>ERZ1034984.500-NODE-500-length-43676-cov-6.532954_pt1 | contig 43676 bp, 24 predicted proteins | sample MGYA00520589_ERZ1034984 | MGnify/ENA primary metagenome ERZ1034984 (study PRJEB33766, sample SAMN09781790) | gut metagenome | biome: gut microbiome | host: Homo sapiens | place: Madagascar | study: EMG produced TPA metagenomics assembly of the PRJNA485056 data set...
TTACAAACTTTCTAATTCACTGTGTATAAACCGTTTATCCTTGCACGCTCAAAACTCGAGAATTTCGCACCTAAGATTTTGTTGTGCGCTGAGCGAGGAGTATTGAGCGTTAGGAATGCAAATATTGTGACGGATATTACGGATTTGGCTGATCTTTCTGAAAACTGCTAACGCAAGGGCGTAGCCTCAGACGAATCAGACAAATCCGTAATCTCAAAAAATAAAACATGGCTTCTTGTCAAAAATACATGGCATCTTGTCAATAAAGCGTACGTACGTGGGTGCGGGGCTACGGCGAGACGCCATAGCCTCCTAAGTTTGTCTTGTTTCAACAAATACCATGTCTACTTGCCTAAAAAACATGTCTTCATGTCTTCTTGTCTAAAAAACTTGTCTTCTTGTCAAAGTCAGCTTACTTGTCAAGCATCTCGTACACGGAGTTGTTGCTCTTGAATTCCGGCACGATTTCCTTCATCTTCTTTACGGTCGCCATGTCGTCGTAATGCTTGCTTGTCTCGACGAGGTCTTCTATATCGCGCTCCACGGTGTCGTAGTCGTATTGGCGCACCTTGGCGATGCGGATTTTGTCGTGGAAGGACGGCATGGTGGTCTCCTCCTTGTTGAGCACCTCTTCATAGAGTTTCTCTCCGGCACGCAGACCAGTGTACTTAATCTCCACACCCGTAGCTCCACTCAGCTTTATCATGCGCTTCGCAAGGTCGGCAATCTTGACAGGGTTGCCCATGTCGAAGACAAATATCTCGCCGCCGTTGCCCTTCGTGCCAGCCTCAAGCACCAGCTTGCAAGCCTCGGGGATGAGCATGAAGAAGCGTATGATGTTCGGGTCGGTGACCGTAACGGGGCCGCCAGCCTTTATCTGACGCTTGAAGAGAGGGATGACCGAACCGTTGGAACCGAGCACATTGCCGAAGCGGGTGGTGACAAACTGCGTGACGCCTTTTATCTTGCCCGTCTTGATGGCATGGTCGAGGCTCTGTACGTAAATCTCGCAGATGCGCTTTGAGCATCCCATCACGTTGGTGGGATTGACAGCCTTGTCCGTGGATATCATCACAAACTTCTTTACGCCATACTTCACCGCCATGTCGGCAAGAATCTTCGTGCCGTAGACGTTGTTCTCGATGCTCTCGCTCGGATTGTTCTCCATCATCGGCACGTGCTTGTATGCGGCGGCATGGAACACGTAGTCAGGACGATAACGGCTGAAGATGTCCTCCATGCGTATTATTCCGCTTACGGAGGTGACTATTGTCTCAGCCTTTATCTCGGGGAAGTTCTTCGCCATCATGAGGCGGATGTCGTGCTGCGGCGTCTCGGCGCTGTCGATGAGCACCATCTCGCGCGGACCGAACTTGCATATCTGCTTCACTATCTCACTGCCGATGCTGCCAGCCGAGCCGGTCACGAGGACGCACTTGCCACGGAGCGTGTCTGCCACGCTCTCCAAGTCGATCTTTATCTCGTCGCGCGGAAGAAGGTCTTCGATGCTCACCTCCTTGAGCTGCTGTGTCTGCGGCTGCGCCGGATTCCATTCGTTTGCCTTCGGGATGTATATATGTACGCCAGCCGACAGCAGGTCGTCCTGCAGTTCCTTGTTGTTTCGGAACGAGTCGAGCGCTCCCTGCGCCACGAGCAGACATTCCACGTGATGCTTACGTATGACGTTCTTCAGATTGGAGTCGAGCGGATAGACGCTCAGTCCCATCAGCACACGATGCTTCACATGCTCCTCATCGCTCACAAATCCGGCAAGCGACATCTTGAGCGTCTTGTCGTTTCGCACCTGCTTGGCAAGTCCCATGCCGCCCTTCGTCACGCCGTAAATCAGCGTGGCGCGGGCATTGAGCTTGTCAATGGACACGTCATACACCGTCTTCACCAGCACACGCACAGCCCACAGCAGAAGCGTGGACAGCAGGGAGGCGAGCATTATGTCGGCTCCTCCGACGTATACGGAGCGGAAATACGGTATCTGCATCATTCCGAAATGAGCCACGTATGACAACACAGCACCGGTAAGGACAGCATATCCCACTCGCTGCAGATCGACGAAAGAGGAATAGCGGAGGATGCCGTCATAGGTATGAAAGATCTTGAAGCCGATGGCGTGGAACAACACGAAGATGCTGTTGAAGGTAACCAGCTGCCATAAGACGTTCAGAGCCTCCACTCCACTGTTCATCTTCGTATAGACAAACATGTAAGAGAGGAACACTATCAGGCAGTCCATCGTGAAGATACACCAATAAGGCAATGAGTTCTTACTGAAATACCAATTTATGAGTCTATTCGTAAAGTGCATTTTGTTTCTTTCTTTTATCTATAATGTCATTACCTTGCTATTCCGCTGAACGTGGCAAAGATAATGCGGAAGTATTCACCGACGGTGGGATGTGAGATATACCTCATATTGAGGGCTATCTTGGCGGGCATAATCTCCTCCACGTAGGCACGGTCAGGGTCTGCTGCGGCACCGAGAATGCGGTTTTCGTCAACATACTCGATGGACGCCCAGTCTGTCACTCCGGGACGGACGCTGAGCACACGACGCTGCTCCGGGGTGTAGAGGCGCGTATACTTCTCCACCTCAGGACGCGGACCCACAAGGCTCATATCACCCTTCAGCACGTTCCAGAGCTGCGGGAGTTCGTCGAGCTTATACTTGCGGATGAACAGTCCTGTGCGAGTGATGCGGTTGTCGCGTTCGCCGACGGTGATGAGTCCCTTGCGGTCCGACCCCACTCGCATGGAGCGGAACTTATACAGACGGAAGGGCACGCCATTGCGACCCACACGCTCCTGTGAATAAAAGCCGCCGCCCTTGCTCTCGAGACGTATCAGAACGTAAAGCACTATGAACAGTGGCGAAAGCGCTATCAAGCCCAGAAACGAAAACAGGATATCGAAGAATCTGGTCATACCCATGATATTTACTTGCCCATTACCTTATTATGTGCTTCCACTACGGTACGGATGACGAAGTCTGCCTGCTCGTCTGTGAGCTGCGGATAGATAGGCAGCGAAATCTCGTGTGCGTAGTTGCGGTAAGCCTGCGGGTAGTCCTTGATGTCGTAGCCCATCTCGCGGAAAAGCGTAAGCATAGGCATCGGCACGAAGTGTACGTTTACTGCCACTTCCGACTTTGCTATCTCCTGAATGATTTCGTCGCGCTGCTGCTCCGTCACGTCCTTTATGCGAAGGGCGTAGACGTGGTAAGAGCTTTCCTTGCCGGGAGTGACCGCAGGAGGAGTGAGCGCCCAGTCATACTGCTTCAGTGCGTCGTTATAACGTGTGAAGACGCGCTTGCGCTCCTTGAGAAGACCCTCATACTTACGTATCTGTGCCAGTCCGATGGCAGCATTTACGTCGGCAAGATTACACTTCATGCCCTGACCGATGATGTCGTAACGCCATCCTCCTGCCTTCGACTTCGTGAAGGCGTCCTTCGTCTGGCAGTTGAGAGAGAAGAGGCGCATGTCGGCATAGAGCTTGTCATTGTCGAACGGTTCGGGCATGTTAAGGCAGATGATGCCGCCCTCAGCCGTCGTGACGTTCTTGACGGCGTGGAGAGAGAAGATGGCAATGTCGGTCTCTGAGCCTGAACGCTTGCCGTTGTAGTGTGCGCCGATGGAATGTGCAGAGTCGCTAACCACGATTATTCTGCCCAACTGACGCTGTACGTCGGACGTAGGAGAGAACATCGCCTTCACCTCCGGTTCTGACACAAGCGACATGATGGCATCATAGTCACAGGGGAAACCGGCTATATCAACGGGAAGAATGGCCTTAGTGCGCGGCGTGATGGCACGGCGGATGGCTTCCACAGAGATGTTGAAGTCCTCACCGGAGTCTACCATTACCGGCTTTCCGCCAGCCCAAAGCACGGCAAGCGCTGTGGCAGAATAGGTGTAGGCAGGCACAATGACCTCGTCACCGGGCTGCAGTCCGAGCCAACGGAGCACCAGAATAGCGCCCGAAGTCCACGAGTTGACACCAAGAGCACGGCGTGCGCCCGAGAGCTTGCATACTTCTTCTTCGAGAGCTTTCACCTTCGGACCGGTTGTTATCCAGCCCGAACGCAGCGAGTCGGTCACTTCGTTTATTACATCATCATCAATATATGGGGGTGAGAACGGTATTTTCATAATTATTATCTATTTACGTTTACTGTCATTTTCTTGTTTGTCAACACCTTATACAAACCTTTTATATAGCCGAAGCCATAACTCAAGTGGAGGTTGAGGAAGATGTATGGCATGTAAAAAGCCAAGGCAAAGCGCTTCTTTCGCAACGCTGTCTTAACGCCGAACGTGAAGCCAAGGGCGAAATACAGCGCCATTACAGCCAGATAAATGTAGGCTATAATGGGCGAAACAAAGCTAAGCAACGCTCCCAGCACTATGCCTATGCAGAAAAGCAGGGGGAAGAACTGGCGCACAGTGGCTGGCGTTCCGAGCTTGCGGTTCACCAACGGCTTGAACAGTCCGTACTGCCAGTACATGCGACGTGTCTTTGCGATGGTGTCTCGCGCGGCATACTCAATGACGATGTCGGGGATAAGGAATATCTTTCCGCCGTTCTTGATTATGCGTCCGTTGAATTCGTCGTCCTGATTTCGCGTCAATTCGGGATCGAACATGCCAATCCTGTCGAATAAGTCGCGATGGAAACAGCCGAAAGGCACGGTGTCTACCTGCTTTATCTTGCTGGCGCCGATGCGGAAATCAGAACCGCCGACACCGAAAGAATGACACAGACACTGGGCTATGGCAAGCGCCTTGGTGCTGTCGTTGGCAGGAAGCGTGTTGCACACGCCGCCCACATTGTCTGCCTTTAGCTCGTAAAGATAACGGACAAGGCGTGAGAAATAGTCCGCCGGGTACTTGCAATGCGCGTCTATGCGTATGACCACGTCGCCCGTAGCCTGGGCAATGCCGTTGTTGAGAGCGTAAGGAACGGTTCGCTGGGGATTGTCAATGAGCTTGAAGAACGGATGTGTCTTGGCATACTCTGTGATAAACTCACGTGTGCCGTCCTTGCTCATACCGTCAATCAGAAACACCTCCATACGGTCCTTGGGATAATCCTGCAGAGTGATGCTCTCAAGGAGTCCTTCTATGAAACGGCGTTCCTGATATATGGGACAAACCACTGTTATCTTAGGATTGTTCATGCTGTCTGTCATTATGATTAAAGACGTGCGTCTATGATATCGCGCGACAATACGCCCTTAACGTCATACACCACGCTGTTCGCGGCACGAACAGCAGAGAAGTCGAGGTCGCGGAACTCGTTGTGGGCTACGGCGAGGATTACGGCGTCATACTTCTCGTCCGGAAGCTGCGTCTTTATGCTGATGCCATACTCGTGCTCAACTCTTTCGGCGTTAGCCCACGGGTCGTATACGTCGATGTTATGGGTGTATTCGCTAAGGGTGTGATAGATGTCCACCACCTTAGTGTTGCGGATATCCGGACAGTTCTCTTTGAACGTGATGCCGAGAATGAGAATCTTGGCGTCCTTGACGAGGATGCCTTTCTTGTTCATACACTTCACCACCTGATTGGCAACATAGTCGCCCATGCCGTCATTCAGTCGGCGAGCTGCAAACATCACACGCGGAAGAACGCCATAAACCTGTGCTTTCTGGATGAGATAGTAAGGGTCGACGCTGATGCAATGTCCGCCCACCAGACCCGGCTTGAGCTTGATGAAGTTCCATTTGGAAGCCGCAGCCTCAATGACGTCGTTGGTGTCGATGCCCATAGCATTGAATATCTTTGCCAGTTCGTTCATGAAAGCGATGTTGACGTCGCGCTGCGAATTCTCTATTATCTTCGAAGCCTCAGCCACACGGATGCTCGGCGCCTTGTGTGTGCCGTTGACGAGTACGGAATTGTAGACGCCGTCCACGATGTCAGCCACTTCGGGCGTAGAGCCAGAGGTAACCTTCTTTATCTTCTCCACGGTGTGAAGCTTGTCGCCAGGATTGATGCGCTCGGGGCTGTAGCCTGCGAAGAAGTCCTCGTTATACTTCAGTCCGCTCACACGCTCCACTACGGGCAGACATTCTTCCTCGGTAACACCTGGATAAACGGTCGACTCATACACAACTATGTCGCCCTTATTGATAACTTTACCCACTGTCTCGCTGGCACCCCAAAGCGGCTTGAGGTCAGGATGATTGTTATTGTCAACGGGTGTTGGTACGGCTACAACGTAGAAGTTGCAGTCGCGTATATCGTCGAGGTTGGTGCTACAGACAAAGTTATGGTTATCTATAGCGTCGCCAAGCAATTCATCAGACACTTCCAGTGTGGAATCATGACCTTGCATAAGCTCGTCTACACGATGCTGGTTCATATCGAAACCAACAGTCGGATACTTTGTTGAGAAAAGACGCGCCAATGGCAATCCCACATATCCAAGTCCGATAACAGCAATTTTTATTTCCATTTACATTATATATTTAAAAATACATACAAAGTTAATATATTTATTTGAAACGTGACGCCATTTGCCTGAATAACAATTACGGCAGACGCCACTAAGCTATTTCCTCGGCTATCGTACGGATTACCACCGACGGAAGAAATGCCTGTGCCGACTGTATGCAGTTGAGTTTCATAGGGACAAGGCGGTCCTGACATTTATAGATATCGAGGATTATCTCTGCAAGGCGGTTGACGTCGCGCGTGGGGAAGATGAAACCGTTCTTGTTGTCAGTTATGATGTTGGCATTGTCGTGCCAGTCGCTCGCAATAATAGGCAGACCAGCAGCGAATGCGTCTATAACCGTGCCAGCCAAACCCTCACCCGGATAGTATGTAGGGAAGAGCAAGGCGGTGTATTCTTTCAGCTTGAAGACGCTCTTATCGAACTCCACCTTGCCCCAATAAGCCACCGTTTCGGGCATCGAAGCCTTTACGGCATCAAACCAAGGACGGTCACAAGCCTCCACATTGCCGTACATGTCGAGTGTGGCAATGGTCTTGCCTGCCTTTTCGTTGGCAAGACTCACAGCCTTTATGGCATCTTCTATGCCTTTCGTGGGGGTGATACGTGAGAAGATGCAGAAGCGCATCGGACGGAGATTATATCCGGAAAGCTCGTCAGAGGTGAGAATACGCAGGGGCTTGCAGTTGGGCATCACCACGACACGATGCAGCCCCAACCCGGCAAGCGAGTCTTTCATGTTCTTCGTTTCGGGATAAATCATGTGCAGACGCTTGGCGAAACACAGAAGCCAGCGGTTACGTCCGAGGAGTTCGGCAAGCCATCCTCCTATCACTACATAATGGATACGGCGTGAGAAAAGAAGATTATAAATCACTACAAGGGGCAGAATCACCTTTATGCCGTTCTGGGCGGGAAGGATGATGACGTTACGGCTGCGTGCCACGCAACCGAACAACTGAAAAAGAAGACGCAGAACAACACTCTTGCCGCCGGCTGTGTCGATGCGCTTTATCTCTGACGTCCCGTATAACGACTCGAGTTCGTCGGCTACGATGCGCGTCTTGATAGTCTGCCCGTTATAACTGTTGTTCTTTATATCAAAATTGCCAATAATGCTTATCTTTCTCATATTCGCTTGTTTTAGGTTAACAGTTGTTACTTTCCGAAGAAATTTGATAGATGCTCACGCAAAAGATAGTATGCCTTCATTATCACAAAGCGTGTGAATGACATGTGCGTCAGTGAGACTGTGGAGCGATGCTGCTCGCGGGTCTTCGCCATCAGTTCGCTTATCATGCCCATCTGCTTCAGCAGACTGCGGGTTTTCTTTGCTCCTACTGCATTGTTGGCATGCTGACGATAGAGCATAAGCGGCTCAGGTTCGGCTACGACCACGCCCTTGTTCCACAGCACGGCGATGGCGAACCACGCATCGTGCATCACTATCTTTTCTGAATAAGGGAAGCAGACCGCCTTTGCCTTCTGATTGAGCATCATCGTACAGCCCGGCATATTGTTGTAGAAAAGATGATAATACTTGTCATTGAACACGGACATCGGATAATGGCGGAACTTCCAGTACGACTCGGCGAAGACGTTTAGCTTCGCATCCACCAGCTTCAGATTGGTGCAGGCTATGACAGGACAGCCCTCATGCTCTGCCTCGCCTTCCTGCATGCGCTTCAACGTCAGCTCCACCTTGCGCGGAAGCCACACGTCGTCATGGTCACAAAACATGTAATAGTCGGCTTCCACATTGCGCAGCATCCACATAAATCCCTCTTTAGCTCCGAGATTTCTGCTGCTTGGCATTACGATGATGCGACTATCGCGCTCAGCCAGCTCATGTATAAGGGCTAAGGTGTTGTCAGTGGAGGCATCATCACGGATGTATAGCTTCCAGTCAGTGTAAGTCTGGGCAAGCAGAGAACTGACCTGCTCCTCCAGATAGTTCATGCCGTTGTATGTAGAGAGTAATATTGCTAATTCCATTTTGTTTCGTTATTGTTTGTGTTTCTCCTGGATGGTGCTGATCATCGCCGTCTTCTTCTTACGCCAACGCGACTCTCTGATAAGATAGAAAGCGACGGGCAGCTGTCGTGCCAGGCGTGCCGGAAGAAGCTTCTGAAGCAGCGTCGTGAGGCGTATCTGCATCCTGAGCAGACGCGAGTGGCGAGAGTTTCGCTCACGTACGCTCTCGGCAAGGGCGTCTGCCAGCGATCGGTTGATGCCCTTACCTGTCATGCCCTGATTGTAAATGCGGAGCATACCGTCATAAAGAGCGCTGTCCCACTTGTGTCCGGCTATACGTCGGACCGCATCATACATCTTGCTGTTGGCACGGATATGACTGTCAACGTGTGCCTGAGTGTTTATCTTCTTCGATATGGACGATGTGGTGATGATGCGATAGCCGTAATCCTGCAATGCTCCATCGGCATAATCATAGCGCAGTCCGGCTGCTATGGCTGAGATGTTGAAGTCGGCGTCCTGCAAAGAAAGGAGTCTGTCGTCCCACGTGAGACGGTTGCGGCGCAGCGACTCGGTGCGATAGATGTTGTTCCAGACTATAAACGGAAGCCTACGACTTGCAAACATCTTGACGTCATCCTCTGCCACACGATATCCGAAGTCGTAAGGATGCGGCGCTGTGACAAACTTCTCGTCCACATAAACGCCCGAAGGGAAGACCATGAAGTCGAGCTCGGGGCGCTTGCTGAGCATCTCCACTCGCTGACGCAGACAGTATGGGGCTATGTAGTCGTCCGAATCGAAGACGATGACAAACTCTCCACGCGCCATCTCCAAGCCTATGTTGCGGCAGGTCTGCGCACCCTTCGGCTGGCGGTCACGCCTTACCACTCGTATCCGACAGTCCTCCTCAGCATAATGATAAAGCAGCTGCAGCGTGTCTTCCTCCGAACCATCGTCAATGGCAAGCAGCTCCCAACCACAGAAATCATTGGCACGGATGCTGTCAATCATCGTTCTTACTTCGTCACGATGATTGAATACGGGCATTATTATGGTGAGAGGTATTCTGAACGGTTCCATTATAGACTTTTAATTATTGCAAATTATATATTATAATATATAAACGCCCGACACAGTACAATATTGTATCGGGCGCTGTAATAATAACATTTTATTCGGCTTGAATCAGTGTTTACGAAGCAATTTGTTTCGTATAAGGGAGTTTACGTATTGGCGTTCGTTCTTACGCAGTCCTATGAAGTAAAGCAGCAGAACAAAGTAAGCATAAGCCACCACCACGCTCTGTATCGGTCCCGCCACCTGTTTCAGATAGAGTGTCGGGGCGAAGAGAAGCGTTATCAGCAGCACCGGCACGTACGACCCGCACACAAGAGCCCATACGTCGAACTTCGTGATGCGGATGATGATGAACGGACGCACAAGGAAAACCAGGAACGAGAAGGCTATGTAGACATAGAACAGATATTCCGGCGGCATGCCACGTCGCATCGCCAAGTATCCCACGACAATCGAACTTACAAGCAAGGTGTTGACAATAATCTGATAGAGCTTTATCTTTCCCGTGGCGAACACAAAGTCGTTGACGCCGGCGTTGATGGAGAATATCAGGATGTCCACGATGAGCAGATGGGTGAACGTGATGGCATACGGCGGCACTTCCTTCAGCCACAGACCGAATATCACTTCCGGCGCAAGGATGAAGGGAATGGAGACGAAGAACATCGAGAGGTAAGTGGCTTTGGAAGCCAGGCACACCAAGGACGTACAGCGGTCCAGATTGCCCGCAGCATAGTTCTTCACTATCTGAGGCGAGATGGGTTTCTGCGCATTGTTGGCAAATGTCTGAAGGATGGAACCGACGGAATTGGCGACGGCAAGTCCTGCGTTCATCGTGGTACTGAAGAACATGTTGATGATGAGCGCACCGCCCTGCGCCTTGCCTATCGTGGCAATGGCACCTATGCCTATACCGATGGAGAAATTGAGCACGTCATAATACTTGCGCCACTCACGCACAAACACAAAGCGAGTGATGGCAGCAAACTGCCTACGGCAATAGGCGAAGAACACCAACGTGGGGAAGGCGGTCATGAATGCCATCACGTAGGTATAGATAATCAGCTTGTGCTCGAAATGGTCGATGAGCAGATAAGTGAAGAACAGCTTGAAAAGGCTCATCGCCACGTCCGTGGAGCAGAACACGAAGAAGCGCTCACGGGCTATGAGCAGTCCGTTATAGGGCACGCCGACGAACGACATGGCTGCTGCCACGATGGAGACATCAAAGACACGCAGCACAGTCTGCATGTCGCCGTCATAGCTGACATGGTGCATGATATACCAATGTCCGGCGGGCAAGGCTATCGCCACGGTCAGCAAGGCAATGAGCACATGTATGACAAGATTGACATTAAACTGACGGCACACCTCCTCCTCGTCGTTCTTGCCAATGGCTATGGCAATGAAACGGTTGGACGTGGTCACCATAATGGTGTTGATGATGCTTATGAAGGTGATGATGCAGGCTATGACCGAATAGAGTCCGTAGTCGCTGATACCCAAAGCTTGCAGACTGAAGCGTGTATAGAGCAGTCCGCTTATGGATATGATGGCGAGTCGGATGTAAAGGATGAGCGAGTTTACCGCTATTGATTTGTTTGTATTTTCCTGCATCTTCAAGTAGTTCTTATTTTTTATTCTGTCGTCAGATTACGCTTGTCCGTATCGTCATATACGTAATGCGAATAATAGAGCAAGGCGAGGGCGTAAAACATAATAGTGTACGGATACATCTCGAAGAGAGACATAACCCAAAGACATGCCACAGCAAGGAGCAGCAGCTGCATGTTCTTTATCTTCAGATACGGGTGAATGGTCTTGAACACCTTGCTGCATACCATTATATATATACTCAGCAATATCACTCCGCCATGTATAAGGATGGAGAGAATGAAGTTGTGAGGACCGATGGCGAAGGCTGTCATATTGGCTTTGAACCAGTCGGCATCGGCGAATCCCCAGCCCCAAATAGGCGACTCCTCTATTATCTTCAGGGCGCTTTCCCACATGTGTGTACGATATGTGAAGGTAAGGTCTTTCTTCAGCACGTCTTCCACGATGTATACTGCCAGCTCGTTGTTCTCAAGACCACGTCCGTTGAACACCACGAATATCTGAAAGAGCAGAAAGACTGCGAACAGTCCGCAAATGGCAGTCAGTCGCAACTTGGACGTCGGCAGCAGACAGCAGACAAGGAAAACGAGAATCATCGAGAGTGATGTCATCGAACCTACCATCGCCAACGACGCCACAATGACAATGGCAAGCACTATCATGTTGACGAGCCAGATGCGTGAATAACGCAGACACAGCAGATTGCTTGCCAATGCAGCCATCATTCGACATCCCATCTGATTGTAGTTATTGCCGAACAGATAGCCGGTCGCACCCTTATAGTCGTCCACAAGCCAAAGCAACGGATGCGTCACGAGGTGTACGAAGTTGATCCACACACAGACGGTGAAAGCTATGGTGAAGCACTTCAGCACCATCTCCATGCGATGACGATAATAACGCATGGTGAGCAACATAAACCAGATGAAGATGCTGTTGTAAATGGCATTGCGGATGTCGTTGACATTCACGACCGTCAAGCCTATGAGGATAAAGAAGTAGAGGAAATTAAGAAAGCCGTATCGCGACATCTCCTTCTCACGCGCCACCAAAGCCAGCATAAACAGAAAGCTGACAATATTGACAGCCAACACACCATACGAAAGCACGGGCATCTTGAGCTCAGACAGCGATATGGTGACATTCAACACAACGAAGAATATCATCACAAACGGCAGCAGCGTCATGTCATGCAGACTGACGCGAGTGGATATTTTGTCAAAATACAGTGGTATTCGCTTGAAAGTGAACAGCGACATTTATGGGTCTCCTTTTTAATAAATAAATGGGAAGGCAGTGATGCCTCCCCTATTTTGATTATGCTTTTGTAAAGAGCTGCTTACGCGCAAGCCACAATGCCGTGACGAAAGTGGCAAGGAAGCACATACCGAAGATAAAGATGATGCGCTTCGGACCGGCGGGCTTCACGGGCACCGTGGCACTCTCGATGGTGGTGAACGCCGGAGTCTTCTCCTGAAGCTTGGCACGCATCGCCTCCAGCTGGGTGCGCATGGCGCTGTAAGCGTTAAACTTCAGCTGCATCTCGTTCTCCAGCTCGTCACGCTTCGAGATAAACGACTGGAGCATGACGTCCTGGTTGGCATCGCAGTAAGCGCTGTATTCACGCACGCAATACTCATACTCACGCTTCGACTGCTTGGCGAGCTTCTCGTAATGCTCCACGTCCACGCGTGCCTTATTGGTGCGATACTTGGTGATGAAGGTCTGCAGATGATTGCGCACCGAGTCAGCCATTGTGGCGCAGATAAGCGGATCCTGATCTTCCACCTTTATAGTTATCACCTCCGTCTTCTTATCGACGTCGCAACTGATGTTCGACTTAATCTGGTCGAGCAGCTCGCTGTCCTTCTTCGACATGCGGAAAGCGCTCATGCCAGCTCCCTTGCTGGGAGGACCGGGCTGGTCTTTCGAGGCGAAAAGCTTTGTCACCGAACGCATCATCTTCTTTACCGGCGCCGTAATGGGGTTCTTCTTCTGAAGCTTCGACATGTAGTTATAGTAGTCGGTATTGACAAGACCGTCCACCGACTTCACGTTGATGCCGAGCAGTCCGATGACAAACTCATTGGAGCTGACCACATCCGGATAGAGAAGCGGATAGATGGCGTCCTGCGTGGCACCGCCAAGGTTAACGCCGAACTGCGATGCCAAGGACGAGAGTCCGCCTGCCACGTTCTCACTGGTTGCCTCCGGAGCGAGCTTTACGCTGCAGCGATAGTAGCGTGGCTGCGGGAAGATATATAGGCACGACAGCACAAACACTATCGGCAGCACGATGAAGAACACCTTCTTCTTCGTCTTCAGCAATTTCCACACTTCCGTGAGATCTATAACGTCTTTCTTTTGTTCGTTCATTGTTGTAAGAATATATCCGTGATTAAGTTTCTGGATTACTTCAATATATTAGAGAGCGTTGCTATCATCGCTGCAATAGACGACATGCTTGATCCCATACTCATCATCTCAGCCGTCGACATCTTGCGCTTCAGCTTGGCAGGAACGACAATCTCGCAACCCGGCTGCACCTTGGCGCCATGACCGACCTTAGCCACCTTGCCGTTCATATATATAATGTATGCACGGCGCTTGACGGCATCGGCGGCATAACCACCAGCCTGGTCGATGTAATAACCGGCACGCTTGCCCTTCTCGTATGCCACGGTGTTGGAGTACATCACAGCACCGTTGATCTTCACCGTACCGTTATACTGCGGCACGATAAGGCGGTCGCCGTCACGAAGCACCACGTCGGCATCCGATCCCGGCCTCTTCATAGCCTCCTCAAGGTCCACACCGACGGGATATTCGTCAGGCACCTGGAACTTCTTGATGTTGGCGTTGGCAGCTCCCTGAGCCGTTGACTGCACGGCGCTGGCGTTATTGGACGAAGCGGCAAGCGTCAGAAGGTTCTTCTGCTGCTCCTCCTGCTGCATCTTCAGCACAGCCTCCATACGAGCCTTCTCTGCCTCGTTGGCCTTACGCATCAGACGCGCACCCTTGATGTAGGCAAGGCCGTTTGATCCGCCTGACATGCGGAAGAGGTCGCTAAGGCGTGTGTTGTTGCGCTCAAGAGCGTATGTTCCGGCGTAAAGCACCTCGCCTTCCACAGTGACGTTCTGCTGCTCGGTGTAGCCGGGCGAACGCATCACGTAGACCTCATCGAAGGGCATAAGCGTGAAGCTGCGGTCGCCGTCCACAGCGAAGTTCTCCTTAAGCGCCATATTGAAAGTGCGGGCGATGACGCTGTCAGGACGCACTGCCTTCGCATCGCTCACACGGCGGCTGATGCTGACATTGGAAAGCGAAGCCTTGTCGGTCAGTCCGCCAGCCTGTATGATAAAGTCCTCAACTGTCTCGTTGTCGGCATACTTATATACACCGGGGAACTGCACCTCGCCGCGTATGGTGATGGTGCGCTCCGTCATACGCTCCGTCTTCGTGGCTACGAAGAGCACGTCGTTCTCCTTCAGCGGAATGTCAGCCACCTTGCCGCTCATGATGCCTTCCACGTCCACGCTGATTACCTCCAGTGTGCGGTCCGGCTTCATGCGGTGCATCACGGCACGCGAAGTGATGGCCTCTTCCGTCACGCCGTCAGCATGCTCGATGAGCGAGCGCACGCTGTTCACCTGTCCGTTCAGATTATACTTGCCGGGACGGAACACGGCTCCCTTTATCTCCACGGTGTTGGAGTAGCGCGCCATAACGGAATCGACGCTTACAGAGTCGCCGTCGGCAATACGGAAGTTAGAGAAGTCGAACTCCTCCACGTTATATGCAGAATGGTCGATGCCGCTCTTGCGGTTGACGCTGACAGCCTTGCGGTAAGCGTCGCCGGTGAATCCGCCCGAATACTTGAGGAGCGAAGCTATCGACTCGTTGGCTTTCATCTCATAATACATAGGACGCTTCACCTTACCCGTGATGTTGACGAGGCAGTCGTACGGTCCCACTACGATGACGTCGTTGTCGGCAAGGCGTACGTTACCCGTAAGCTTGCCGTTGAGGATATAGTCATAGATGTCGACAACAGTAACAAGGCGGTTGTTACGATAAACCTTGATGTTACGCAACGTACCTATCTCGTTCGTGCCGCCAGCCATGTAAAGGGCATGGAACACAGTGGCGAAGGCAGAAAGCGTATACGTACCCGGAGTCTTCACCTCGCCCATCACGTTCACCATGATGGTGCGGGTCTGTCCCACGGTCAGACGAATCTTGCTGCTGCTGTAGCGGCTGCCGAGTGTGGAGCGCAGACGAGCGTTGGCCTGCCCGACGGTCAGACCGCTTACCTGCACCGGACCGAAGCCCTCGATGGTAATGGTACCGTCAGGCGACACCGTACACTGTTCCGACTTCTGCGACGCTCCATACACGTCCACGAAGACGGCATCACCAGGACCGAGACGATAGTTCTGCGGAGTGGCGATGTTCATGTTCGGCTCGAAGGTAAGCTCCTCATTGTTAAAGATATCGCGTCCGAACACCTTCTTCTTTCTGGCTTCACGCTCGGCAAGAAGCTGCTCCAGCATCTGCGCCGTATCGGGCACCATCTCGAACATCTCCTTCTGATAGTCCATAAACTCCTCGTCGGTTTCGTCGTACGTATGCTTATAGTTACGGTCGCGCTCCGACTTCACACGCATATTCGAGTAGTTCTGCGCATAGCAGTCTGCCTCACGTCCGTAGTCTTTGCGGGTGTACTGGTCGCGCGTCTTGCCGTTATTGGTGCGCAGACGTGTGTCCGTCTTTGCAGAAGTGTCGTCGCTAACATTGCCAAGACCGCCCTGCTTCAACTGGCGCTCATATTTATTGCGCACACGGCGAATCTGCGAAATGTCAACGCCACGCTGCATGAGGTCAGTGACAATCTGCGACTGAGACTTGCCCTGCTCCTTCGCCTTCATGACGTACTGCATAACCTGCGTGTCGGTCATGGACGACTGTGCTGAGACAGCCATAGGCATGATCAACATGAAGATTAAATAAATCAAGTATTTCTTCATAACTTGTAGATATGTGTGTGTATTAGTATGGTTACTTTTTTCTTATTACTATTATATATTAACTCAAAATAATACATTTTGTTGTACCGAAAGCCATATTAATTAAAAGCTTTTACTTATTAAGCGCTTTCTCATATATATCTTCCAGCACCAGTCCGGCAATGGTAAAACCGAAAATAGCCGTGATGTGCGACATCGATCCGTTTATCTGAGCTTTCTGGAACGAGCAGGGATCGTCGCCCGTGTCCGTGCCGCGGTTTTCGAGCAGTTCCTCGCTGTAGACACACTGGAACTTATGAGCAGGAATGGTCTTGGCACGCTTCATGCGCTTCCTCAATGCAGCGCCGAGCGGACAGCCGCGCACCTTCCAGAATTCAGCCACACGAATGCGCGTCGGGTCCATCTTGAGCGCAGCTCCCATTGACGAGAACAGCACAGCCCGTGTCTGGCATGCCAGCAGTATGAGCGCCGCCTTGTCCTTCAACGAGTCGATGGCGTCCACAATATAGTCATACTCGTCCAAAGAGAACTCCGAAGCGTTCTCCTCCGTGAAGATCTTCTGAATGGCAGTAACCTCACACTCAGGATTGATCTCCAGCAGACGTTCCTTCAGCGCCTCCACCTTCGGACGGCCCACAGTCTTCGTCGTAGCCATAAGCTGACGGTTGACGTTAGACAGGCACACGCAGTCGCTGTCCACGATGGTGATACGGCGGATGCCCGAGCGCACCAAGCACTCCACGCACCAGCTTCCCACGCCGCCGACACCGAACACGATGACGCGCTTGGAAGCTATCTCCCCCATTACATCCTCACCAAGAAGCAGTTCGGCACGCTTGAAAATGCCATTCTCTATTCCCATATTCCTAATAATATTCACATTGTTACAAGCTGCAAAGTTACACAAAAAAATCCCAATCACTTACTATTCCACTTTTATTTTCATCAGACAAGGAAGACAGAATCATTTTAGTAGATAGCATAATGGCTGTTTGCCGTCAACAGACCGGCAAACAGCCATTATTGATTTATTCGAAGTCAGCTTGTTGTTTTTCCAATAGCCTAACGACACATATATCGGGGCATTACTCTGCCACAAGCCTTACTGGCATGGCACGGTATCGTTTCGTGTTCTTTCCAGACGAACCCGACACAAATCGGTAGTTTGACAAGTTAAGGCTCTTGCCGAAAGCGTCAAGGTACAAGTACCAGAAGCCGTATTCAGGACTTTTTTCCGAGAATCCCTGATAGTCAGACAGGCGTGAGCATGTCCATAGGTTGGCATGATAGCTGTCCTTGTAAACCGCGTCCTCGTCGTTCTTGCCCTCATAATATCCGCTCATAGGGATAAATATCTGGGGAATATCCCTATCCATGTCTTCCGTATTAATTCTCAGACAGTTGTACACCTCGCCATAATGAGTCTTCTCCTCGACTATCGCCAAGTTTTTGTTGTCTATAAGACCTTGCAGACACATGTTGTCGCACACCTTGAAGTTACCTATTGCCAAAGCTTTTACCACTTCGTCATTCTTCTTTGCCTGTTCAGAACTTTCTGCCTCCGAAATCTTAAAGTAGCCACCTATTGCTCCTATGTTGTCTTTAAGGGCGGTTGTGGAAGGAGAATAGTAGCCGTTGTTTGTGGCACCAAGGTTGCGGTCGAGCATGTGGTAGATCTTGTTCTCGGTAGTTCCGTCTTTTTTAGTAACCTTAGCCTCTACATCAACCATCTCATAATAGCGCCATCCCGAAGCCTTGCTCTTGCCAAGCTGATAGTTGGTTGTCAACTGTGCAAACAATCCTACATGATAAACCGGATAGGTTACCGTAATCTTGGTTCTCGCGTTGGTGATAGTTATAATGGTAAATGCCTCATTGCTAATCCACCTATTATAATTATTGACGTTATACGATTCGTCCGAATTGTTGGCAAGCCTCACCTCCCAGAATTTTTTATCACTATCGAGCTTTACTGTCACTCGCGGATCATTGCAAGTCATATCATCTTTATCAATATATGGTATAAGATAGTAAACCGTATTTTTTCCCACAAAGAAGTGGAGTCCGTCGTTGCGCATTCTGCCTTGGTTCTCCTCTGGGCTTATGCCCTTAAGCTCCGAGTCCATCCAGCTGAAGTAGTCTTTCTGTTCTTCCTGAGTAAGTCCAGCAAGTCCTCGTATCTGCACCTTTCTTTTTTCGTCGTGACGGAAGTCGTAACCCAACTGTGTAATCTCTACATCGAGCGACAAGTCGCCTGATGTTATTGTCACTGTTCCTGTATGCGCAGCCGATTCGAAGTTCTCGGTCAGAGTAAGCTCAATGGTGTACAATCTGCCATTTGTTAAAAGCTGCGAATCGCCAGCTGTTGTCGGCAAATCGGCGCTTGCTGTTTGCGTGTAACCAGTAATCCAATCTGCATTCGACTTCACATTATATTTAAAGTCAGGCTTGTTGGTAGTTACAAACGTCACAGTAGCCTTCAGTACGTTACCATCTACAGTCTGCTTGCCACACACGCCAAGTTCGTAGTCCTTACATGCTATCATGTCTACAATAGGAGGATTGTCGTCAACCACCACTACAGACAGTCTGTTCTCTGGCAGATTAGTTTCTGCTTCAGCTTCTTCTGCTGTCGAATAGCCTGCATGATTTACAGCCGTGACCTTCACCTGATAATGATGGTTGCGAAGAAGAGCCATCGGAGTAAAAGTGCCGTTCGGATTCTTTGTTTGGAACGCCACTTTATAATAAGTCTCTGGTCCATTATAATACTTTGCCTTGATTATCATGCATGCCTTGTCGGCAGGTGTCTCATAAAAAGGTTGCTCACCCGTAGCAGTAGCAAAATTGTCTGGCTTGGCGGTACAAGCCACCGATGACAATGCCACTTCTGAAAAAGACCGTGTGGCTATAGTGCCCGATAAAGCAGTGTTGACAATCTTGAAACCTGTTATCTCGAAGTTGGTAAGCGACGCATCCTTAGTAACAGAAGCTTTGGCAAACTGCCTGACCAATGTCAATGAGGTTTTGCCACTAAGCAGGTCTGTCACCGTAATGCTTCCCCAACATACGGGAGCGTTGAGGTCAATATCGGTGCGGCGGACAGCATTGTAGAGGTTTATCTTTCCATTATCATCCTTGGCATCGCTCTTTGTTATTTCGGCATTGGCAACAACATGCAGCGTTGCGGTTCCCTCCACAACCTTCACCTTCACCTTGCAGGTGCCGTCGTCATTCGGCTTGATGTCCGCGCCTGTGATATTGCTCATGCCAAGATAATTGGCTTCTGCATCGTAGCACAATACGCAGAGTTTGTTGATTTGCTGCTGCTCGGTTGCTCTTGTCGCCACAGTATTCTTGGTGAAATTAGGCAACTTAAGAGTCAGCACCACTCCATCGGACGGCACATCGGGTGTGTCGCCTCCTACAATGTCTCTGATGTCGCTGCAAGCAGCCAACACCACAGACAAGAGCATGAAGAGCCAAATTGTCAATTTCTTGATATACATATCGTTGTCTTTTAATTATTACTTTTTAAATGGGAGCTCCCTTACTCCATTTCTTTGTGCCCGTATCGAAACTGCCTTCCACAACATAACGGTTGCCGTGCATCTTGGTTGAGGGATAGTTATCACCGTCGAACAGTGTAGTATGAATCTCATCACCATTTACCTTAAGCACCAGAATCTTATCATACTCCCCTAATGGGGCTTTAAGGTGGAGTATGGTCTTGTACCAGCCTTTTTTCTTTTCGTATTCATTGCATTCAAATTCGCCAGAAACATAGTCATTGCACCACAATGTAAACTTACCATCTTTATCTCCAGGGTTTACTCCATATTGACAATACCAAGCAGTTATTTTTTTGTTCTTGGTGTATATGGTATATTCTACGTCTACAACGGTAGGTTTTTCGTCAAAAACTCTGTAGTAAGGATCCGACAAAGGGTCGTACAGATACCAGCCTTCATTGTCCTCATAGTTGAAGAGCGTGATGCCAGGGTCGTTGTGATGAGTGAAACGATGCGACTGGAAACCCGTGGCGAGGAATGTACCATTGCTGAAAATCAGCAAGGTTTGTCCAGGCTTAATCGTCTTCTGAGCCTTTCCATCCTTATTGACTCCAACCGACTTAGCACCTACTGGTATACTGTAATAGTACCAACCGGGGTTGTTATTGTCGGCTGTCATCTTACTGCCAGGCCACCACTCACCTTTATAATCATTCATATCTTTATCATGCGACACAGTGTGACGTGTATCGGCAGTTTTATCGTATTTTTTAGTGAAATACCATTCTGTATTATTCTCGTCCTTAGTACCATCAGCATTTGTCTCACCTATCTGCGTGTATACATACACAAAGTGGTAATCAGAATGTGGCGATTTGTCTGAACCCCATTTTGCTTTTGCGTCCTGCTCTTCCCACCAACCGTCACGCCAGTTGTAGTTTTCATCGCCAAGACTTGAATCCTCATCATGCATCAGCGAATGCTTATACTCCTCGGTACCGCCACCATTACACCATGCCAAGTCGTTAATGGCTCGCATATATATAATGTAGTTGCCCTTTGGCGGACGCACCGTTACGCGTATCTCTTGCTCCATATATATGTCTTTATCGGCTGCATCTTTAACTGCATCAATCGACTTTACCGTAAATACATGCGTGGTGGTTGTTCCCGGGTTGGATGTTGCCGTAATGGTGAACTTGCCTTCAGCTACCTTTGGGTCTATGCACTTAATGTTTATTGTCGAATGAGCATACGACACATCATAACCACCATTCGGATTGTTGCTCCAATCCGAAGGAAACTGAATGCCACCAAGGTTGGTTGAGAAGTTCACCACCTTGGTCAGCTCTTCCTTATTTTTATCATCCCAGAAGATGACAATATCTATAGGATCCACCTTGAAGTATGGTGTAACGTCGTACGAAACATAAAGGTATTTCTTTATGTTGCCAGCCTTTATCCATACTTTGGCAGTACCTTTAAGAGCATCAGCTTTTGTAAAGTCGTTTACCGAGAGATCTGGATTTATACTGAATCTTATACGATGAGTTGCAATATCGTTAGTTGCGACAATAACGGGCAACTTTCCTGCTGAAATCTTTTCAATCTCCGTATCACATCCGAACTCAATGTCGCCATTCGTTACATTTGTCAGATAGTCGATGAATGCAACTTTTTGCGATCCTACCTCTGCCTTTGTGCTCGAAACCCAAAGCGTAGTATGGTTGAGGTCGACATCTATAGTTGCCATCTGCCAATCCTTTACACCCACTACACAGTCGAGATCGATGTTGCCAAGACTCTTTATGCGTCCCACTATCTCGTAGTATGTGCCGCGTGGGAAGGTAGGAATATCTGTTGTGGATAATTCGTCCTTACGATGTCCAAGGTTGATGTTGTAGCTGTTAGCGATAGCAGAACCACCTACAGCACCACCTACCTTCAATGCCGACTGCTGCGAAGCCTTAGCCACGTAGCGCTCAGGCAGATAATATGTGGCACGGAAGAGCCACTTCTCCTTTGGGTTTGCAGGTGCAGCTACGCCCTCACCTTTCACTTTGATGATGTCCTCGTTGTTGACATTGGCATTGGCTGGGGTTTCTGTCCACGAAGTATAGTAAGAGCCACTGCCCGTAGATGCCGTAGCGTCGTACAATGTCTGCTCGATGCCCTTGGCATAGTCGTCGCTTACACCAGTGTTAGTGAACTTGCCGTCCCACAACAGACTGGTCTGTGGCGAGAGTCGCTTGCCTATAATGTCGGTTATCTGCAGTCCGTTAGACTTCAACGCCGAATTCATGTCCGGGTCTTCGGGATTGTATATAAGGTTAAGACACACCTTTACACAGGTGAATCGCAGATTAGCCATCACGGTCTGAGGAGTCGTGTCCGTATTCTTTATGGTAATTGTTCCGTCGACAGTGGAGCCGTCGGCAGCCTTTGTGTCAGGCTCGTATATCATAGGGATGTTATCGGCTACGGGCATGCCTGGCTTTGACAACGGGGTGTAACCCAACACCACTTTCTTCAAATCGCCTTCAGTTGTTATGCTATTGACATCGAGCACATCCTTCATGTTTGCCACTACGTACACACGATAGGTGCCGGGCTTGATCTGCAACTTATAAGAAGCAACTTTCTCATTGAGCATATTGCTTGCTTCAGGCGATGGAAGTTCCTGCGAAAGGAATGTTCCGTTGCCGTCAACGGGGAAGGCATAAAGATGCAGGTCGTTAATGTTGCACTCCTCTACAGAGGCATTGTATGTAGGGTTGCTTGGGTCGAGACTGCTCGTAACCTCATCGCCTTCACGGGTTACCGGTACATAGACACACAGATTGCCCTCAGACGGTGCCGGGGTGTTGTATACGTCGGCATCATCTGTGCATGCTGCCAGCAACAACAGGGCAGCAACAGAAAGGAGTATGTCTGCAAGTCGTTTCATTTATTTATGTTGTTATTAGGTTTCTATGTATTTTAGTTAAGAAGTCGCTGATAGTTGAAGGGGAGAAAAACTATAAGCTTATGTGTTGTATGCGCTTTGCCCAGTCGAGCACACCAACAGAAAGGTTCAGGTACTGCCATTCGGTGCCGATAAGGAAGAAGTCGAGGCGATAGTCATACTCGCGGTCGAGATATTCCTGGATGCCGTAGTTCTGGGCTGCATAGGCATCGCGTCCCTGCTGGAGGATGTCGGGCAGGTTGATAAGAGCTACGGTCTTGCCCGACACCTTATTATATATATGTAGCATGGCGTTGCGATCGTTCTCCTCAGGAGAATAATACACCAGTCGCGAGAGCGTCAGTCCGGCATGAGCCGTACGTTCCTTCACGTTGCCCGAAGCATCGCGGAAGTCGGTGGTCCATGTACGGAAAGGCGTATAGCTAAGCTTGGTGTCGCGAGCTAAAGAGTTGTCGTAATTGATGTGGCCGTTGTCGGCTATCACCTCGTAGCCGAAGTCGTCGGCAGAGATTTTGTCAGGTGCGTCAATCTGATGCAGCGAGATGGTGAGCTGCTTGGTGTCGCGCACCAAAGAGATGGTGTCGTGGGTGGCTTCCATGTCGCGCACGGCTGTAAGGTGCTGCGAGCGGCCTATCCACAGCGTGTCGAGCGGAGCCGAACAGTCGACGTCAGCCGTTTCGCCCGCCCCGTTGCGGTCGAGCACGGTACAGAACTGCTTCATGTCCTCGCCGTCGGCGGGAGCATGAATGCGAAACTTGGCGCCCTTGGTGGCAAGCGCGTCTTCATAACGCTTCTGCTTTGCGATGGCGAGAAACTGGTATTCGCCGGGCTGCAAGTCAAGGTGTACGGCAAAGTCATGGCGGCGGAAGGGAGCGTCGGTGTCTGTGTTGTAGGCGTCCTGACGCATGAGATACTTGCCGTCCTTGTCGTACACCATGACAACAACGCCTCCAACGTGATAATTGAAGAGGTCGGCGCGCTGCGTGTTATAGTCGTAGCGGAAGTGCAGGTAAACGCCATTGTCGCATGGCTCAAGGTCGTCGTGCATCAGCGAGCAAGAAGCCAGCAAGGGTGCAAAGGCGAGTAATGAGCATAAAGATTTAACCAGTCCGTGAAACATAATGTTTGCCGTTAAATTAATTAAGATTGATTTAGATGTTGATGTTTGGATAGTAGCGGAGGCCGGAGACCTCCGCCACTTTTATGCTTTACAGTTTAGAGCTCGATGCTCTGGCTGCGCTTAGCCCAGTCAAGGATCTTAACCTCAACGTTGATGTACTGATCGTTAACGTCGTCAGGATCTGTAGGATTAACCTTAGGAACGTCAGGATAACCAGGACCACTAACGCTACTTACAGAAAGCTCGTACCAGTTGTTACGGAGTACACCGTAACGACCAAGCCAGTTGGCATTGTTTCCGGCGTATGTGTCATTACCTGGAGCCCAAGGAGTAAGCTCGTTGAAGTGCTTTACACGTGCGACATAGTAAGAAACGCCACTCTCATACGTAGACAAACCAACTGCAGCGTCTGTTGATGTAGCTTTCTTGAAGCCGAGCTTAGCATTGATCTGATCGACCTGTTCTGTTTTAAGAGCGGTTGTACCATAAGTAATATTAGCAGCAGCAACAAGACGTACACCAGACTTTGTCATGTCATTGCCTTCAGCAGCAAGTGTTACGGTTACCTTATTTGCATCTGCCTCACCAAGAACCTCCTGTGCCTTAGCCTTAATCTGTGCTACAACATCAGCCTCATGCCACAACTTAGGACTGTTACCAAACTTATAGAAAGTCTCTCCAGCTGTAAAACCATCAGGTGTGTACTTGGCAGAGAACAAAACTCGTGTTGTCTGACCCTGCATCATATGAGCAATGTCGAAGGTATTCTCAAGACAGTACTGAGCCTTCTTGGCTTCCTCACCAGTCTTGAAGTTTTCCTTTGTTGCCATTTTAAACTCTTTTTCGCAAGCAGTTACATCAGCGAAATTTGTGCTGTAGTTAGGATCCAAGCCCCAATATACGCGTGGGAACTCTGAAGTAAGCTTTGTGTCATGGAAACGATCCATTGATGCACCATTGGTAGCAGCAGTAGTAGCAGTTGTCTTCCATGTATCAGCCCACAATCCTTCTCCTTCAGTTACATGTACAGGGTATGTCTTGGTATTGGTAACATCAAGAGTCCAACCTTCAATGTCAACCTTGTCACCAGCATAGTTGCCATCTATAATATCAACGTGCTTAACAGAAGAAGAAGCGAGAGAAACCTTAGCAAGACCACGCTCTACGTATACTGTAGTGGCTGTAGAGTTCTCAGCCTGCTGCTTAGAAGCATAGATATTCTTGATTTCAACAAGAGTTTCAGGAGTACCATCGGCAACATACTTAGGAGCATTAGCCATAAAGAAACCTTTATCATACTTCAAGTAGTTAGCAGTTGTTGCGTTACCAGCATCCTTACTCCATTTTGCATATGTTTCGTCTGTAGAAGGATATTTGATCTTGTTACCATTGTTGTTAAGAACAATAAGAGCATAATAACCCTTATTTTCGCCAACTTCAGCATTTGTAATTTTAGCTGTCAACTTGGCTGTTGTCGTAATACCATTTGTGCCACTTGCAGTCCAAGGCTCCATATTACCAAGGTCTACAACTTCCTTGAATTTAAAATCAGAACCTTCTTTCTTGAAGAGAAGAAGAGCAGCGTCCTTTACTACGTACTCGTTCTTATCACCTCCGTCGAACGTAGGCGAACCTGGTGTTGTATCATCAGCACGAGTACCAGTAGTTGTCGGCAGATTGATTCTGAATGAAGCATAGGCTTCACCAGTCTTGCCAACATTGTCTTTACCGTTAGAAGCGAGGTCGTCATTGCTTGAGCAAGCGACCAAGGCTGTAGCCATGACAGCCATACCGAAGAGATTCTTAACGTTTCTCATTGTTAAAAATTTTAGTTGATAAATTATTTATTATTTTTGTTTAAGTTTAAAGCGTAAGGGGGCTGGGAAGGGTGTTTCGCAGCACCCTGCCCTATTAAGAGAGAAAAATTATTATTAAGTTTTTCTTTATTTCGTGTTAGCGATGCGTTCGGCATTTGCCTTGGCATCCTCCGAACCTGCGGCAGCCGCCTCCAAGAACAACCGGCGTGCTGACTGATAGTCCTTTTTCAGCACAGCCAAAGCACCTCGTGCGTTCAATGCCTCGGCAGAATTGCCGGCTTTCTCCAGATGTTTCTCAGCCGATGCTATGTCGCCTTTCTGCAAGTCGGCACATGCAGCATTGAGATTGGCTGTAGGGTCGGCAGGGAACATACGCACGGCTATGTCGAACACCTCGTTGAACTCCGGCGAACCAGCCTCCATCGTCTGTGCCACAAGATACATCTCCAGCAACGAAAGCTGCTGCGGACGGGTTCTGAGTATCTGCTTGGCTTCCTCAACGGAGAAGGGGCGCACGGTATAGCTAACGGTATAGTCGCTATGGCGCAAGCGAGGATAGATGTCCTTCATTATCACGGCATAGTCCTGCGGATAGAGCTGACGAATGCGCTTGTCCTTGTCGTCGGGAGCAAGGCTCGAGTCTGAAATCTTAAGAATTTCGTCCTTATTGGCCAGTTGCGACTGCTGTACCTTACGACGGAAACCGTCCCAATCCTCAGGCGTATAGTCTGAACTGAACAGCTTGGCGTCAATCGGATAAAGCTGCGCCACATAATTCTTAAGAGCCGCCGCACGCTCACGTGCCAGACGCTCATTGTTGGCATAAGGACCTTCAGGCGAAGCATAACCGTGAATGTTGATGCCGTTGATTTCCACGTTCTTGTCATTGCGCACAAGGTCGATGGTGTTAGTTATCTTAGCCAGTTCGCGTGCGTTCTCGAAGAGGTCTACCACGATGTTCGTCTTGTTTACACGGAAACTGAGGTAAGCCTCGCCCTTCTCGGCACGTTGCTTGCGAGCCTCAGCAAAAGGCTTGACAAACGTAAGAGCCGGCATCCATGCGCCGATATTGTCAATGGTGGCAAGGTGGAGATTGTCGAGATTCTCCCTGTCGCCGCATCCGCAGACGTCCTGAGAGGTAAGCAGACTCAGACAGTCCGATTCGAACGGGCGCTTGCGTGTTACGCTCTGGGCGTAGCTGACGCTCTGACGTGTGCCGTTCTTTCTGACAACCACCAGCGGCTGCTGGCTGCCCGTAGCACCAGAAGCCAATTCACCGCTGCGCTCCATGCGTATCTGCTTTGACCTGCCATTGATAATGATAGGTGACAGAGCTATGGTGTCGCCGTCGGCAGCAAGCATCGGAGTGAAGACGAGCTGCTGTTCAGCCTTGAGTTTCAGGTTGTTGAGATTGAGGCTGAACGCCACATCCACCCTGTTACCCTCCACATACGTATGCAGACTGTCTATGGCTACAGCTCCAGAGGCAAGCTTCTGTGCCATTGCGGAACCGCAGGAAGCAGCCCCTATCAGGCATGAAATGATGATGCGTGTAAACGAATTAGTGTTCATAATGCTGTTTAGAAAATATAGATCATACTGAGAGCCGCCTTAGTCGGTCCTACATAATTGCGATGGTTCTTCTCCAGGCATCTGGCGCAACGTCCGTAGAGCTTGTACGGGCTATAGGCATAACCGATGCCCAACGACGCCTCCATGTTCCAATGGCGCGAGAGCAGCCATTGATAGCCATAGGTGACACCCGCACCTATATACCATCCTTCATAGTGTCGTCCGCTCTTCGTCTTGGGCAGGATGCCGAACGGAAGGTCCACGTTCTTGACGTTGTATTCGCCGGCAAGAGCATGCACTCCGAAGAAGCTGCCTCCGAAGCGCTGGCATGTCCACCAGCGGTATTCCGGCTCCACATTCCAGATGCGCACCTTCTTGCCTCCGGAAAACTCCCAAGGATTGAGCGTGGCAAACAGCTGTGCTGTCTGCTTCTCGGCGATGCCTACCTCAACACCTGCGTTAAGCGATGTCGTAGCCCAACCTAAGAGATTGGTCTTCAGAGCCACGTCCTGCGCCTTTGCCGCGCCTGACGATGCTAACAGCATCATTGCCAATACGAATATATAAATATGCTTTATCATATTTAGGTTTTTATGTCTATTAACTATATTTCAGTTTAAGTATATATATTTTCTAAAGCAGCCTTATGAATGAGTGTTTTTATGTGTTTCGCATCATCATTAGTTGCGTTTTTGTGTACCTTGACTCAATCAGGGTCTCGCATAGTTTTTACGATGCAAAAATATGAATAACATCCATAGCCTACATCATATTTTCATCAAAATGTAGCATTTTTATTGTGCAAACGTTTTCACAAATTCAATGCAAACATTCGTCATTGGTAGTGACGAGAGTGATACAAAAAAAGGTGCGACCAAATTTTGGTCACACCAACATAACGTCCCCGATAATTGAATACTAAACCTCTTTCCAGTCTTTCAGCCCCCTATTATCCTTATCAAACACCAATGCCAAACCTACAACCGATTTATGACTTGCACAATAAGCATCCTTATAGTGACGGGTAATGATTTGTTGTGTAGCGGCAGACATACCGCCATTGTCAGACATCTTAAGCTCAATTACATATATAATATTGGAGGTTTCGACCACAAGATCGATTCTTCCATTAGCCACCTGCTCCTCCTCTTTCACGTTGAATCCACAAATGTAGAACAAGTTCTTCAATATAAAACGAAAATGCTCTTCAAAAACAAATCGTTCTTTTTTTTGTGTACTGTACGGCGTATGAGCAATCAATTGCTTAAGACAGAGAATACCATCCTTTACATTTCCGGTTGAAAAGTTCATTTTCAACTCTTGTATTGCATTCTCGGTCTCGTCCTTATCTTTTTTCAACATTATCGGAAGAACCAGTTCGAACAGCGCCTTTTTCACCTCACGATTGGGAAATCCAAGCACATAACTATCCTCAATGACATTCTTTATTGTGAGATAGCCCGACTGATACAGAAACAGTTTCGGATTAGTAGTATTGACATCCGACGTCTCAATATAGTCAATATCAATGAGCGAACCATCCAGTTTCTCTACGTCACGTTCGAATTTGGTCAGTATCTTAGGCAGCATCTCAGTGGCGCCGCTTGCTATCCAGAACGACTTCAAGCGCAGTTCGTTCAAGGCGCATAGCACGCTGAAAGGATTGTAAACACCTTGCAGACTTTCGGAGAAATGATAGCCGTCATACATATCCTTCAGTCTTGAAAGGGTTTCTTCCATATTCCAGCCTTTCTTATTGGCAAGTTCGTGCAACTCTTCGCCAAGATACGACTCAATTTCATCCTTAGTCAATCCGCAAACAGTAGCATAATCATTGTAGAAACTGATATTGGTCAGCGTGTTAAGCACACTGAACAGACTGATTTGAGTGAACTTCGTAATGCCTGTGAGGAACACACACTTGATACAATAGCCATAGTCCTTGAGTCCTGTGAAGAAGTCACGATACAGACTACGGCATTCGTCATGATGAGGAGTATGGAAGGAATGTTGCAGAGGTGCATCATACTCGTCCACCAAGATGGCAATCTGTACACCCGACTGCTCGTATGCCCTTTGTATGATACCATTAAGTCGGTTGTTGAGCGTGGCCTCAGTAGGACGTCTGCCATATATTTCTTCATATTTAGACAAAGTATCATCCAGATAATGCGATAGCGATTTGGCATTAGAACCGCCTTGGTTCATACTGAAATGCAGAACCGGACGCTTCACCCATTCTTTCTCCAATGCCATGATTTTGAGCCCTTCAAACAGCTCTTTCTTTCCCTCGAAATAACATTGCATGGCTGAGGTAAGCAATGATTTGCCAAAGCGTCGCGGACGACTCAAAAAGTTATACTTGTCGCCATTGGCTATTCTCCAAAGCATATCGGTCTTGTCCACGTAAAGATAATTGCCCTTACGCAGCTCCTCAAAGTCTTGTATACCTAAAGGTAACTTCTGTTTTGCCATGCTCTTTATTGTTATAAAGTTAAAATACAAACCTCACAACAAAGATACATCTTTCTTTTGGATTATACAAATACAAAAGACAATATAGATTCAAAATTCGGACGGCACGCCGTCCACCAACGCAAATATCGTACGAACAAGTAAAAACCTGTTACAAAATAAAAATCGATTCTAGAGATTCCAGAAGCCGTTTTCGGTCGTTTTTGCCGTCAGCAAAGCCCCTTTGACAGTCAAAATCCAAGCCCCACCCTCCAATAGTGCCACTATTACACCCCAATAGAGCCACTTTTACACACCAATAGTGGCACTATTAGGATGCAATAGTGCCACTATTGCACCCTAAAACAGCCACTTTTACACACCCATAAATTACGTTCGCCACCCACCAACCGTCTAACTCACTGAATACAAATAGCATAGCCTCAATCTCTCATAACTCAAGAATTTCGCACCAAAGATTTCCTCCTGCGCCGAGCTCATAGTATTGAGCGTTAGAAATGCAAATATTGTCATGGTCAATAAAAAGAAAAGTCTTTTTGGTGTCGGTTCGCCAGAGCAATACATCATAGTGAAGCATTCCGAAGGAGGCGAGATGCTTGGCGGCTGCTGCATTCAGGCCGCCTTCAATTCAGGCAACGCCCTTGGTGCCCTGCTTGGCAGCATCCCCGTATCCCAGAACTTAGGCTTCAACTATCCCGCCCTAATCGGCGTGCCACTGGTATTGGCAGGTGCCATCTGCCTGTGGGTGTTCCACCAGAAATACGAATAGAGGCAGATATAGTAAAAGCGGTTTGTATTGTCAGTGAGCAAGAATGTTTTCCAAGCATTCTTGCTCATTTTCATTTAGAAACTTGGTAAGACGATGTTTGCAACAAGCAACGAAGATGAATCACCTATAATAGAACACTATATTTGGATAGCTCTAAACTTTCATAATAGAGTATGGACATTACCCCAAATATAAGTAAAACACGAAATACGGTTCGATTATATCCTTTTCGCATATTTTTGCGTTGATTTATTGGGAATCTTTCTTTTATTATAAAACTTTTGATTATTTTTGCAAGGTAATTTACGTTATACGGATTATAAGCCAATCATAAGAGTTGCAAATTAACAGATTTTCAAACTTAAAATACACTTAAAAAGAAACAGACAGACAAGCAAGAATAAGACGCTAAGGATTGCGCATTCTCAGAATAGCCTTTCCTCCACAGAGACTTAAATTGAGGTTTACCTCAAAAACTTCAACCAAGCGTTCCCGTTATATACATATTGGATATTGAGCTATAATGCTCTTGTTCTCTTTTATGTGAATACCGCCAATCATTCATCCATCCTATGAGACAAACAGTAAGAAGGTGTGGAATGTTCTGTACTTGTTATAAGATAGATTACTTGGCGATAACCAACATAAGAGACAAGCGTAAGAACGGTTGTACGCCTTTTTTATATTCTTATGGCAAAAAATACATTGATTCTTTTTATTGCCTTAGTTTTTACTTGCGTAAAAGCATTTGGCACTGAGGATACCAATCATCCTATTGAAGCCAAGACATTTTATGTAGACAACACAACGCAAAACCTTAAAATGTCTAAGGCATCATCATCTGCCTATACAGTAAAGTCCATCATTGAGAATTGCTTTGATGAAAGTAACATTGGAAAGGAAGCATGGCTGATGACTGCTGATGGTGAGACGCAGCTATCAGTTACGTTAAGATATCCTGAGAATGATACTCGTCACAAAATCACTTCGCAAGAGGTGTCTTTCTATTTCTATAATGGCTCTAACATCTTTACAGATGACAATAAGGAACTCATTACGGATATAGAGCATATTGTAGGTAGTTATACGGCAGACAACACTTCCAATACAGCAACTGTTAACCTAACAGCTCCAAAGTATTATTTTTACACAACAAATGCCTATTATCAGTATTATGTTGTGATAAAAGCACACTTTGAGAACGGAGGAAGTGCGTCTGTTGCAAAGAGTATAGGAATTAGTAGGCCTGGCATTCTACTTCTTCATGGATTAAACGCAAATTTGGATACATTCAAGGAGTTGAAAGAGTATCTTGTAAACTCAAACCTTTTTCTTCCAAATCAAGTTTTGACAAAGAATTACAGTATGACAAACACGAGTTCTTTCTATGCAAATACCCATCAATATCAAGTCGTAAAAATTGGACTAAATGAGTTAAGCAATAATCTGTTGAACGTGGGGATAGCAAGTACCAAATATGACATGATAGGACATAGTATGGGTGGAATATTAGAACGCTTGTATAATCAAGAAATCGATAATCAACATACCAATAAGCTCATTACCTTAAATACTCCACATTTTGGCGCACCATTAGGTAATATTGCACCATTTGCATTTCAAGCAATTAATACTCTAGCAGAAGTTACAAAATATAATATGTTGGTTGGAACAATATGTGGTTTAATCAAAAACATAGCAGATGCAGCATTTAATCCAAATGACGGAAGACAAGCGGTTGCAGACCTTGCAATAGGAAGCGATGCTATCAAAAATCTTAACTCTTATAAGGCATCCTATCTTGTCGGTATTCCTGTTTTTGCTACAGGGACTTATTTGCTAAATGAAGAAAATGATAACACTTCTTATTCTCTTCCTATAACACCAACAGAAGAAACTGTTTACTTATTAGACCATTTGTTATATAATGGAGATCCTAAAAAACGTAAACGTTTTAATTATCTTTTTGAAGAGAATGAAAAGAGTGATGCAATTGTCAGTGAAAAAAGTCAATGTGGTGGTTTGTCAAGTCAATATTCTTGCTTGTTTGAAGGAGGTTGGGGAGAGGCATTTCATTGCAATTCTCCTAATTGGAGACTTATACAAACAAAATTATGCTTACTTCTTTTGTCATCTCCAGATGCAAACAATTTCTGTATGACAGGCTTTGGGACTCAACCAAAAACAAGAAGTTCTGAAAAGGAAGAGAAAAGTGGTGATGGAAACTACATCACAGAACTTTCAGAACCAAAACCAAGTTCATATATTCACCTAAATATGTCCTCAGTATCAAATGAGGATTACACGCATACTGCCAACATTTCCACAAGTGACGATATGTTGACAACCGCAGTGTTCGCCACATTGTCAGATAATAAGATGATTGCAGATTATGACAAAGACATAATGAACTTCAATCTTGAAGGATATGAGGGCGAAGTTACATTCTACGCCATAGGCAGAACTAATTATAATGCACTTGTCATTGATTCTGTAAAGGTTAATCTAAAAGAGACAAACGGAATTAAAAATGTATTTGGTAATAAGATAAAAGTATCGGCAAAGAATGGCGAGGTGAAAGTAGCAGGAGCATCAGAAAACTATCACATACAAATATGTGATGTTTGGGGGCGTGTCCTTCTATCTCAGAAATGCAATGGCAATAACACTTATACCCATTCTGGCAAGAAAGCTTTACTTTTTGTTACCATCAGTCAAAATGGCAAGCAGCAAACATACAAATTAATAACAAACTAATAATAACATTTAATTTTTACGAACATGAAGAAGTATTTTATCTTTTTACTGATGGCACTGTTTGCCATTCAGTTCCAGTCATGCTCTAATGATGATGACTCAAAGGAGCAAATCAGCGAGTTGGAGAAGAACTATTTGTCTATCGAAAATGCAGTATACAACAAAGGTAACATTCCTGCTGCAACAACAGACGAGAAGATTGATGGTATAGATATGAGCAACCAAGTAATGAATGGTGCCATGAACTATATTTCCATTGTTACAGAGAAAAACATTAAGAAGTTTTTCGTTGGCATCAAGGGTGTAAATGGATATTTTGAGTATGTTCCACAAAGTGAACAAACATCAATGGCTTCATCCTCAGAATACAACACCTATGTTATCCCAGTCATGCTTAGTCAGTCATATACTGGAAATACAACTTTGATTCTTAGCGGACAACTTGATAACGGAGACATTACTGCACCAGTAGAGAATGAAATGTTCTACATAGAAACTATGCCTGGTGCTATAGAAGTCAAGTTGGCATTCAGTAACAGCAAAGATGTTGATTTGCATCTTTATACTCCAAGTGGCGAGCATATTTACTATGGAAATAGGGGTGGCGCATACTATACAGAAGACGGTTCAGAAATTACTTATGGACTTGATGTAGACTCCAATGCTGGTTGCAACATAGATAATATCAACAAGGAAAACATCTACATTCCTGCCGAACTTGTAGAAAATGGAATTTACACAGTTATTGTGGATATGTATGAAAATTGCCAACCTGCAATTGCGACCAATTGGTCTATTGTTGCAAGATACCAAGGCGATCTCATAACACCAACCCAGGGAGTTAATCCTGCATCTGGAGTTTATCCAGTAGGAGCAGGTAAAGGAGACCATACTACAGTTATGACATTTACAATAAATGATGGAACAAGAAGCGCAACTTCTTCAAAACTCAAATTGCAAAACTTCCAGCCAACAAAGTTAACCAAATTGGATAAGATGAAATTAGAAAGAGTTTCTGCAAAATAGCCAAGCAATGGGGATATGGCATAATCAAGGATGCTATATCCTCATTTTTAATTCTATACCTTTCCACTGATGTGGTCTGCCATCTTGATGCCAACAATGTCGGACAGTCCACAGTGTTGTGACGTGGGTAAGTTCATTATCTGTAAACTTTCGCAATGATATATGACCTCATCATCTGTGATGGCATAAATTCCTTCATGCAGTCTACAATGGTATTGAGCATACGCTCTTTGATACAGTCTTCCCTGATGTATAGGGGTATGCAGCTGGCGTTGCCGGAGCCGTCGTCTGCGTCATGCTGACCTTGCCGTTATGCAGACGGTTAAGATAAACAATGACTTAAGCGAAGAGCCAATAAAAAAAACAAAGGCATTGACAAGCCGTCACGACCTGTCAATGCCCATCTGATCCGATTGTGATTTATTCAAAAAAAGACTGTTTCCTCGTTTCTTATTTCAGTTTCTGATAGCCGTAGGATGCATTATCGCCCAACTGCTCTTCAATGCGGATAAGCTGGTTGTACTTTGCCATACGGTCGGTACGGCTCATAGAACCTGTCTTGATCTGACCAGAGTTGGTTGCCACAGCGATGTCAGCGATTGTGGTATCCTCGGTTTCACCGGAACGATGTGAAGTAACGGTTGTGTAACCATGACGATGAGCCATCTCTATAGCATCCAACGTCTCGGTGAGCGAACCAATCTGGTTCACCTTGATAAGGATAGAGTTAGCCGCTCCCATCTTGATGCCCTTCTCCAGGAACTTCACGTTCGTAACAAAGAGGTCGTCGCCAACCAGCTGGCAACGGTCACCGATGGCAGCTGTAAGCTTCACCCAGTTGTCCCAATCGTTCTCGTCAAGACCGTCCTCGATGGAATCGATAGGATATTTGGTGATCAGTTCTTCCAAGAACTTTATTTGCTCTTCAGCTGTGAGTTTCTTGCCGTTAGGATCCTTCTTCTTGCCATCCTTCAGCTGGCGATAATCGTAATACCACTCACCATTATCCTGAACAGCAAACTCGCTGGCAGCGCAGTCCATTGCAATCTTCACATCCTTTCCCGGCTCATAACCGGCATCCTTGATTGCCTGACAGATGCTCTCAAGCGCATCCTCTATGCCGTTGAGTGCAGGGGCGAAACCACCCTCGTCGCCGACAGCTGTGGAAAGTCCGCGGCTCTTCAGGAGCTTTGCCAAGGCATGGAACACTTCGGCACCCATACGGATGGCCTCCTTCTCTGTAGGAGCCCCCACCGGACGAATCATGAACTCCTGGAAAGCAATCGGCGCATCAGAGTGAGCACCACCATTGATGATGTTCATCATAGGAACGGGAAGTGTGTAAGTGTTGCAGCCACCGATGTAGCGATACAACGGGATGCGGAGATACTCGGCAGCAGCATGAGCCACTGCAAGCGATACGCCAAGAATGGCATTCGCACCCAAGTTTGATTTTGTCTTGGTGCCATCCAGCTCCAACATCTTATGGTCGATAGCCCGCTGCTCCAAGGCTGAGAATCCAACCAAAGCCGGAGCAATTACGTTATTCACATTCTCTACGGCCTTTAATACCCCATTGCCACAATAGCGGCTCTTGTCGCCATCACGAAGCTCCAAAGCCTCGTTCTCACCTGTTGAGGCTCCAGACGGAACTGACGCACGGCCTACAACGCCAGACTTTAATGACACCTCAACCTCTACTGTAGGATTGCCACGAGAATCCAGGATTTCTCTTGCATGAACTTTTTCAATAATCATAATACAATAATACTTTTAACTTTATAAAACTATATTCAAAACCGCATGAACACAACATCGTGTCGCATAAATACGGTTTCTTATTCCGAGTGCAAAAATAGTAATCATAAGAAAAAGTTCCAAATTCAAAGCATCCTAAAAAATAGGTAATTTTTTTAGCCACGCATTGTCTTTACAGTCTTATCCCATATTTCCGGACGCCTTCATTCATCATCTGTGATGGCATATTAACCTTCCTTCTCCAGAATCTCTTCCAGAAATTCAGAAGCGTTGTTTTGATTTCGTGTACAAAGATAATGCTTTTATTATAGATACATAAAAGATATCAGCTATACATCAATAGATAATTTCTATCGTTAGAATATTTGGCGTGGCGAAAAATAATATATATCTTTGTGAAATGAAACTTACACAAGATAAGATATGGAAGAAAGTATGGTATTCAAAATAGTAGATATATCTTCCGGAGCCATAACGCTTGCCTTGGCAGCTATTCTTATTTTCTTGAAGATGCCCCAAGACATCCGTTGGAAAGCAATGCGCAGGATGCTCAGCCTTCTGTCGTTATGCTATATATGTATGGGTGTTTCCAATCTTATCACCGGACTTACTGGCGTCAGTGAGGCAGAAAACGCAGAGATGGGTATCGCAGTCCTTTTGGTGTCATTCTTTCAGGCGTTGTTCTTCACTGCTACATGTCTTGCATTTGTAGCGCCCTCTAAGGTTGGAGTGAGATGGTTGACGGCAAATGTTGCGGCTGCTTCGTCAGTATGCATAGTCACCATATATGCGTTGATACGATGCAAGTGGGCAATAAATTATATATGGGTGATAGATATATTGCTATATATCTTACAACTTGTATATTATTGCATTTTGTTCTACAGAAGCTATGCTGGATGTCAGAAAGTGCTTGAAGACAACTATGACGATGAACTCTCGAGTGGATTGCGTTGGATAAGAAACTGCTTTTTAGGTGCCCTTACTGTAGGCGTCAGCGCATTGCTTTTCGCTATGTTTCGTATGGGTGATGTGATGTATTTGATTTTCACAAGCATTTACACCTTATATTATATATACCTTGTAATCTGTGTCATCAACTATCGTATAGAGGCAGGGTATATTGTCAAGGTAGTTACATTGGACGAAGTCTCACAGGAAATTCCAGATAAATCGCCTGATGAATCGCATTTCGACGAGCAGAATTTGCGTGATGCTATAGAGAAGTGGGTGAGTAATAAGCTGTATGTGAAGAACGACCAGACCGTAGAGGAGATAGCCTATGAGTTGGGCACAACACACACGGTGCTCAAGTGGTATTTCACCAATCGTATGCACACTACTTTCCGCACTTGGCGTATCTCGCTACGCATTCAAGAAGCAAAACGTCTGATGCGTGAAGAAAAAGTAGCGGCATCGGTTGTCCATAAGATGGTTGGCGTGGCAGACAAGAGCAACTTCCACAAACAGTTTCGCCAAGTTACTGGCGTTACACCTAAAGAGTATGCAGAAAGAGCTTTGGGGGACGAGTAATGATTATTCCCCCTCAATAAAAGCAAATCATAGAGAGAATCGTGGTATTCCAGCTTTTTCGTTGGAATATCACGTTTTTTTTGTGGTATTTCGATTGTCCTACTGAAATACCACTTTTATACAGGTGGGTTATTGTTTGTAAAACCGTAAATTTGGACAAATTTATCAAATTTAAATCATTTAAAACATTTACTATGGCACATTTTTATATTGTCAATTACGACTCGCCACCCCCTTCACTACGAAGGCGGTGTGGCAGTATGCTTATCAGGTTTGTGCTGGCATTGTTGCTGGCATTGGCACCTGGTGCGTCGTGGGCAGGTGAACATTTCTACGACCTCGACCATGCCGTGCATCTTCACCCTAACGTTAATGAACCTTACATCAACATCTATCTATGTTTTTACGACACCAATGGTAAGGACGGATTCTTCACGCACGATGGTGGAGGACCTGCCATCTACGTTGACGGGCATCTCATTTGCAATGCCGACTGGGAGTTGGCATGGCCTGGAAACGGCAGTGGTAACGACGGCGGTCTTGAAGATGAGAGAGGAAACAGTGGTTGGTGGGGCAACACCTATACACGCACAGTAAAAGGCACCAAGTACACCGTACGTTTTTGGGACCCGCGCAAAGCAGGTGGCAAATTCTATGTCTTGCTATGCATAGACATGGACAATATGGAGGTGGGCAAGACCCACACCGTAACAGTAAGGGGAACGTGGAGAATCAATAGCGGCACTACGCAGTTGGAGAGCAAGACGTTCAATATTGGTGCTGTCAATATCCCTTCATGGTACAGCACAAACTTTAATCGCACCAACTACAACACTGTGGAGGCCAATGGAACGGTATTAAGTAACTACGGTCCAACTACGGTGGCTGCAAAGAATCCTATTGTAGTAGGAAAAGGAAGCGAAACTCTACCTACTAAATACATCAATCCATCATCACTTCCTGCATCAAAAGGTCTCAGCAAGGGTACGACAGCATGGAGTGGTATGAATATGACATACGACGACAGCAATGAGAAGACGTATGGCAACCGTATAGTGCATTACCAACATTCATTTGATGTAATTCCGTCGGGGCAACAATCGGCGCGAACAAAATGTACATTATGGAAATGGGACAGAGCGTATTTACAGGATTTCGTAAAGCCTGCCAATATTACAGCACAATCCGATGTATGGAAGAAGCAGGTGACCATTACTTGGGAAAATTTTGACGAACACAGTTCCTTCGAGGGAACGTGGTCTGTCTATCGCTATCCCAAGGGTAAACCTGAAGCGTCTAAGGTTATCGCCCAGAAGCTAAGCGTCAAGACGCACAAATACACCGACGACATACCTGACTACGACACCGACTATGTGTATGAGGTGGCCTTCATTCCTACAGGTATGCCGGACGGCAAGCGCATAGAGCGACTTGTGGGCAGCATAACAACGCAAGTAACACGCAAGTTCACCATCAATGGACTTGACATCGATGCGGAGAAGACAAATGACAAAAGCATCACTATCAAGTGGAACAACCAGGAGTTTAAAGGCAACGAAAACTATGTTTTCAAGATTCTGCGTGCCGACGGCGATACCATCAACTGGGAAGAGATAGGAAGCGTAAGTGTCAGCAAGAAGAGTCAGACGCAATACAGCTATACCGACTCAAAGAACCTGCAGGCATGCCACACCTATTTTTATAAGGTGCAGACCACCATGCTTGAGAACCATACCTTCGTGTCGGAAAACTATGTCATGGGCAACCTTTTGGGCGAGTCGCAAGTGACGTCGCTGACAGCCACCAAGGGTGACTACAATGGTCTGGTGAAACTCTCGTGGGAGGTTCACCAGGTAGGCAACAGTATTACGCGCTATGAGCTTATGCGCACTGTGAAAGGCAAGAACAACTGGGCCACCATCTACAAGACCAGTGGCATAGCCTCTTCCTATTATTATGAGGACAACACCGCCCTGCCTGGCCAATACTACGACTACAAGGTGCGCAGCATAACCAGTTGCGACGAGCAGGAAAGTTATCTGGAACGTGGCACCGATGGCTTCTGTCGTTCTACGGGCATCGTGTCGGGACGCATAGCCTACGGCACGGGCACAGCCGTTGACGGTGCTCGCGTAACCCTCGTGCGCAACAATGATAACGCCAGCGACATCAGCCAGTTCTATTCGCTGCGCACGTCCGGTTCGGGCGACGGCGTGTTCCTCGCCCTTAGCAGTGACGCTCTTAACAGCCAGTTTGGCAGCAGTGCCTATTCCGTGCAGATGTTTGTCCGTCCAGACGACAGTCAGACAGGTTCGGCACCCACACTCTTCGACCTTGGCGGCAAGCTGCAGCTGCAGCTCGGCACCATGGATGAAGCCAAGGGCTATCCGCTGCTTCTGAACAACGGCACTGATGCCACAGCCACCGGACTTTACCTTCCTGCGAGTGTCTTCACTTCGCTCACGCTTTCGGTGGATGCCAATGGCCAGGCATCAGTCACTACTGTTGATGCCGTGGACACCATGTCTGTGGCCACAGTGCCAGGCATCTGCAAGGTCAGCTTCACTGCTTCCGAAAAGACGGGGCTCTGCTTAGGCGGAAGCTATGAGCCTTCTGCCGACCGCACCTTCAGCGGATACATTGACGAGATGCGTGTCTTCAGCGGAAGGGCGCTCACGAAAGCTGATATCCTGAAGAACTACAACCATTCGCTCACTGGCACCGAAGACGGACTCTTCGCCTACTGGCCGGTGGATGAGGGCATCTACAATCAGACCACTGCCTATGACTACTCCAAGACCAGTGGCGTGGCCAATGGCAACCATGGTCAGTTAGGCCCATCTACCACGACTTCCAACACCGTACTCCCTACAGAGCATCAGTTTGGTATCTTCGGCATAACCGATGCACAGGGCAACTTCGTCATACGCGGCGTGCCTTTCAATGGCGACGGCACCACATACATGGTTGTCCCCAGCAAGGGCATACATGAGTTCTCGCCCAATTATTCCACACGCTACGTCAGTGCCTCGGCACTCGTTCACAACGGTGTCGACTTCGAAGACGTAAGCTCATTCCCAGTGAGCGGACGCGTGGTATATGCCGGAACCAACTATCCCGTCGAGGGAGCGCAGTTTACCGTAGACGGTACGCTCTGCAGCAAGGACGGCGAGGTAATCACCACCAATGCCAACGGCGAATACACCATCAGTGTGCCCATCGGCGACCATTATATAAAAGTGTCGAAGACCGGTCATGTATTCAATAACGAAGGCCGTTATCCTGCCGATCCTAATGAGGTAGGCACACGCCTCACCTTCAATCAGGAAGTGAAGGGGCTTGAGTTTGTCGACGCTACGCTTGTCAATTTCAGCGGCAAGGTGGTTGGCGGTGACATCGAAGGCAACAAGGCCGTAGGTTTCGGCTTGAGCAAGAACAATATCGGTGTTACAGAACTTGTTCTCACCCCCACCAACACCGTCTATAATCTCAATATGCTACGCAAGACCACGGGAGGCGTGGTGAGCTACGAAGTAAATCCGGAGACTGTGGAGGTGAAGTCGGCCACCGACACCATCGCCAGTCATGCATGGCGCGGTGCTGGCAGTGCCGATGCCAAGAAGATAATCATCCGCACCGACTCCAAGACGGGCGAGTTTTCTGCTTTGGTGCCGCCGCTGATGTATAAGGTGGAGGCACAGAAGGTGGTAGCTACGGGCGAGACAGTGGGCAGTTCGGCCACTGTGGACCTCACCAATCCGCTCGAACAAATGTCCGACACGCTCTACAACAGCAACAAAGAAGTGGAACGTCTCTATACCTACTGCAAGAAACTGGCTGTGACATATCACAGCAATCCGCAGTTTAATGTCATGCAGCGGGGCAACGACGACGGTGCGTTCGGCATCAGCGAATACACCGTTGCTGACGAACTTGGCAGTATGAAGGTCAGCGACATCTATTCCACAGCTACGGGAAAGCCAGTCTACAAGTATGGCGCTCCGTTGTTTGTAGAGATGGACTCTTATACCTTCGACATAGACGCCTTCGAGCAGTACGTCAACAAGGATGACAAGCAGAACCACGTAACCGAAAAAGTGCCGTTGCGCAATCTTGAGGTTATCGTAAGCAACGCCCTGTCGTCAGAACAGAGTGTCTACGCCGAAAACAATCCGCAGGGCGGAACACCCGGTGAGGTGGGACAGATGGTCAACAACACCCTTGTACTCGACTCTGTAGGTCATGCCACCTATATGTGGAAGGCTGGCCTGCCAAACATCACCGCGCCATATAAGCGCACCATCTCAATGAGCTACGACATCAACGACCGCGCCTATATGTGGGATCCCGCCGGCGACGGCACCAACATGCAGGAGGGCATCATCCTCGGATTCCTGCCTACGGGCAACAACTTCGTTACCGAAGGTCCGACATTGCTGCAGATGATTCTGCGCGACCCACCGGGAACAGCTTCCAGCGCCCAGTGGACCACCGGTACTGTCAAGTCGAAGTATTCATACAAGGGAAACACCGTCGTTACAGACAATAGTCTTGAGTTGGTGAGTCATTGGGGCAACAAGACATCCCTTGGAAGCGGAATCGGATTTATCGTCATGACCGATGTAGAGAACAAGTGGGATGCAGGTTTGGGAGTGAAAATATCTAACGTGAGTGAGGATGGCAACTCATGGACAAGCACCGTGTCAACCGAGAAGGTTATATCAACCTCTGCCGAACCGGAATACGTAGGAGCCAACGGCGACCTCTTCATAGGAAGCTCCAACAACCTCATCTACGGACTTGCCCGAAACCTCACCTTGCGTCGTGACGGCAGCGATGTAACGCTTGGCGTGAAAGATGCATATACCACAGGACTGCAGTTTAAGACAGAGTTTGCCTACAGTGCCAACTACATCGAGAACGTGCTCATACCTAACCTCATCAGTCTGCGCAATTCAAAGCTTACCTATGTTGCCAACGTCAACGACTTCAAGCCGAGTGGCGACAGCGTGGTTTATCTCACTACGCTCAAGCCAGAGGACATTGGCTATGGTACGAACAATAATGACAAGATATGGGGTAAGGACGCTGTGCTCTCGTCAACAGGCAGGTCGTACACCATGAAGATAGGCGACCCCACGAAGTCGTGCAACGACCAGATAGTATGGTATAACGACCAGATAGAGAACTGGCAGAAATGGCTTGCCGTGAATGAGGAGGAGAAGATAAGGGCCTATGAGGACCGCGACGAGAACACCAAGAACTACTCGTTTGATGCAGGCTCGTCCATCACCTACACCGCTACCAACGAGAACGGCAAGGGCAAACAGTATGAAAATAATTTCACGGGATTGGCTCATGTAATTGGTAGAACAGGATTCCAGATTGCTGGAGTAGGTATCACTGCAACCGTAACCACCGATACTGGCGGCGGCATACACACCTCAGGTGAAGAAACCGAGACCGAAACGTCCACGTTCAGCTACACCCTCGCAGAGACAGGCGATGATGATGCCATCACAGTGGATGTGTACGGTTACGGCAAGTATTCGCCCATCTTCCGCACACGTGGCGGACAGACGTCAGGCCCGTACGAGGGTGAGGCGAAGACCAAGTATTATCGTCCTGGTACCACCATCATGGAAGCAACAATGCAAATAGAGGTGCCAAAGATTGATGTTGATGTGGCCACCGTTACCGACGTACCAGCCGGACAGGCCGCCAATTATACGCTGCGTATGATGAACGAGTCGCAGACCAGCGAGGATGTCTACTACAAGCTAATGATGATTGACGAGACCAATCCTGACGGAGCCAAGCTGACCATTGACGGACAGCCGCTAACTGACGGCCGCCTCATCAAGATTCCTGCTGGCGAAACCGTCACCAAGGCTTTGCAGCTGACGCAGACCAATCTTGGCATACTCAACTATGAGAATGTGGGCATCGTGCTCGCCTCGCAGTCGCAGTACGACAACACAAGCACATGGGAGCAGATAGCCGACACGGTGTATGTCACAGCCCACTTCGCTCCGTCGTCATCAGCAGTGGACATGAGCCTTTCGCGTACTACCATCAACACGAGTGCGGGCGAGAAACTGACCATCTCGTTTGATAAGTTCGACAGAAAGTATCTCAACCTAAAAGCGTTCCGCATACAGTATCAGAAGCAGGGCGATACCGACTGGACACTGTTG
>ERZ1034984.501-NODE-501-length-43642-cov-7.760410_pt1 | contig 43642 bp, 32 predicted proteins | sample MGYA00520589_ERZ1034984 | MGnify/ENA primary metagenome ERZ1034984 (study PRJEB33766, sample SAMN09781790) | gut metagenome | biome: gut microbiome | host: Homo sapiens | place: Madagascar | study: EMG produced TPA metagenomics assembly of the PRJNA485056 data set...
GTGGTGCTTCGATTTTACCTCTCCTTTGGGTGTCCGAAATAACGATACACTTCAGACCTCGGCCGCGAAGGCCGGCGCCGTGGCGAAGCCGCAGCCCCTCACGCACCGCAGGGCCTCCGCGACCGGCGCCAGCGAGGAGGCCGCGGCGGCCTCCCTGGCCTTCCGGTCGACCCCCTCGCACAGGGCCTCCGCCTGCCTGGCGGCCCGCAGGGCGAGCGCCAGGGCCGCCTGCGAGCCGCCCCCGCTCAGCAGCCGGGCGGGCACGAAGCCGGTGCAGCCCGACTCGTAGACCCCCAGCGAGGGCTGCGGGAAGCGCCCCATCCAGGCCGCGATGTCCGCGTGGGGGTTGCCGGGGAACGTCCTGGTCTCGGTCTCGCCGGTCTCGACCACCAGGGCGCAGACGGTCGTCGTCCTGGCGTGCGAGTCGATTCCGAACACGGTAGAATACCCGAACATGGGGGCCTCTCGTCCCTCGGGGCGCCTCCGGCGCCCGTCCTCCGTGGTAAGAGACATTGTAGGGACTGTTGGCCCCGCCCTGCGGGCGGATCCCGGCGGGAGGCCCCCGGTCCCGTTGTTCGGGTCATATCGTCTAGAGTTCACATCGCTACTCCAAACCCAGCATCCACCTCCAGGCGTCAACAATATGGATGCGGGAGTCCTCGGGCCGAGGCATGGACGTCGCTTCGAGGACAATGAGCTCTCCCCGCTCAAGCCCCGTGGCATCCATTGCATCAGTGAGAGCCCGGCATTCACGATGAAATGTTGAGGGCTCCTCAACGAAGGTGCTGACTTGATACAGGAAACGCGGCGCACGCTCCTCCTCGTCCCCTACCACAAAGTCGATCTCATAACCAGCGGGAGTTTGGTAAAACCCAATGTTCGAAAGCCTGTCTCCAAGCAAACGACGGCGAAGTTCGAGGTAGACCGCTGTTTCGAGACGCTGTCCCAAATCAGCAGAGCCCGCCGGACCCATGGCGAATGAAAGACCGGGGTCAACGGCATACAGTTTTCTCTTGCCCATCTGCGCCTGAGCCATATCCGCACCAAAGCGCGCAACCAAAAAGAACAGGTATGCATCTTCACAATGGACGGGAAGCTCATAGGCGTCCCCCTTGGCAAGAGAGATGCCCATGCTTCTCAGTTCGTTGTAAATCTTATTCGTTGAATACTCTCGCCCGGAGCAACGCAGCGCACGCTGAACAAAACGCCTGGCACCCAGAGCAGGCAATCCATGGCGTTCGGCGAGGTCCCGTACCACGACGGTCTGCACGATATCCTGAAGACCGGCAACACGCGTCGCGGTATCGGCATCCTGGACTTCGGGAAATCCTCCCGTGTTCAGGTATTCCTCAAATGCCCGCCGCAAAACTCGCTCATCATCAGGCGATATGACCCCTGAGGGCTCCATGCGCCTATGGCGCAAGTACTCGCGGAATGAATACGGGTAGACGTCTGCGGCAATGCCACGGCCGCGAAACTCGGTGGCTATATCATCTGAAAGCATCTTTGCCGACGAACCGCTCACGCAGATTTCGAAGCGGGGATCCTGGGTCAATCGGCGAAGCGTGCGCCCCCAGTCTTCAACGTTTTGAACCTCATCGAAAAAAAGGTAGGCCTTCCCCTGGGCAGCCGCGGGCACAAGCCTCAAGTACTCTTCGACGACGGCACCGATGACATTGTCAGGGCAAAACGAAAGGCGGTCGTCTTCAAAATCGACGAACAAGACCTGCTCGCGTGCAACGCCTGCGTCCATAAGCTCATGAATCCGCTGGAACATGCGATAGGTCTTCCCACAGCGGCGCACTCCCTTAAGCACGGAAGCTCGCTGCGCGAGCTTGGGGATAGCGACGTCACGTCGAGTTCCCTGAGGGATTTCGCGCGTCACACCTTCGGCCACAACCGTTCTCAGCAACTCTTCATTCATGACCTCACCCCAATCTTTCCTATTTCTGGGAAAGTATAGACTGAATCTTTCCCATATTTGGGAAAGATTTGGCGAAAACCTTCCCGATTCCCGTAAAGTTTGCCTCGCGGCGGGTGCGCTACAATGAGCGTGTCTTGCCCGTTCTCGCTGCTTGACAGCCCATCGTCCCCAAGGAGCCCCATGTCGTTCATCACGAGCCTCAAGATCGAAGCCGCGCTCGACAGCACATACGGCAAAGGACTCGATCTCGCACTGAGCGGCGGCGTTTTCGATTGCAAGGAGACGCCAAGCAGCATCGAAGGCGCGGTAATAGTGAGCGGCACGGTTGAGGGATCGTACGGCCAGGCCTACCAGACACGCGTCTCGCTCGACCTCGACGAGCAAGCCGTTCTTGCCTACTCATGCGACTGCCCGGCTGCCCGCAACTACGACGGCATGTGCAAGCATGAAATCGCACTTGTGCTGCACTATCTCGATGCGATTGGAATCGCGCCCCTCGCCTCCCCCGGTACATACGGGACGCAAGCGACCCGGCCGGCCGCAGGCACGCGCTCGAAAGCATCGTCCACATCGCGGGCGCTGCCCACCAGCTCCCAGATTAGCAATCTGCTCAGTGCCCTCACCCAACAGCGTGCAGACGAGGCGGCGCGCACGCGGCGCAGGCACGATACCGAAGAAGCTGAGCTGAACCTGGAACCGGCCGACTTCGAGGTCTCCATCATCCCACCGAGCAGCCCATATGGGTTCGACGGCACGCTGTGCCTGCGACTCAAGGTGCGGCGCGGCAAGGCCTGCTATGTCGTCAAGAACATGGGCGACCTCGTGCATGCCTGGAAAACAGGAGCCCAGGTTACCCATGGCAAGAACCTCACGCTTACGTACCTGCCCGGCAACCTCACCGAGCGAGCCTGCAAGCTGCTCGACATCATCACGCGCATCGTGGACACCCAGCAGGCCCTTTTCAGCTCGCGCTGGCAGTACATGCAGGCAGGGCGCGGCACCGACATCAAGGAGCTGCCCCTCTCCCCCGTCGACGCAATCGACGTGCTCGACCTCATGCAGGGCGGCAGCATCACGTTTGGATTCGGGTACAACTACGTGCAGGGCAAGGACATCGTATGCCAGGTTGAGGTGCTGCACGGCAACCCCACCATAGAGGCCGAAGTGCGCCCGGCCAACGACGGCGGCTTTGACCTGCGACTTCCTTCGAACTTACAGTGCCTGTCCGACGTCGAGCGCATGTATATTGTGGATGACGCCCATGCGTGGCGCTGCAGCGACGAGTTCATGCGTGCTGGCGGCGGGTTCTTCTCGAGCCTGCTCCCCGCCCGCGGCGCCCTACATATCGGCACCACCGACCTGGGCGACTTCTGTCGCACGGTCCTGCCCACCCTGCGCGGCTGCACACATCTTGTGGGGGCCGAGGCCCTCGACTCCTTCTGCCCGCCCGTGCCGGAATTCTCGTTCAAGGTGGGCATGGAGGACGGCGAGGTGACCTGCCGGGCAACCGTGGCTTATGACGACTGGCGGGCAAGCCTGTACGAGCCGCAGCGCCCCGGCCAGCCCGCGCGCGACCTTGTGGCCGAGTATCACGTGCAGGACATCGTGGAGGAGTACTTCCCGGGCGGTGCCCTGATGCCCGGCTTTGACGAAAGCGACGACGAGCTGCTCTATATCCTGCTCACCGACGGCCTGGCTGAGCTGGGAGAACTGGGCGATGTGATGGTGAGCGAGCGTCTGCGCGCCATCAAGGCGCAGGGCAGCCCGCAGGTGCGCGTCAAGGCGACGCTCAAGAGCGGCCTTCTCGACCTTCAGGTGGACGCGAGCGGCATGTCGCCCCGCGACCTGATGCTCTTCCTCGACTCGTACAAGCGCAAGCAGAAGTTTGTGCGCCTGTCCAGCGGCGACATCGTCAAGCTGGGCGACAGCCTGCGCGAGGTGAACGCCCTCGCCGAGAGCCTGGGCATCGACGCGGTGCAGATGGCGGGCGACGGCGTGGGCCTGCCCTCGAACCGCACGCTGTTTGTAGACGCGCTGCTCAAAAAGGCCTCCGGGGTGCGTCTGGAGCGCAATGCGGCATTTCGCAAAGTCGTGCGCGACTTCGACACGTATGGAGACGCGGATTTCGACGTACCGGCCTCGCTGAGCGGGATTTTGCGCCCCTACCAGGAAGAAGGTTTTCGCTGGCTCGAGACGCTGGAGCGCTTCGGTTTCGGCGGCATCCTGGCCGACGACATGGGTTTGGGAAAGACCCTGCAGGTCATCACCCACATCCTCGCTCGTAAAGAAGCGGGCAGCGCCCGCCCCTCTCTTGTGGTGTGTCCCGCATCGCTCGTGTACAACTGGATGGCGGAGCTCACCCGCTTCGCCCCGCAGCTCGATGCCGCAGCCGTGGTCGGTACCAAGGTGGCACGGATCGCAGCGATTGGCGCCGCGACCTCCCATGACGTGCTCGTGACGTCCTACGACCTGCTCAAGCGCGACATCGAGTCATATGCAGGCATTCGCTTCGCGCGCGCGGTGCTCGACGAAGCCCATTACATCAAGAACCCCGGCACCCAGGTGGCCAAAGCGGTGAAATGCCTGCAGGCCGACACTCGCCTGGCGCTCACGGGCACGCCCATCGAGAACCGCCTCATCGAGCTGTGGAGCATCTTCGACTTCCTCATGCCAGGCATCCTGGGCAGCATGGATTCGTTCTCCAAGCGCTTCGCCGGGCCGGTGGAAGCCCGCGAGGGCGACTCGGCACACCGGCTGCAGTGCATGGTCGCCCCGTTTATCCTGCGCAGACTCAAGGCCGACGTGCTGGCAGATCTGCCAGAGAAAAACGAAAGTGTCGTGTATGCGCGCATGGCTGGCGAACAGGACAAGCTGTACAAGGCCAACCAAGACAGGCTGGCGTTGCAGCTGCAGCACGAGAACACGCCCAAGGAGTTTAAGGAGAACAAGCTCAAGATTCTCGCCGAGCTCACGAAGCTGCGCCAGATTTGCTGCGACCCTCGCCTTTTCTACGATGAGTACGCGGGAGGCTCGGCCAAACTCGACACCTGTATGGAGCTTCTGCACAACGCCGTGGATGCCGGGCACAAGGTTCTACTGTTCTCGCAGTTCACAAGCATGCTCGCACTCATCGAGGAACGCTTGGTGGCAGCCAAGATCGCCTCGCTCACACTCACGGGAGCCACGAGCAAGGAGGAGCGCGCAAGGCTGGTGGACACGTTCCAGACAGGCGATGTGCCAGTCTTCCTCATCTCACTGAAAGCAGGCGGCGTGGGTCTCAACCTCACCGCGGCAGACGTCGTCATCCACTATGACCCCTGGTGGAACGTGTCAGCCCAGAACCAGGCAACCGACCGCGCGCACCGTATCGGGCAGACACAGGCCGTGAGCGTGTTCAAGCTCATCTGCCAAGACACAATCGAGGAGCGCATCCTGCAGATGCAAGAACGTAAGCACGACCTGGCCGAAAGCGTGCTGGGCGGCGAGGGCGTGGGTTCCACGTCTCTCTCGAGGGAAGACGTCCTGGCACTGCTCGACCACGAGACCGAGTAAGAAGCTCTGGGGAGAGGGATTTCCCCAGGATCTAGCCAACGAGGCATCCACGCATGAAGGCGAACGGGGGCCTCAGGAAGAGAACGTCCCCCTCTCCCCTATCGCTTGCTGCCGCACTGAGGCCGCCTGAGTTTGACGCACGGGTGCCCTTTGCCCCATCGGGTGCCATACCAACTGATGGTGCCCGCGCCAGGACCCCTATCCGTCTATCACGGCGACAGCTCAACAGCTGGATTCCGCTTACCATGCAAGCCGGCCTGTCCCTGTCAGGCCCAGCAGGCACTCCCCTGCACGAGACCCTAACTCTGCCCTCTCATTCTCTTGCGGCCGTCGCAGTGGCGCCCGCGCCCTTTGCCCCCCCGCGACCATGATGCGGCTCGTCTGGCAATGTTTCGAACCGTGCCGTAGCCTCTTTACGTTTGTTTACGTATGGCTTTACGTTCCTTTTTACTGAACGACTGCTCGGCAGGCACTTCTCAAGGGCTTGCCACGGGCCCGAAAGCCTTTGTCAATTGTCGTAAACAGTTTACGTGTTTGACGACATCAGACTTAAACTTACTTGCTTGCTCCCTTACTTACAGCCTCACTAGTTTAAAATATGCCTACTTACCTGCTGCTTTTATAACTTAACGCTACTTTACGTTAGCTTACGCATATTGACGTTACTTAACGAAAACTGACGTTAACGTAAATTTTAACGTCATTTGACGGAAAATTGCGTAAATGACCCCTGGCGGAATCTTCAAGAGGTTCCGGCTCCTTTTCGTATATGCGTAAACTGCTTAACGTAAATAAACGTATATTGACGAAAACGACAATTTAACGTAAACTAAGTTTCTTGAAAGTGCTTTATGGTCCTTTACGTTAGTTAACGTGAATTAATGGAATTGACGTAATTTACGAAAACTTACGTTTTTATACGTAAAATCACGTTAAGGAAAACCCCTCCGTTTCGAAAAGATGCTGGTATATGCCTTGCATCTGCTTTATATAGTTGTAAAATCACGTCAATTGACGTTAGCTTTACGTAAGGAAGAGTTCCAAACTTCGAAAGGACCATCCCGTGCAGGCCACCTACAGCGATATCGTCAAAACCACGGGCGTCTCGAAGCCAACGGTTATCAAAGTGGCCGACGAACTCGATCCGGACAAGTCCCATCGCACCGTAGAGAACCGCACAACCATCATGGACGACTGGCTCACGCAGGCAGTCGCCGACAAGCTCACCAAAAAAGGCCTCGTAAAGCAGGTTACGCCAGCCGCAGAGGGCGAAACAGGGGAGGACAACCCCGTCTCGCAGGTCCCCAAAAAGCGTGTCGTGCGTGCAAAATTGCCCTCTGAGCAGGAAAAAGAGTCAATCCAAGACACCGTGCAGCAGCTCATGGACCGCGTTCTGAAGGCAGAGGCCGAGAAGAACGAAATGCTCCTCAAGGCCAAGGACGAGAAGATCGAGCTGCTTACCGACCAGGTGCGGGAACTGGGGGAGCGCGTCGAAAAGCTCGACGACAAGGTCGAGGCAGAGCGTGCCCGCTATGACGAGCTCGTCAAGCGCACCACAGAGGCACTCAACGCTCCCAAGGTTCCTTTTTGGCGCAGGCTCTTGGGTATGCCCGCCAAAAAGGATGAGGCAGGGGAGTAGTAAGGAGCTCCTTGCTCTCAGTTCCGCGCATAGTCATACATATACGCATATATATGCACGAGATTGCTCAGAAGGCCGTCATTCCAAACCGGAAGACGGCCTTCTTTGCGCGCCGTTCTCAGCCATGCTTCTAACCCTGTTCACCCGTGCGATAGCATCTACGGCCAGACTGCCAACATCCATTCGTCTGGCACCTTGTAACTAACTGCAGCCACAGCAGGCCGCGTCTGTGAGTCTCGTTCACAGGTTCTCTCAAACGAGGGATCATCCCATGGAGCCCGCGACGAGAAGCGTTGCGTCTAGGCAGATAGAGAACGCAAGGCTCAATTACACGGAAGTCTTCCGCCTCCAGCCTTGGGGAGGCCATGGGGGCTGTTCAGAATGAAAACAACGATTGATGTGGCTAGCCTGATTGAGCGTGTTGCTTGTCTGCGCTACCCAGGGACTCGCAGAGAAACGCTGAGAGGCTTCCTGACTCACACGACCCCTTACTGGGACCATATTGCGTCAGCGGTTGCGTATGTCATGATCCAAGCACTAGCTGACTTTAGTCGCCCTTGCTCTTCAATGATTCATCTCCCTTCGTGCAACCCTCCAAGCCAGCATCCTGTTGTTCCTGTTTCGTTTTCAAAAGCTTTTTCTTTTAAGGAATGTAGATAGGGGAGTGATAGACCTTAAGGAGAATTGCGGTCTCTATTTGCGTGCGGTGTTTGAACGTGCGGTATGTATCTGTCACGCCAAGCGGTATGTATTTGGCTCTGGGGTCCGCGCTCTTTTCTTCTCTCGCAGTCGTTTGCTTGTTTTGGTGGTTGGCTCATGAGCGATCGCCCGCTCGGGGGCGAGCCCTTGGCTGCCACGCGGACTGGACGGTGTGTGAGAGGGGGTTGCGACGCATGCGCCACCGACACCGGGGTTGCCGGCTCAGGAGTGTGTCTTGGTTTGTTGGGGGGCGTCTTATCCTATGCGGCCGGAGGGAGCGCCTTGAGGAGGCTTGTGCGCCATGGCGCGGTCTCACGTGATGTTGTACCGGCGTCCACCATGGTGCGGGCGCACAGGGCGGCAGGGGAGCCCTGAAGGGCGAGCATGGCGAGTGCTCGACGCACGCGACGTGCGTACGTCCAGGAGGCGCGCTGCGCATCCCAGGTGGCTGCGTCGAGTCGCACGGAGACATCGCCGTTGAAGAAGGAAGCCGCGATGGCGGTGAGGTCGGCCCCGAAGTCGATGCCACGCACAACAAGGGCACGGGCAATCATGAGGGCGGTCACGCAGATCTCGACTGTCTTGTTGCGGGCAATTCCGTAATTGTATAAACGGCTATAACTATACTGCGCCGTTGCTTGCGCCAAGCCATCCTGGGCCAGGCTCGCGCGGGCCCTCCTGAGAGACCTTTCGTTGCCGGGGAGCCACGTGGAGAGCGTTGTGCCGGCTGCCCAGAGGCACCCGTCGCCACCGCCGTGACCGACGGCCCAAGCCTTGGCCAAGACGAGCGCGGCCTCGGTTGCACCGCACAGCTGCACCGCCCACACGGGCAGCGCCAAGCTTCGGTTGGTGTCGCTGAGACGGCGCCTCACGTCAGCCTCAGTGAGCGCCGAGCCCGTTGCGCGAGTGCCCTCCTTGCTCTGTCTAGCGAATGCGGCAAGCTCGGGCCAGGCCACCGTGAAACGGCCGCGGGCCCCGGTGACAGGCAGCAGAAGACGCTTTGCGCAGAGGCCCCTGAGGGCCGCCGTGGCGGTGGATGCCTTGAGGCCGGTGCGCGCGTAGATGCGGGCGCGATCGGCTTTGTAAGAAAGGGAGGAACCCGATCCCATGACGTCCAGAGCGTCGGCGAGAAGGATGCGCTCTGAGACGGTGAGGGCAAGCTCACCCGAGAGCGTCCACTGGGGGAGGCGCGTGTAATGCGCGGCGTCGAGGGCCGCATCGAGAGCGCGCGTATCGGGTTGGTGGTTGCCGGCGATGGGGGAGCGATCGGAGCTTCCGGCAGCCGTGCGACCCGTTGCCGTGGGTGCCGCGTCGCGTCGCGAGGATGCGTCGATCTTGCTCTGGGAGCAAATCCCAGCGGCCGTCACGGTGCGGCGGGAGCGAGCCGAGAGGGCCTCGCGCGTGTTGGAGACAACGGTGGGATCGGAGACCCTCGCCGCCACACCAGACGCCTGTGTGGCATCGCGGCGCGTGCCGTTGCGAGTCTCGAGAAGAGTGTGATTCGAAGTGCCCCACTCGTTTGCCTGAGCGAGATCCAGCGCGCGCGTAAGCGTGGCATCAAGAATCTCACGCGCTTCGCGGGCGCCGCGCGAGCGCGAAGCGCTGTCATAGGGAATGGCGGTGACAAAGACGAAGCCGTCAATGTCGAAGGCCCAGCGGCCGCAGTGGGGATGGGGGTTGGGGGAGCGCGTCCCGTCAAGAAGGGCCTGCGCCTTGAGACTGAGGTAGCGGTACCCCGAGCCATGGGAAGAAGTGAGGTCGTTGTCCAAACCCTCAAGGTCTACTGGAGATAGACACAGGGCGGCTGACCTCACCTCCCATGCCTCTGTACCGAAAGCCTCAATCATCAAAAACAGCCTCTCTCGAGGCTGCGAATACACGTGGAGCACAGCAAAACACAACAGCACACTTGCGTGTGCTATCATGCAGAGGTGCTATAGCGTTGTTCTCGCAGCTGGTTGGAGTTTGCGACTAGGCCGCAGGTGCTGGTAACACCTACGACGCAACGAATTATAGCAGGTACTAGCAGCCAGTTTGTTCATGAGGCCACCGTGCTCGTGATCAAGCTGGCTGTTTTCGTTTATGAACGCAAAGCTGCTTTGCTTTGGCGAAAGCCTTACGACACCTCACGTCAAAAACGCGTTTCCCTAAACGCTTTTACGTGTACTGTTTATGTAGGAATTATGACCCGTAAAGAGTTTCCGTTCTTGACGTCAACGCGATGGTTGCCGCTGTTTTACGGCAATCACTGATGGAAATCAGACAGGTGAGGATGCCGTAAAGCAGGACGTTATTGACGTAAACGCCTTTTACATGGCTATTTACCTGGTATTTTAATGCACTGCTGACGTACATGTCGAAAATGCTTGATGTGATGACATCTGTGTGCTCACATCAATTGATGAAAACGATCCGTCCTTGGATGGATTGGTTAACGATTGAGAGACTCGGGCAAATTTCAATCGCAGTGTGTCTGGAGAAGGAAGAGCGAATTCAACTTCGGCCGCCACCGGCAGCCATTTTTGGGCAAAACTCTAACCTTAAAGTCTCAAGTAAAGATTATTTTGCACTGTGGATCTGTGCCTTGAGGCATGCATTGGCTCTCAAACGTGGCTCATTCTGTCCAAAATCGCCTTTTTGGATTCCTTCAGACATCCCTCTCTCGTGATCGCTCACACTCTTCCTTCGTGCCGCACCGTGGACTGCTACGTATCGCCGTTTGCCAAAAGTTGTCTATTCGCCCATTTTTGGCAAGAGCCATGTCTGCCCGATTAAGAACAAATGTTCGTATATATCTGGCACCTCACTTTTCCCGATGGCGGATCTTTCTTGCGTCATGCTGAGCCCCAAAGGGTACGATGCGTCATGAGATCGCGCGCCTTACCGGTGCGCGTACGGGATGGAAGGAGTCTCCATGGCAGACAAAAAGCTCGTGGCTTACTTCTCTGCAAACGGCGGAACTACGAAGGCGATGGCGGAGCGCCTCGCGCATGCGGTGGGTGCCGACGTGTACGAGATTGCCCCCGCGGTTCCTTACACCGAGGCGGATCTCGACTGGCGCGACGAGACCTCGCGCAGCACTCTCGAGATGAAGGATCCGTCCTCGCGTCCGGCCATCGCGGGTGAGCTTCCCGACCTGTCGGGCTACGGCGAGGTCTTCATCGGCTTCCCGATTTGGTGGTACGTGGCGCCCACGATCGTCGACACTTTCGTCGAGGGCGCGGACCTTGCGGGCAAGAAAATCGCTCTCTTTGCCACGTCGGGGGAAAGTGACATGGGCAAGAGCCAAGAGGTCCTGGAGCCCCTAGCGCCTGCCGCCGAGTGGGTTGGCTCGAAGCGTTTTGAAGCCGACGCAAGCGAGGAAGCCCTCAGGGCTTGGGCCGAGGAGTTGGGTCTGTAGGCCTTTTCGCTGAGTCAAAACGAACGCCCGCCGAGGGGCGCCGGAATCGCATGCGGTGCGGCTCCGGCGCCCCTTTTTGGTTCTGCTTGGTTTTAGCCCGCGAGGGTCATTTGCGACCGCGCGGCATTCCGACTCGCGTTATGTCGGCCCGCCCATTTTGCCGAGCCGCCGCTTTGCTTCGTGTCTAACGACGGCTTGGGCCGTTCCTCTGTGGCACGTTATGGGCAGTGCCTTACAACGGTTACGGCGCGAGATTTCCAACGGAAGGACTGGGCGCAAAGGCGTTTGTGCGGGGCCATGCCTCTCGCTGCTAATCCCTCTTGGGTAGTTTCTTTTGTGAGGCCCCGTTGGATAGAACGCGCACGTTTGATTGGCGTTTAACTGTCCAAGCGAGGGTCATCCCGAGAGTTGTCTTCTACGGTCTTCCGCGTTGTCTGTCATGGTCTCATGTGGCTCTAGGCATGGGTCCTGCGAAGTAAAATCCCCTCCTGTGGTCGTGTATATAAATACTTATATATTGAATCTTTTTTTGCCCGCTATGGCATCGACACTGTGTCTTTCGTCGGCATCTCCAGCCTATTCCTGTCGCCTTGCCACATCGAAAATTTTCACGTGAGGTCTCTTGTACCACCAGAGGGGTGGGCTGCTTGAGGTGATGTGGGGCACGCTTGTCGTGGCCCACATCACCTTCCTTGGCCCTCGCGCGGTATACTCACCGCACCAGCAAGTTGAGGAAGAAGGGTGTCTCCGCCATGCCGTTTTCCATCGTTCGCAACGATATTGCCCGCATGAAGGCCGACGTCATCGTGAACGCGGCTAACGAGAGGTTGCTTGCCGGCGGTGGCGTGTGCGGGGCCATCTTCAAGGCAGCGGGTGCCGAGGAGCTTGCGGCCGCGTGCGCAGCCGTGGCCCCCTGCCCGACGGGGCGCGCCGTCTCCACGCCGGCGTTTGGGCTCGATGCCCGCTGGGTCGTCCATGCGGTGGGCCCGCACTGGGTTGACGGTCGCCATGGCGAGGAGGCACTTCTCCGCAGCGCCTATCGCAACGCGCTGGGGCTGTCAGCGAGCCTGGGCGCGACAAGCGTTGCGTTGCCGCTCCTTTCGGCCGGCCTGTTTGGGTATCCGCCGGCTGCTGCGTTCGAGGTCGCCTGCTTGGAGACGCGTGCGTTCCTCGCAAGCGACGCGGCGCGGGTCGATGGCGTTGAGATGAACGTTTGCCTTGTGGTGTTCGACCGTGCGGCGTTTGCGGCGAGCCTTGAGGCATACGATGAGGTGGAAGCCCTCATCGACGATGCGTACGCCGCAGCTGCGCCGCGTCGGGCCATGTTCGACCTCCAGCGCTCCATGCCCGTGTGCGAGGCCGAGCCGGTACCGGACGCGCTGTACGCGCCCCACGCCGCAGGCGCGGTGAGCGAGAACGAGATTGCCGGGCTGCTCGAGAGCCTCGACGCCTCCTTCTCCGAAACGCTCCTACAGCTCATCGACGCGCGCGGCCTCGCCGACGCCGACGTGTACAAGCGTGCGAACATCTCGCGCCAGCTGTTCTCGAAGATTCGGCATGACCATGGCTACCGCCCCACCAAGCAGACCGCCGTTGCTTTCGCCGTGGCGCTCGAGCTCGACTTAGACCAAACGCAAGACCTGCTTTCGCGGGCGGGTCTGGCGCTTTCCATGTCGAACAAGTTCGACGTCATCGTGATGTATTTCATCAATAGAAATTGTTACGATATCTACAAACTCAACGCCATGCTTTTCGCGTTCGACCAGTCGCTTCTGGGGTCGATGTAGATGAGTGCCTCGGCGCTCCTCAGTCATAGGCCTCTCCGACCTTGACCGGCTCGTTTGTTAGAGAGAGCGCCACTCACTTCGGCGCTCTGGCCAGGGGCGAATGGTCGATTTGGTTTTGCCGCGGACTCGTTGCCGTTCTTTTTTAGCAATTCTAATCGTAATAATTATTATTACGATTAGAATACTTTTGCCGACCGGCCCGACGTCGCGTTCGTGTGCGCGGAGGACCTGTACGCCTGATGCCCGGTGCCATGGCGGACGGGCGTTTCGCGCCCAAAATGTCAACCGCCGGTTTACCTGCTGGGGCCGCATGGCGACTACCTTGGTATCAGCGCAGGTGGATGAGCCGCCTGCAAGACCAAGGAGGCCACCATGAAAGAGAACCTGACCGAGCTCGTGTTCATCCTCGACAAGAGCGGGTCGATGTCGGGCCTGGAGGCCGACACCATCGGCGGGTACAACGCCTTGCTTGCCCAGAACCGCGAGGCTGAAGGCGATGCCATTGTCTCGACCGTGATGTTCGACAGCTCCGTGCGGGTCGTGCACGACCGCGTGCCGATTGCCGAGGTTCAGCCGCTCGGCCCGAAGGACTACGTTCCCGGCGGTTGCACGGCCCTGCTCGACGCCGTGGGCGGGGCCATCCGCTACCACGAGCGCGTGCAGAAGATCCTGCCTGAGGAGTACCGCCCGGCGCGCACGCTGTTCTGCATCACGACTGACGGCATGGAGAACTCAAGCTGCCGCTACACATACCACCAGGTGAAGTCCATGATTGGCGCCGCCAAGAAGCGCGGGTGGGAGTTTCTGTTCCTCGCTGCCAATATCGACGTCGAGGCTGAGGCGGACCGACTTGGCATCGACAGGGATTGCGCCGTTGCCTACGACGCCACCCCCGACGGGTGCGCCATGGCCATGGAAGAGATTCGCTGCGCCAGCGCAGCCGTCCGTGGCGGCCGCAGGGTCTCCGAGCGGCATGTGTGCTAAAGCCGTGCGATTACCTCGTCGGCGCTGGCATCGATGAGGATTGACTGGCGTTCCAGCTCACGTGGGGCGCACGCCTCGCCGAGGTTCACGCAGGCGTAGGTGGCGCGCGGGTTGGCGGCGGTCATCTGCCAGAAGGGGTACTTGATGATGCCGGGCGTGTTGCCGCCCACGCCGATCTCCAGGTAAAGCGTGCGCATGCCCTCGTGGCGGCGAAGGAACTCGCTGTACCGTGCGGCCGCCTTGTGCCAGCCCTCGTCCTCCACGAAGGTGCCGTCGCTGCGCAGGTTCATCGTCGCGGGGGCTCCGCAATGGGGGCAGCGCGGCACGAGCTCGCTGGGAATCCGCAGGTCGCTTTGCTGGTCGACCATGGCACGGATGACGTCTTCGTTGTCCCAGGTTTCTTGGCAGCACGGGCGGCTGCATTGGAAGAGACCGTAATCGCCCTGTGTGTAGAAGAGCCGCTGCTTGTCGAAGCCCGCCCGCTGGAAGCAGTGGTCCACGTTGGTGGTGAGCACAAAGTAGTCGCGATTGCGCAGGAGGTCGAGAAGCTGCTGGTAGACGCGTCCGGGTATGGGATCGTAGCGGTTGCACATGACGTAACGGCTCCAGAAGGCCCAGTGCTCCTCCAGGGTATCGTAGGGGTAGAACCCGCCGGAGTACATGTCTGAAAAGCCGTAGCGCGCGGCGAAATCGCCGAAGAGGCGAGAGAAGCGCGGGCCCGAATACGTGTAGCCCGCGGCGGTGGAAAGGCCCGCGCCTGCGCCGACGACCACGGCGTCCGCCATAGCGAGCGCGGCGCGCAGCCTATCGACCTGTGTCGAGAAGTTTTGCGTAGATTGCCTGGTCAGACGGGAGAAAAACATCGAATACCACCTTGAGTTTGAAATCGTTACAAGCGAGGTGACGGCGAACGACGTCGACGGCGATGCGCGCAGCCGCCTCAGGCGGGTAGCCGAACACGCCCGTGGAGATGCAGCAGAAGGCAAGTGTGTGCAGGCCGCGCTCGGTTGCCTGTGCAAGGCAGCTCTCGTAGCAGCGGCGCAGCAGCAGCGCTTCGCGCGGCCCAGGGTTGTGTCCCGCCACGACGGGGCCCACGGTATGAAAGACGTAGCGGCTGGGCAGGTTGAATGCGGGTGTCACTTTGACCTGCCCTGTTGGCTCGGCATGGCCCTGGGCGCGCATCAGCTCGGCGCAGGCAAGGCGCAGTTGCATGCCGGCGTAGGTGTGGATTGCGTTGTCGATGCAGCTGTGACCAGGCACGAAGCAGCCGAGCATCTGGTCGTTGGCGGCGTTCACGATGGCGTCGGATGCGAGCAGGGTTATGTCTCCGCGCCACAGGGCAATGCGGTCGTGAAAGACAAGCGTTGCCGCGTCTACCGCACCGCCGCGCTCAACGAGGCGTTCCTGCAGGTAGGCGTCTTGTATGGCAAGCGTTTCAGGTGCCAATGGCCCGGGAGGCCGCACGTTCATGAGGGCGCGCAGCAGGTTCCGCTGGCTGTCGGCATCGGCGGGCACGGCAATGCTGTCGCCGTCTTCCCGCTCGGCCAAAAGCGCCCTTATGAGAAACTCGCGTCGCTCCGCTTGATTCATCGGTGATATCCCTACCTGAGCAGTTTGCCGCGTCCACGGCGCAGTTGATGTGCCATGGAGCTGTGGCGTGAGGAAAATTAAAAGAAAAAGAGCAGCTAGATGTGGGTGCTGTGGTGTTACGTTTTCAAAGTTGCCCGCTACTCAACATCTTTCCAGCACTGGGGGTCGGCGTCGTACATGTCTCCCGTATAGCCGTACGTCACGGCGGGGCAGCCGCGGCACCAGCCGAAGAGCTCGCACTTCGCGCACTTCTTGAACTTGCCGAACTCGCGCCTCGCCTCCATTTCAGGCGAGAAGAACAGCTCCTCAAGGGTGCTCTCGGCCACGTTGCCCACCTTGCTCTCCATGCGGCGGCATGCGTAGACGTCGCCGCTGGGCAGCACGGTCATGTGACCTGTGCCGCAGTGACAGCCGTCGTATATCATGCCGGGCTGGGCGCCCTCGGGAATCTTGAAACGGCCCTGCTCCCAGCGCAGAAGGGTCCAAAGATGGTCTTTGAGCTGGAAGAACGTCTTGCAGTCGTGGGCCTGGTGGTAGTCCATGCGCTCCTGTGCCGCCAGCAGCACCTCGCGGTATTCGAGCGGCTCCATGTGGAACTCGTCGCGCGCCTGGCCGGAGGTGGGGCAGTAGCGGCCAAAGGCGAACACGTCCACGTTGAGGCTCGCTACCAGGTCGATGAGCTGCGGCAGCTCATGGGCGTTCCGGCTGGAGACCGTGTTCATGACGGCGACCCAGATGCCCGCATGCTGGAGGCATTTGATGGCGCGCAAAGTTTGGGCGAACGAGCCCGGCTTGCGGAAGTAGTCGTGCGTTGCTTCCAGGCCGTCGAGCGAGAGCTGGTACTTGCGGCACCCGAGCTCCTTCATGCGCATGCAGACCTCGTCGGTGAGGTGAAACGGGTTTCCCATGACGCACCACATGAGCCCGCGCTCATGGAGCAGTTCCGCCAGCCGCCAGAAGTCGGGGTGCAGGATGGGGTCGCCGCCGGTCACGTAGAAGTACGGTTGGCGGCCGATGTTCTTGCACAGCGCCTCCGCCTGGTCGACGACTTCGACCATCTGCTCCCACGGCATGCGCTTGAAGCCCGCGCACTCGCCCTCGGCAAAGATGTAGCAGTGCTTGCAGCGCTGGTCGCACTCGTCGGTGATATGCCATTGGAACGCGGACGCTGGGGCGTGGTTGCTTGTCGCGGTGGTCACGGTTTGCTCCCTTGGATGCAGACGGTGGAAAGAAGTGCTGGTCGGAGTGCCGGCGGGGGGTCATGCCGGATGAGGCATGGGCAGGAGATGTCAGCCCTACTTAGCTAAAGACGCTCGACGGCGCCGACGGGGCATGCTTGCGCACATGCGCCGCAGTGCAGGCAGTGCTCGGGCTCAATGCGGTAGACGCCGCCTGCGACGATGCATTTTTGCGGGCAATGCGCCAGGCATGCCCCGCAGCCGACGCAGGTTTCCGCGTTGATGCGGTAGCCCTTTGCACGCGCAAGCTCCGCGTTGCCGCTGAGTGAGAAAACCGCTCGCTCAATGGGGTGCACTCCCAGGTTGAAGTAGTCGAGCACGATGTCTTGCACCTTGAAGACGATGCCGATGTTGCGCGTGTCGCCGGGGTAGACGTTTGCGAGGTAGGGTTGCTCGGCAAAGATTGTGCCGATCCACATATCCTGCTCGGCGTCGGCTGCGGGCTTGGCTACGCCGCTCATGCGAATCATCTCGTTGAAGCGCGTGTGCACCATGGTCTGAATGCGGCCGTCGGACATGAGCTGCCGGGTCATTTCCTTGCCGCGCGCAGTGAAGAAATACACGGCGTCGGGCTCGTAATGGACGGCGCTCACGCAGCGAATCTGCGGGGATCCGTCGGCATCAACGGTGGCCATGGCCAGCGTGCCAGCCAGCTTCATCTTCTGCAAGCAAGTTTGTGCGTCCATTACGAGCCCTTTCGTTGACGAGAGACTACTGAGCGTCGGCCGCGCCGCAAGCGGTGCCGCAGGCAGGGGCGGGATCGGCGCTGCCGCAGGCCGTACCACATGCAGAGGCGGGGGTGGCCTTGGGGTCAGCGGAGCCACAAGCAGTGCCGCAGGCGGGCGCGGGGTCGGTGGTGCCGCATGCGGCGAAAGCAGCGACCTTCTCGAGGTTCTCGGACATGATGGTTCCTCTCAACGGGACGCGCCTGGTGGGGCCGCGTCGATTTTTGCGCGCGTTTTCGCGCAAAACCATCTTCTAAAATCGCGCGCCCATGCAAAAGAAGGCACTAATCTATTAGTCGGTTACAAAAAGGTAAGTAGGTGCATTTTTGCCAGTGCCTGCGATAATGGATGCGTCGAGAATGAGGCTGCGCCAGTGGGGCGTTGCCGTGCAAGGAGATGGGAGAGGCTGCCATGCTGACGAAAGAGGAATTGCCGCCCTGTCCGGTTGCCACATGCTTCCAGCTATTTGGCAATAAGTGGAAGATATACATCATCCAGCAGCTGCAAGAGGCCCCGTTTGGTTTCAACGCCCTCCAGCGCGCGATTCCCGGCATCAGCCAAAAAGTCCTTTCGTCAAACCTCAAGGAGATGGAAGCCGCTGGCCTTATCACGCGCACGGTGATTCCCGAGACGCCCATCCGTACGGAGTACGCCCTTTCCGGCGTGGGCCGCAGCCTCATGCCTATCATTGACTCGATGGTGGAGTGGGGCACCGGTTATCAAGAGCTCGTCCGCGAGGGCGAGTAAGTGCGACAAGGAGTGCATTTCCCCTGCTTAAAACGATACGAAATCAAAGATGGCTAAGTATCGGGGAGGACAGCCACAATAGGTGCCGAGTCTTGCGCCCTGGGGAAGCGATGATTATGTCCAATTGGCCTCATAGAACGCGTTTTTTGCCTGCGGTGCTGCAACGGTGAAGTGCCGCACAGCTCACTGCTCGTCGGTTTTCTAGCGCCGCCAGGCCCTTCCCGTGATAACGCGTAGGGCTTTCGGTACGCTCTTGATTTCGTAACGTATCCCATGTAAGGCCTCGCCGTCTGCCTGGCACGGTGGTTCCTGCTGCGTGAAGGCGAGCGTCATGCGCGAGACCGTGCGGAATTCCAGCACGGGTGACCCTGCGTGCAGGCCCAGGCGTGCGCGTGCGAAGAGCGCGAGGGTGCGCGGGACACTCGGGACGCACAACGAGCGGCACAGGTCGAGCAGGCCGTCGGTAGGTGACGCCTGGGGGCAGATGCGGAAGCCGCCGCCGTAGGTGGGGCCCACCTGCACCGCGAAGACCACCTCTTCGCCTGTGAGCTCGACAGGCTGGGAGTCTTCCCGCTCCCACAGCGTCGCCGTGTACGGGAACGGGTCGCGGTTGTGGGCGAACACATCGAGACCCAGCGCCCCGAAGAGGCGAGTGCCGTGCGCGCCGCTGCCCTTGCGCGTCTCCATGGAGCCCAGTGCGATGGCGGCGTCCAGGCCGAAGGAAAGTGTCTGCATAAACCAGGTGCCTGTCGGCTCAGCATCGCTGCTTACAAAACCCAGGTCGAACGTGTATTCGGCACCGCAGCGTGCAAGTTCGCGCAAGGCACCGGCCGGTTTGTTGCGGGATGCCACGCCCAACGTGCGTGCGAAGTCGTTGCCCGAACCCAGGGGCAGGACCCCCAGGCGGGGCCGCGCCGACTCGCTCAGCCGCATGAGCCCATTGACCGCCTCGTGGATGACGCCGTCGCCGCCCAGCGCAAGCACGGTGTCATACTCGCTGGCCTGCGCCGCAATCTCGGCCGCCTCGTCGCGGCGCGTGGTGAGGCGCATCTCCCAACTCGCGACAGGAGCCTCGCCCGCCTTCAGGGTCCGCTCGACCTCGATGGCCCCTTCGCGCCCGCGTCCGCTCTGCGCCGCAGGGTTCGCTATGACGAGCGTCTTGCCCCAAGTGGGTTCCATGCCGGCTGTTCCTATCTGTTCAAGTCCCATACATCCGAGGCAACGATACCACGGCAAAGGGGGCAGCTCCACTCTGTGTTGCCGGGTTTGGTGATGGGCATGTGAGGGATAGACCCAAGGCTATCCTCGCACATGAGCGCCTATCGGTTCGAGGCTGTGCGCGAAACACCCGACCACCTCCTGGCATCGACATCGTGCCTGAGCTTGAGGTCCATAGACAAAACCGCCTCCCATTTTCTCGTGTCCAAGAAATGGGAGGCGGTTCATTGCCGTATGCCAGAGCGCCTCTACCCGCGCCTACCGCGCGCGAGCGCAATCTTGCGGGCGGCTGCGATGGCACCTGCGGCCAGGGCGAACGACACTGCCGCCATGACGAAGGGGAGCTGCGGGGACACCTCGTACACGAAGCCCGCCGCGAGCGATCCGGCCACCATGCCGGCCGACTTGGCCGACTGGAATAGACCCGCCACCTTGCCGTGTCCGCCCGTGTCTCCTTGGATGGAAAGGGCTTGCATCATGGGGACATACAGCGTGTTGAAGATATAGAACGCGATATTAAGACCCAGGTAAACCGGCATGTTTGCTGCAAACACGGTGGAGGCGAGCAGGGCCGCCGCGCATGCCAGAACGCCGCCCAGGGCTCGCTCGCCGTCGCGGGCTCGCTGCAGGCGCAGGCCCACGGTGAGGTTTGCCAAGAGGCCGAGCACGCCCACGGCCGCGTAAATGTAGCCGTTGTAGGTGGTGGGGAAGCTGAACTGGTCGCGCAGGTAATAGTTGAACGAATTGTCGAAGGCCGACGATGCCACGCAGGCCAGCACCGTGGAGGCGAGGAAGGCGCACATCCAAGGGGAGAGCAGCTCGCGCGTGCCGGCAAGCGCCGCCAGTGGGTTGGCGCGGCCGAGCGTGAGAGGTTCTTGCGCTCGCTCGAAGGTGCCTCCTTCGGCCAGCAGGAGAAGTGCCATTCCGGCAACCAGGAGCAGGATGAAGAACTGCAAGATGAACGAGTGGCCCGGGTCGTTCTGTCCCACGACGCCGCCTACCAGGTAGCCCATGGCGGTCGCGGCGCTCTGCACCGCGGCAAGCAGCGTCATGTTTCGCCCGCACGTGTGTCCGTCGGATATGTCGGCCACGTAGGCCATGGCCGCCACGCCGAAGCCCGCGCATGTGGCGCCCGCCGCGAAGCGAGCCACGATGATGCTGGGCACGGTAGTGCTCACGAGAAAGGCCAGCTGGGCGAGGCCATAAAGCACCGCGGTAAGCGCGAGCGTGCGCACGCGGCCGATGCGGTCGGAGACCAGCCCCCAGAACGGCGCGAAGAGAAAGAGCCCCAGTGCCATTGAGGCGAACGCCACGCCGAAGATCCAGTCGGGCAGCGCGAGCGAGATGTAGAACGCCGGCTCCACCGGGTGGACCACGTTGGCCGCCACCGATTCGGCCGCCATGGCCGCGCACACGATGGGGAAGGAAGGACGACGCCAGCGGAGCCCGGCTTTCTCGCAGGCGGTGTCGGTGACCTCGGTCTCGGTGGGCCTTACTTGCGTGCGCCTGGCTTTCGTATTGGCGGATTCGGTGGCTTGCGGCATCTGGTCGGGCTGTTCGGACATGCGGGCACTCTTTCAGGGCGTTTCGCGCTGTCGGCGCAGTGGGGCGGGATGTAGGGACGTGCAAAAATGGTCCAGAATGCACGTTCGTCAGCCAATCGTGCACCACGGACCATTTTGCGCCTCTTTTTGACCCCGTTCTGGTCCATTTAGCACGATTCGTCGTAACAGCAGGGAAAGGAAGCCGTTCCAGGGGGTCCGTGCCGCCAAATCAAGCGCGCCCAAAGCGGAAAGAATCGGATCGTACGGCTAGGCTCACGCTTCCAAGACTAATCCAGGTCGGCCCGTTGCCAGGTTCAGGCCTCAGGGCGGCTTGAGTTGGTTGCATCGCCAGATTAAGCACTCCCAAGCCGCCCTCAAGCTTGTCGCGCCGTTAAACCCAGACCTCTGGGACGGGCACGAACCAATTGCTCTTCTCGGCTGGGCGGCATATGACCTCGTAGTCCCTGTAGCTGAAGTGACACCAGTCGACATCGGCTACCAACTGGCCTTCTGCGGGGCCTTCGTATCTGTCAGGAAGCCTGCTTATTGTACAGGGCGTCATTGCGGGAGAGCAGGTAGACACAATACTGGTTCATGCTAATGCCTTCCCGCTTTGAGCGCTCGGCCAGGGAGCGGTGAAGGCTGCGCGGTATCCGTAGCTTGAACTGGCCTGAGTACTCCTCAAGACTGTCGGGCTCGTGTATTTCGACGCCGTCTTCGATTGCGGCCTCCAGCCATGCCCTCTTGGCATCCAACGCGTTGGCAACTGCGACGTCGATGGTGTCGCCGCATGTGATGCAGCCGGGCAGGTCGGGGAAAGAGGCGACGAACCCGCCCTCGTCCTTGTCCTCGATGATTTCCATCCGGTAGTTCATGTGCATATATTCATCAAGCGTTTTCATTATTGCTGATCTCGCTTTCGACGATTTGGCGCACCATTTCCACGTAAATCTTTTTGATGGGCTCGTGCTTGGGTATTGTGATGGGTTGGCAGCCAGGCTTTCGAAATGTGTAATGGCTGCTTCCACCTCGCGGTGCATGCATCTCGTACCCGTAGCTCTCCAAGACTTTCCGAAGTTCATCAAAGCGGAGGTCTTTCGATAGCGTGAGTATTTTTGCGAGTAGTTTATCCCACTTGGTCATAGGCGTCTCCTTTTCCAGAGAGAATAAATGGTGTCACATATGGTGTCAATAAGGGACTGGAGATGTTCTTGCTGATTTCCGTTTTCTCATTTTCCCAGGCCCCTTTTGCAACGCCTTCGAGTCGTGTCCTATACTGCCCGCAGGATGTCTTTAAGATGTACCGGGCGGGGGTGTCCGGATGGTATAGGGGGACTTGTTTATGCGGGCGTTTTTGGACCGGTTTGTTGGAAACCTTTCGCCGTCAGCGCTGATGATTTCCACGTTCTTCTGGTCGTGGATGGACCTTGTTCCGTTCAGTCCCCTGCTCTTTACATCTGCCGGTGTGCAGGCGGGGCCGTTGCCGCTGACGCTTTCCCTTTTTGTGGGGGTACTGGCGCTGGCGGGTCTTGCCATGAGCCGCCGTGCGCGAGAGGGCATCCTCAGTCCGCGTTCGTTCTTCTTCGCATCGCTTTTATGTGGATCTCTCGGCACGCTCGTCCTGTTCTTGGGTGCCTTGTGGGGTCAGGCTCCTCTCGTTTGGCTCGGTGCCATTCTGTCGGGCTTGTTCCAGGGGGCGGGGATTGCGCTCGTTGGCTGTATTGCCGTGTGTCAGGGCAAGACGAATGCACTCGTTCACCTTGCGGCATGCTTGCCTTTTAACATTGTGTTTGTGCTGCTTGGGATGTTTTTGCAGCCAGTGGCGGCGGTTGTGTTGTGCTGCTTGCTCCCGCTCCTTTCTGCCCTGAGTTACAAGGTATATCTTGAGCGCGGTAACAATGTCCGTCAGATAAGGGTCGTCTGTGAGGAGACCGCCCCTCGTCGGGGACGGCAATGCGGGAAATCGTCGGTGCGGCAGGTGGCGGGTCTTATCGTGCTTCTGCTACTCATCACGTTTGCCTTTGGCCTCGTCAACTCCCAGGTGCAGTTTGCGCAGCAAACGACGGCTTCGGATACGATTGCCAGCTACAGCTCCCTTTTTATCCGCGCTGCTATAGCTGCATGGGTTTTGTACTCTTATATCTTTCGTGCGCGCCAGCCGTTCGAGTTTTTGGTGAGTGCTGTTGCGGTCATGGCGCTGGGGCTTTTCGCATTGTGCTTTGCTTCAGGAAGTTCATCGCCGCTGTTTGTGGGCGGTTACATACTCTTGTATGCGGGCTATGCCCTTTTCGACCTGCTTATTTGGGCAATTCTTGTTATTGTGCACCGTATGAATGGGGGGCTTTGGCCGCTTCAAAAATACGTCTGTGCCGCTTATGCGCTCGATCAGTTTGGCAATTTCTTGGGAACTGCCTGCGGGGCGGTAATACCGGCTGGAACAAGTGCATCTCCTCTGCTGGGATGTCTGGGCGCAGCGCTGATCGTGTGCGCCTTTACGGTACTCAATTTACGCGCGGGGTTTCTGCGCGATCTGCATGTTGCCGTTGTTGATAAGGAAGAGCTTGCCGAAGGGAATACCAGCGAGGTCCACTCCCGCGAATGCAATGAACTTCACCCTGGTGAGGTTCTTGTCACTGCTGCAGTGCTGCCTGATGAAGCCCGCGTCTTATCTCAGGATGTGCGCCTTCTTGCGGCACGGTATTTTCTGACTGAGCGTGAAGAGGAAGTCCTTGACTTGCTCGTCGCTGGGCGCAGTGTGCCCTATATCTCTGAGAAGCTCATGGTTTCGTCCAATACGGTCAAGACGCATGTGCGCCATATCTATGCCAAGTTGGACGTTCATAATCGTCAGGAGTTGCTCGACGTGTTCGATCATTGCGATTCTGCATGCTAGGGGCGGATGACGGGCCTAATAAGGCGTTTTCTTGTCATCACCTTCGGGTGATTCTTCCTCCAATCGCCCACAGATGATGAGCTGCCTCCATGCTGTTTGCGCCATGCTTGGGCCAGCGCCGCAAAGGGGCGGTGCGAGATAAATCCAACGCATGGAAGGGATACGTCATGAGCATGGGTGCATTTAGCAGGAGAAACTTTGTCAAGTCCGCAGGTGCTGCAGGTATCGCCCTTACGGTTTCGATTCCCGTTACGGGCACTGCGCTGGCTGATGACGCCTCTGTTTCCGAAATCGCGGCCGACAAGCGCACGCATGCTGACTATGACTGGGAGGGCCAGGTTACCGAGGAGCTTTCGTGCGACGTTCTCGTCGTAGGTGGCGGCTTCTCTGGCACCAATGCTGCCGTGCAGGCCGGCGAAAACGGCGATTCGGTTATCTTGTGCGAGGGTCAGTCATTCCTCGGAGGCAATGGTCTGGGCATCGAGTGCACGAACGCCTATGGTCTGCATCCCAACTCGGACAGCACGACACTCGGTGAGATGGTGGCGTTCGAGGCCAAGGAACAGGCTTACACGGTGAACCAGATGTTCATTCGCGACATGGTTGGCCATGCCGCGGAGAACGTTCAGTGGCTTATCGACAACGGCGTTCAATACACTCCCGTTGATGAGATTGACGAGGCCTACCTGGCTATGTACAAGGAAGGTCATTACCGCGCTGAGTTCAGCTTCGATTACCCTTATGCCAACGGCGCTGCTGGCCAGGGCTTTTTCCCGGCCATGAAGGCGAAGCTTTACGAGTACGGTGTCAACGTGCGTCTCTCCACCCGCGTTCGCGCTCTGATTAAGGACGCCGAGGGTCATGTTGCCGGCGCGTATGCCACGGATGGTTTCGGCGATGTCGTCAAGATTAATGCTCGCAGCGTCATTGTTGGCACGGGCGGTTTCGGCGAGGACGAGGAACATTGGGCACGCTTGGGCATCAACCTTTCCGACATTCGCGTCATCGGTACGGCAGGCCACTACGGCGATGGCGTGAACATGATCATCGAGGCGGGCGGTATTGACCATGGTGCCCCGGCCTTCGGCTGCACCAACATCATCGGCTCGGCTGGCGCTTGGGGACCTATTTGGGACAAGCTGTGCTGGGGCGGCCCGTGCCTGTGGGTTGACATCCACGGCGAGCGCTTCAGCGATGAGGCGGTTTCTACTTACACCCACAATTTCGAGCTTCAGAACGTTCCCGTGCGCCTGGCCGGCGGCACGTGCTGGAGCGTCATGGACGCCGACATCCTGAACTACATGCTGGATGGCGACGAGGAGGCCGCGCAGCTTTGGGACGAGATGATTGCCGAGGGCGACGACTGCTACAAGGCCGACACGCTCGACGAGCTCGCCGACATCATGGGGGTCGACAAGGAGCTGTTTCTGGCCCAGGTCGAGCAGTACAACGCCAGCGTTGAGTGCGGTAAGGACCTCGACTACGGCAAGGACCCGCAGTACCTTATGCCTGTCGTCACGCCGCCGTTCTATTGCGGACTTATCCGCGGCGCTCTCGAGGGCCTCTACTCCGGCGGTGTAAAGACGGACCGCAACTTCCGCGTAAAGCTCCCCGGTCGTGACAAGGCCTTCGAGAACCTGTTCGCTATCGGTGCCGACGGTGGCATGCTGTATAACTTCGTATACGGCCTGGACATCAACGGTTCCATGAGCTGCCATGGCCTGAACAGCGCCCGCACGGCCGCGAACCTTGCCCACGAGGTTGTCGTCTCCGCCGAGGGCGAGCTGCCCGTGCCCGCTGTCACGAACCCCAACACCGTGATCAAGACGGTCGTCAACCAGCTTTCCGTTGCCCAGGATCTCAATATCACTGCTGATGAGAGCCCCTGCACGTGCGAGAAGGGCGATGCGCGCTTCGATGCCTTCTTCGCGGAGATTGAAAAGCTGACGGGCAAGAGTATCGACGCCATGAAAATGGTCGTGAAGGTTACGGAGTCGAAGGGTGCCGAGATTGCTGCGACTCACGAGATTCCGATCGTGTACAACTACGACCTGGTCAGCCTCGAGGGTGTTGTCGATGGCGACACGGTGAGCTACGAAGCGTAAACAACCGGAGGCGTTATTGAGCGCGGTCGCGAAGAGTGGCGACGGCTAATCGACACCGCATGCCCCGGACGTTCTCTATGAGCGTTCGGGGCAAGTCGGTTTGGGGTAGTAGGTGCTGATTTCGAGTGTTGGTTGCACGCAAAATGGTCCAGAATGCACGTTCGCTACCCCAGTCGTGCACAACGGACCATTCTGCGCCTTTTTCGAGTCCCATTCTGGTCCATTTAGCACGTCTGGTTGTCAGAAGGGATTTCCACTCGCATATTGGGTTGCCAGACCCAAGCTCCCCAGTGTACGAGCTGGATGCTTTTCTTTGCCAGGGCATGTGTAGCTCTGCATTTCCACTGCAGTTGAACCGTTGTGGGCCATGCCCATCCGAAAGCACGGCCAAATCGCATTCCTTCTACACCCCCAGCTTACGCTGCAGCTCGGTTTTGGTGTGCACGTCGAGCTTAGTGTAGATGTGCTGTGTGTGGCCGCGCACGGTGTTTTCTGAGAGATAGAGCGTTTCGGCAATGTAGGCGCGGGTGCGTCCCTGGCACAGGAGCAGCAAAACTTCTGCCTCGCGTGCGGTGAGGCCAAACGTCGAGGCGGCCTTGTCGCAAGCGTTTTGAAGGGCGTCGGGCGAGGCATCCCCCTCATGCTTTTGAAAGTCGGAGAACACAAGGGCCAGCGTGGGGTCGCGCAAGTCAAAGAACAGCACCGAGAAGGCGAGCAGGCAAAAGAGAGCCGCGCAGTTGAAGAACATGCCGCTCGCCTGCATGTCTCCAAGGCCGGGCACGACGGAGGCAATGAAAGACGGCGCCTCGTATGCGATGCGCGCCACGCCGAACACGAAAAATGGGTGCAGCGTGCTGTGATGCGAGATGTCGGCAAAGACAAGCCAGATAAACATGACGAGCAGACTTCCTGCCGCCGCCATGACCGAGGCGCCCAGGCCGGTCAGGTCCTCCCTGGCCGTAAAAAGCAGGGCCACTCCTAGCAGTACCAGGAATATTGACCAGACTTGTTGGAACGTGAACGATCCGCTGCGTACGAGCAACATATATAGAATGAGCAACGCCACCGCTATTTCGGCCAGGCAGCACGCGGTGGAGAGTGAAATCGAGATGCCGCTCACCCGTGTCAGGCAGAAGATGAAACGCCAGACCGCGATAAAGGTGGCAACTTTCCACAATGGTCCCCACGAACCTTGCGGTCCCGTGCACCATGCTTCGCCAACAGGGAAGAAGCCCGTATTGTCTGCGGCGGTGTCCTTCTTGCGGGTGCCAGGCTCTGCCATGTTGGGCAGAATCCCGCTCAAGCCGGGCGCCCGGGAGCTTGCCTGATGTAGGGCGGCAATGGAGACGAGGGGCAAAGCAGCCACAGGAATGGCAATCATCTGGGCCGGCACATAGTAGAGGAGCAGCTTGACCGCGCAGCCCACCACGTGTGCACCGAATACGCAGCCCACGGTCTCATGCAGGCTGAGTCTGCTGAGGAAGACTCCCCAACGCACAAACAGCCAGGCCATGCCTATTTCGGTCATCACCGTCGATACCGCTGCTGCTGCGGGGACCGCTTCGGGGGCAATCAGCATTCCTGCGGCAGGCAAAGTAAAGAGAGCCATCAAGGCAGCGATGGGCCAGTCGGGTAGATAGGACGCCCGGATGCGGCTGGGGTGACGCCATCCCCAACAGGCGGCGGCCACGAGGGTGCAAATCATCGTTGCGGAGGCCAAGGCATGCCATGAACTGGTTGGCTCCAGTGCGTGTGTGCCGTTCATCCATCCAATCCAGATGTTGCCGCAGCACAGACCGAGGAACCACAGGCCATTGTTCGCCACGAATGCGCGTCCCGCGCGGACGGCATCTCGCCCAGCGCCGCGGTTCTGTGCGTCTCCGGTAGCGGAGTGCTGTGTCGGGCCTGTAGCCACGCTTCCTCCTTTGATGCCCAATGTCGCTCGGCTTTGCTGAGCTCGACGGCTTTGCCAGTTCGCAATCTTACTTATAAAACAAACGTTTGCCCAGCTCATAAGCGTCAACGTACAAAATGTACCGCATTGCGGCTCCTGAATTCGACGCATTCTGTCGGATGGCCGACAAGTGCGGGCGTGGCATGGTTCATCTCGTTCGCCGGCATGGCGCCACACACGGTGGCGCTCCGTACAGAGAAGGAGTCCGCTCCATGAACACGCTTAACCAGTCACGTCGCAGCTTCCTCAAGACCACTGGCCTCACGCTCGGTGGCATCGCTACGGTAGGCATGGCCGCCCAGATGCCCGCTCGCGCCCTTGCTGAGGGCAATGACCAGGCCGCGTCGGTGGACCAGATCACCTGGGACGAGGAGTATGACGTCATCGTCGTCGGCGCTGGTCTCGCCGGTATCGCCACTGCTACGACCGTAGCGCTCGAGGGCGACGGTGCCACCTGCCTGCTGCTCGAGAAGTCCGCGGCTGAGCTCGGCGGTGGCAACACGCAGTTTTCCGCCGGCATGGTGCTGTGGACCAAGGACGTCGAGGGCTTCACTGAGTACCTCAAGGAGCTCCGCGGCGACATGAATAATACTCCCGACGAGGTGCTGGCCGCCTATGCCGAGGGCATCGGCGAGAACCTCGACTGGGCCCGCAGCTTGTCCACGTGGCTTGAGGAGGAGGCCAACGTCACCGAGCACTTCGAGCCCGGCACGGGTTCTTCCTGCTATCCCGAGTACGGCGAGCTGCCCCACGCTTTCAGCCTTGGCAGGTTCAACTTTATGCACAGGGGGAAGAAGGAGGACGGCAGCGACTGGACGTACAACCATGTCCAACAGGTCATTTACGACGAGATGATGCTGCATGAGGATGTTGTGACCTTCAAGCACGAGGCTCCCATGACCGCCTTGGTGCAGGATCCGGCCACCAAGCAGATCATCGGCCTGACCTACGAGTTTGAGGGCGCCACTATCTATGCCAAGGCCAACAAGGGCGTTGTCATGTGCTGCGGCGGCTTTGAGAACAACGAGCAGATGCGCGCCGACTACCTCTCCGGTGCCACCGCGCGCCCCGTTGCCGCGCACACCAACGACGGTGACGGCATCATCGCTTGCGCCAAGGTGGGCGCCGACATGTGGCACATGAACAGCTGCGCCGGCTTCTGGACGTCGCTGTCTCTCATCGAGGGCGACCACACCGCCATGCGCACCCCCAAGGGCCAGGGCATCACCGTTGCCGTCAACGGCCGTCGCTTCTACATGGACTACGACATGGATGTCGTGGTGGACTGGGACGCCATGGAGGAGGGCGACCTGACCACGCACGTGGGCTCCCGTCACGGCCACATGCAGTTCGGCGGCGAGTGGCCGCACCTGCCCATGCCCAAGGATACCTGGTTCATCTGCGACGCCGACGGCTACGCGGCCGGCATGGGCGACGGCTTCCCCACCTTCGGCTGTGACCCCATCGCCGAGGGCGGCTATGGCTTCCAGGCTGACACGCTCGAGGAGCTTGCCGAACAGGCCGGTATGCCCGCCGACGAGCTCGTGAGGACTGTTGAGCAGTGGAACGAGTGTTGCGTCAACGGCGAGGACGTGTACTTCCATCGTCCCGCCAACACGATGAAGACCATCGAGAACCCGCCGTTCTACGCGTTGCACTGCTCCGCCACCATGCTCAACACTGACGGCGGTCCTCGCCGCAGCCCCAAGGGCGAGATCCTCGACCTCGACGGCGAACCCATCCCGGGCCTCTACAGCGCCGGCGAGTTCGGCTCCATCTGGTGCAACATGTACAACGGCGGCGGCAACCTGGGCGAGTGCCTGGCCTTCGGCCGCATCTCCGCACGCAACTGCCTGGGTATCGCGTAAAGAGCACTGTCTGCCTGGTTGTTTGATGCGACGGCCTGTTGGCCGGGCCAATCAGCCTTGCCGGTATTGCCAACTTAGCCTAACGCGAAGTCCCTCCCGCCTGCATCCAGGCGGGAGGGACTTTTGGGCCCGGGACTGCAAGCTGGCGGGTCATTCGAGCCGTGCGTTATGTGGGTGCATGCGGGGGCCGCTTCCAATTCCCGGCTACTCGTATAACGATATGTCGCCCTGGAAACGCTTGCGCCATTCGTCGCAGATGAGCTTGTGGTTAAAAGTGACGACGTCCATGATGTCGCGCAAATCCTTGGGTGGAATCTAGCCTTTGTTGTGCGCCAATAGGCAGCCGCCATTGCGCGTGAGCCATATTTTGGTCGAGTTGTCCATTGGACGCTTGACAGACACGTGAACGTGCACCGGTTCGCCGTCTTCGCCTATCCAGAAAAAGATGATGTATTTGCCGAACTCGAGAACCCTAGGCATAAGTTTTCGAAACCTCGCCAGCTAGGCGGTAAATGAGAGGTGAGTTCCGCTCGATGAGCTCAGTGAGTTCGGTAAGTTCCTCTTGGGAGAAGCCTTCTACATCGGTCCACGTGTATGCCGGCAATCGGCAACACCCTGAGTCAAAGCCTCCGTCAACTGGGCGCTCAACGCCAACCAAAATCGTATTGTCTTCCAGGACATTCGAGTATGCGATGCGCGTATCGTCTGGGAGCTTGAGATAGCTGTACATCATGATTGCCCGCCTCCTTGCGCATACAGTGTGACGGTGCCAGCTTAGTTCCTCCGCTCAACGATGTCTCCCGTTGCTCCAAATTTCTGCTGACATCCTATTGGGGCGCAATCTATTGCGAGCGAATGCTGATTGCAGTAAGGGGCAAAATGCTTTGAAATGCTTGCGACTTGCGGAACAAGACCCGTGATGGTGTTTGATTTGCGTCTTGCGTCTCGCATCCTTACCACCCCTTACGGGGCGTTTTCCCTGCTTGCTGTGAAGCCCCTGCGAGTCCGCCGCATGCGTGCAATTGCCTGCCCACGGTAGTGCTAGGCTTTGCCGCCGCATTGGTTTGCAAGACGCGGGAGGCGTGCGGTGGGTTTGGAAGAGCGCGGCAAGATGGTCGGCGAGAATTCGGCCACGCAGGACGTTCAGCAGGTGGGAGCTGCGGGCGCGGCCGACACCCACGGGTCGGGCCGCTCTCGCCTGGCGGTGCTTGTGCTGCTCGCACTGTCGTTTGCGCTGGGGTGCACGGAGTTCACCATCATCGGCATCGAGCCCGACATCGCCTCGTCCCTGGGTGTCGAGCTTTCGCTTGTGGGTAACCTGGTGGGCTATTTCGCGGTTGCTTACGCGGTGTGCACCCCGTTGCTCGCCGTGTTCACCGGTCGGTTCCGACGCTTCCAGCTCATGTGTGTCTACCTGCTTGTTTTCAATCTGGGAAACCTGATGACCATGCTTGCGCCCGCCTATGGGGTGCTCGTGGTCGGCCGCATGCTCACGGCTGCCGTATCTGGTGCCCTGCTGGCAACCTCGCTCACCTTCGTGCCTGAGCTTGTGCCCGAGAAGCGCGTGGCGCCCGTCGTCTCGCTTATCTACACGGGCTTCTCCGTTGCCAGCGTGCTCGGTGTGCCGGCGGGCAAGCTCATCAGCGGGGTCTTCGGCTGGAACTTCACGTTCGGCGTCATCGCTGCGCTTGCGTTTGCCGTGAGCGTAGCCCTTGTCGCGTGCATGCCGCGCTCCGGTGCAACCGACGAGCCCTCGACCCCGCGCGACCAGCTGGCTCTCGTGGCCGACGGCCGCGTGCTTGCGGGCATGCTCATCTTCGTGTTCGGCGCGGGCGGCACCTACGTCTTCTATACGTATGTGACCCCAGTGCTGCAGGACGTCATGGGGCTGTCGCCCGAGATGGCGAGCACGGTCCTCATGGCTTACGGATTTGCCTGCGTTCTGTCCAACCTGCTCTCTGGCTGGGTGGCGCAGCGCTTTGGCGTCGTGGGCCTCGCCGGCTCGTGCCTCATCCAGGCGGTTCTTCTCTCCCTGCTTTTCTTCACCACGGGCAGTCTCGTGCCCGGGCTCATCAATGTCTTGCTTCTCGGCGTCGGCATGTATGTGGTGAATTCGCCCGGCCAGATGCACTTCCTCAACATCGCCCAGCGCGACTACCCCCGCGCGCTCACTATGGCCGCGTCGGTGCAGCCCATGTCGTTCAACATCGGCATCGCGGCCGGCTCTTTTGTGGGTGGCGTCGTGGTCGCTGGCCCCGGCCTTGCCTACGTCGGTTTTGCCGGTGCCGTCATGTGTCTTCTCGGTGCCGCTTTCGCCTGGCTGGCCGCTCATCTCAAGGGCCGTGCAAAAAAGAGGGTCTAGCAGGTAGTATAGCTGTGCGCAGAATGACTCTGACACATGCGCATATGCCGAGTGTTTCGAGGTTGGGATTGCCGAAAACTTGTTACAACGCTAGGCTTGCGACTTCATCTTCCCGCTAACCATCTCGATGACTTCTTGTTTTGAGTGACAGCCAAGCTTGCGGTACAGGCCCTTTGTGTGCGAGCGCACGGTGTTCTGGGAAATATACTGCAATTCAGCAATGCGCTGCATCGTGTACCCCATGGACAAGTACTCGAGAATCACCGCCTCGCGCTCTGTGAGGTGGTATGCACGCGCCAACTCGCCACATACTTCGTTACGGCGTGCATCTGTATCAGTGGTGGGGCTTGCAATATCGGCGATTCCCTCGTGTGCGGTTACAGAGCTTGCGGTGAGGCCAATGACTCCAAGGGCACATCCAAGCAATGCCAGTTCGGCACATACCATAAAAGGGCTCGATCCTATGGCGGAAACCAGATCAGTGGGCAGAACGTAGTGCAGCGAATCGGTCAGGATGCAGGAAATGCCGCGCATGGCAAGGAAGAACTCGCCCATAAGCTCTGCGATGCTTCGATGTTCGCGCTTGGCGACTTCAACAAGCAGCGCCCAGTACAACAGCCAAATAAGTAGTCGACCAACAATAAGAATGTCTATGCCTGACGCGAGAAGTGACTCGCCGTAAACGATAGGGAGAAACATTCCGGTGAGGACAAGCAGAAGCATAATTCCCCAAATCATTACGCGCAGCTGGGGATGTCGTGTGGCGATGCACATGCATGCGATGAATAATACGGAAAAGACGAGCAGGTACACGTGTCGCTGCTCATATGTTTGATAGAGTGAGTTTGCTTCCGCCGTTCTACTAAAAATGCCGATAATGGTACTGCAGGCGAGAACAAATGCGGCGATGGCAAGAAGGGGCGCGGCCGCCATATGGTGAAGCGACTCGTGAGTTTCTGATGCGGAGTTATTGGCGGGTGCGTTGTCGCGTAAAACAAGCGCCAGGCATAGGCACGTGAGGAATGGGGCGAGGGCGCGTAAAGCCTCGGGTATAGACGTGGAGCCAAACATGGGCGCGTGGTCGAGCAGCACATTCGGTGCAGCGTAACCGAGGGCAAACGTCACGGCGATATCCACGAGGAACATCTTGCGGCAAGAGGCGTAGATGGGAGAAAGTACGACGGCGCCCCAGCCGATTGTGCACAGGCAGAAAACGAAGGAGCATAGAAAAAGCGAGGGAGCAACCAATAAAACGCCCAATGTGGGAGTGGCAGGAGCAAATGCGCCCGGAATCAGGGCGAGAGAGGCCGCCGCGCCCAGCGCAAGGACTTCGCGGGGGTGTTTGATAACCCAGCGGTCGAGGTTCTTGAAAACAAGACGGATGGCAATGCCGAGAATTGCTATGACCGCAAAGTACACCAGTACATAGACGGTGGCGTCATAATCGGTAAGGGCGTATGCCTTAATTGCAAGCTTGCAGCCGGTCAGCATTGGCCAATAGAAAGAAAGACCAAGAAGCAGAAGCACCCGGACACGGGTATCTTTGCTGTGCAGGTTCACAAACCACCCCTCTTCTTCTGGGGGACGTCCGTGCGCTTTACGGTGGCTTACACTGCATGGCTCCTTGGCGTCCCGCTTGATTAACAAGAAAACGATACTGCACCCTTCTAATTTGTGCACCCCACTTGACAACTTTCTACCAGGTATTTTAGTAGTTCACCCCTTTTGCGACAAGCGCAAAACGCGCTCACACAGTTGGAGTGGAGCCATTTTTGTCTTCAGTGCTCATGATGTGGTTCAGCGTCAGATGGCATGACATACGAGTTGTACTCATGTTTTCTGACGTCATGCAGGGGCTTGGCCGACCATGCGGTGGGCGGGTCCAAAACTATCTCTGTAAAGGGGTGCACACATGGGTAACGAAATGACGCGTCGCGGGTTCATGGGTGTTGCGGGGGCCGGCATGGCCGTTGCGGGGCTGGCTGGCGCCATGAGTGTTTCTGCCGTTGCGCAGGCTGAGGAGGCTAATGGGGGCCCCGTGGACTTGGTGAGGGGTTCGACAACCGCCGATGGTAAAATCGACCCCTCTCTTGTCATGCCGTCTGAACTCGGCCGTGAATGGCATGAGTTCAAGGACGGTTGCTATGCTCTCTATCCGGGCTACACCCATTACGACGAGTACCTTAACTTCATTAAGAACAAGCTTACCGAGTATGGTTGCGTCGACATTCTCGAGCATCATTTTGATTTTGATTCCTACCTGTGCGAGGACTATCCCGAGCGTCACGAGGAAATGCAGTGGATCAAGATTGATGGCGAGGATATCCCTGTCGCTACTCACGTGCAGCTGTGCGGTGCGGACATGGATCCGGCCGGCGTGACTGCCGAGATGGTCGTGTGGGATATGGCCGACGGCGAGCCCGAGGATGGCGCTTTCAAAGACAAGATCGTCGTCATGAAGCCCAAGCAGTTCCCGGAGCCTCCGTATGACGAGAGCTTCATGAAGACCTACGTCATTACGGACACCAACTACCGTTCTGATCCCCAGATGGAGGTTGGTCTTCTCGAGATTTGCCAGCCTGAGGACAACTGCGACTGGATTGGTCGTTGGGATTTTGGCCAGTGGGGCGACATGAACGACGCCGCCATCAAGGGAGGCGCCGTGGGCGTCATCATCCTGTCCCTGTTGCCGTGGAGTCAGGTGTTTACGCTCATCGACCGTCAGAGGGTTCGCAACCCTGCACCTGTGCTGGTTGTCGACAATGCCACTGCCCCCAAGGTGGAGGAGGCAGCTCTTGCTGGCAAAGAGGCCACCATGTACCTTGAGGCCACATTCAAGGTGTGCGATAACTGGAACTTCCTGTATTTCCTGCCTGGTAAAAACTACGGCACCGACGAGGATGAGTACGTCACTATTAACTCGCACTCCGATGCCATGAACCTTGTGCAGGACAACGGCGCTCTAGGCACGCTGGCCATCTTCCACTATTTCAGCCAGATCCCCCAGGAGAAGCGCAACAAGACACTTGTGGCTTGCGTTGATACGCGTCACTTTATTGAGGGTTTTGAGACTGGAAACTTCGCGAATGACCCCTATCAGATTTTCCCTGAGGTCGTCGATAAGGTGAGTGTTACCGTGGGTCTTGAGCACCTCGGTTCTATGGGTGGCAAATGGGATCCCGAAACGGGCGACATGGTGCCCAACGGCCTGCCTAACCTCTCTTTCTGTAAGACTGACGACAACGACTGGGCTGCCGACATGCTCATCCAGGCCGCTATCGATTCTGGGCTGGAGCGTGCTGACATTAAGATTGACGGCCGCCCGGGCAATTCTGGCAAGCTTAAGGGTCTCGTGCGTGCCGTTCAGGCTTCCACGCACAAGCTCGGCAAGGCCGTCATTGGTGAGGCTGGTTCCTGGACGGGCACCAACACCCAGGAAGCTACTGGTATCAAGTACTGGGGCGAGAAGAAGTTCCACGACGAGATGTATATGTGGACGCAGGCTGTCGCCAACCTCATGGACACCGACGCTATGGTGTACGACATCTGCTGGTCCAACCTCAACACTGCAATTCGCAACCTTGGGAAGACTGGCGTTGTGGATGCCACGACAGTTGAGGGCATGATCAAGAACGTGAGCAACATCTTCACGCACTGTATTGCTGGCGACTATGAGTTGGCTGCCACGCGCCTCGAGAAGGAAACCATTGCCAACTCCAAGAATCTTGCTGGTGCCGACTACGATTTCGATGCCGAGTTCACTGGTTCGGACGGCACGGGTGACGGTAGCTCCATGTTCGTGGCGCTTGAGATTCCTGAGGGCGAGGAATGGCTCGCTGTTGTGAAGTTCGCCGAGAAGGTTGTTGAGAAGCTTCGCGCCAAGATCGCCTAAAGATTGTTTTATGGGGCGATGCACCCGCCCCAGATTGTGGGTCCAGCCGGTGTGGTTTGTTCGCTGTGCTGGACTCGCTTAGCTGGCTTCTGACTTTGAACACATTAGATATAGGAGATTAGGAATGACTGTTTCTTTGAATCGTCGTCAGTTTGTCTCCGCTGCTGCGGGCCTTGCCGCGGCAGCTACCCTTGGCGCAGGTGCTTCTGTTGCTCTGGCTGACGAGACACCTGTTGCAGGTAAGTATGACGTTATCGTCCTCGGTGCGGGTGGCGCGGGCATGTGCTCCGCTATTGCCGCTAAAGAGGCTGGTGCCGAGAGCGTTATCGTTTTCGAAAAGATGGCCATCTGTGGTGGTAACACGAGCTATTCTTCCTCGGGCATGAACGCTGCCTTCACCAAATACCAGAAGGATGCGGGCATCGAAGACTCTGTGGACCTGTTCATTTCCGACACCGTTGCCGGCGGGCACAACAAGAACAACGTGGCGCTTGTGACCCAGATGTGCGAGGGATCTGCGGCCGGCATTGATTGGGTGGCCGCGCACGGTCTCGAGCTGTCTGATGTCACCTCCATGGGCGGCGCTTCTGTGGCTCGCTGCCATCGTCCGGCCGACAAGACCGCCGTGGGCGCCAGCTTGGTTCCTGCCCTCGAGGCAGCATGCGGCGAGGCGGGCGTGGAGCTTGTCTATGAGACGGCTGCCAAGCAGCTTGTGCTGACGGATGGCGCTGTGACGGGCGTTGTCGTCGAGGACAAGGACGGTAACGAGTTCACGTATGCCGCCGGTGCCGTGGTGCTGGCAACGGGTGGCTTTGGCTCCAACTTCGACATGATTAAAATGTACCGTCCTGATCTGGCTGACTTCACCACGACGAATGCTCCAGGTGTCCAGGGTGATGGCATGGTTATGGCCCAAGCCGCAGGCGCCAACCTTGTTCAGATGGACCAGATTCAGATTCACCCAACGGTATACCAGGAGAACGGCGCCCTTATCGGCGAGGCTGTGCGTGGCGGTGGCGGCATTCTCATCAACGCGAATGGCGAGCGTTTTACCAACGAGATGGGCACGCGCGACGTGGTTTCCAATGCCGAGCTTAAGCAGCCTGACGGCAAGGTGTGGGTCCTTTACGATCAGACGCTGTTTGATGCCAACAAGGTATGTGCCAAGTATGCTGACCGTGAGATGAGCATCTCGGGCGAGACTCTCGAGGGCCTCTGTGCGACCATCGGTGTCGATGCCGCCGCTGTCCAGGCCACGCTTGACACCTATAACGCCGCCGTGGCTGACGGTGGGGAGTCCGATCCGTTTGGTCGTACAACCGGTCTCGTTGCGCCGCTCGAGACTGCGCCCTTCTACGCTATCCCGTGTGCCCCGGGCATTCACCACTGCATGGGCGGCGTCTATGTGGACGGTGACTCTCAGGCGCTGACTATCAAGGGCGAGAAGGTTCCCGGTCTGTTTGCAGCAGGCGAAGTTACCGGCGGCATCCATGGCGACAACCGCCTCGGTGGCAATGCAGTGTGCGATATCGTAGTCATGGGTATCAACGCCGGCCAGAAGGCTGCTGCCGCAGTCGCGTAGAGAAGCGTCCCGTAACAAATCATATAGGCCTCGTTAAGTCGAGACGTTGTCCTCCTATTGGGCGGGCGGCGTCTCGACCTTTTTTGATGCAAGGCGCCTCGTTTTTGATTAGATAGCTCGCCCCCAATCCTCTCGTCCCACCTACCAGCACATATGTCGCCGCACCCCCTCATCTGCCCGATTTTGGGGGTAGCGTCTTACGCGCGCATTCGTGTACACTGAAATCAACGTGTGGGGCACTGCCAGGGGGCGGGCCGCCACGTTTTGCACCGCGATGCCGACGCGCACAAGGGGAGCGCGGGAATCGCGCCGTGTCGGGCACGCGGTGCGCAACCGTAAGGTGTAAGACGAAAGGGGATGTTCTTATGCAGGTTACTCGCAGGGATCTCGTCAAGTTCGGTGGCGCCGCTTGCCTGGTTGCTGGCGCTACGGTTGGTGCCGGCGCTGCTATGGCTGACGAGGCCGGCTATCTGGTCGGTTCTTCCGACATCGCGTTCTCCGAGGAGACCGACATCCTGATCATCGGTACCGGCGTCGCTGGCCTGGCCGCTGGCATGGAGCCCGCTCTCGCCGGCAAGAAGATCATCTTCGCCGAGAAGAAGGGTTCCTTCGGTGGCGACTCCGCCACGTCCTGCTGGTTCATGTTCGCCACCGGCACGAAGAACCAGCTCGAGCACGGCTCGCAGACCACCATCGAGCAGGCTTGGGAGAAGGCCAAGGAGAAGCAGACCGCCACGTTCGATTTCGACTGGTGGCCCCAGTACGCCGAGGGCAAGTACTTCGCTACCACCAAGTTCTTCGACTGCGCTGCCGAGAACTTCGGCTGCGACTTCCTCGAGCCCTGCACCATGGAAGAGCTGCCCAAGTTCGGTCCCGCCGTCGTGCTGCCCGGCGAAGGTATCGCCTCTGGCTACCAGCACGTTCTTTCGCCCATCCAGTCCAAGCTCGAGGAGCTCGGCGCCGAGTTCAAGTACAACCTCCGTGCTGTCTCCCTCATCAAGGACGCCCCTGACGGCGCTGTCATCGGCTGCCGCTTCCATGACGAGAACGGTGCCAACGTCGACATCAAGGCCAACGCTGTCGTTCTGGCCACCGGCTGCTTCATCGACAACGGCGAGATGATGAACGCCTACCTGCCCGAGTGGGCTCACTACGGCGTTCTCGTCAACGGCGGCAGCATGGGCGAGGGCCACACCATGGCTTGGGCCGCCGGCGCCCAGCAGATCGGCATGGACTCCTCCATCGCCAACCACTACTGCAACCTGATGGGTGACCTGCCCAACGCCACCACCTGGGGCTACTGGACGCCCATGGTGCTCGTCCTGCCCAACGGCAAGCGCTTCATCCAGGAGGGCCAGTCCCACGACGCCGCTCAGGCATGCCTGGACTGCGGCTACCGCGAGTGGTGGGTCATCTTCGACCAGCGCGCCTTCGACAACCGTTGCGTGGGCACCTCCGTCAAGAACAACGTTAACATCCATGAGGACGTGTACCGCACCGCCGACACCATCGAGGACCTCGCCGTCGCCATGGACGTGCCGGTCGACAACCTCGTGGCTACCTTCGCCGAGTACGACGGCTACGTCGAGGCCGGCGAGGACGCCGCCTTCGGCAAGACCGAGTGGCTTAACTCCCTCGAGCCCCCGTACCACGCCCTCAAGCTCAACGTCATGCGCTACAAGACCTCTGGCGGCGTGATCTGCAACGCCGACAACCTCGTCATCGACAACGACGGCAACGGCATCCCCGGCCTGTACGCCTGCGGCGCCATCGCGCTCCCCGGCCAGGCTTCGGTCACGGCCTGCGCCGCCACCGGCTACTTCACCGGCGAGACCCTGGCTGCCCTCTAAGGCATCCACACTGCCGGCTCCGGCTGGCACATAGGCAATGAGAACGGCGGTCGGTCGCGCAAGCACCGGCCGCCGTTTTGCTTGCGCCGCACCCTCCCGCAAGCTTCCTTTGTGTCTCGCATGTTTCGCTTCTCGCACGCGTTCGTTACCGGCGTGTAAGCATCGCGATATGCCTCAATCTTGAAACAATCCCAGCTTAAGGTGCTTTCCATACGGTATGGAGAGCAAGCCCCGGCTCCCGCGCCACTCATCGGATGGGGCAGAACAGAAGGATTGTGAGGAGGCTGACATGGAGGACGTATTTGGCTTGTGGTTCATCGTAGGTGCCTTGCTGGTGTTCTTCATGCAGGCGGGTTTCGCCATGGTCGAAGCTGGTTTCACCAGGGCGAAGAACGCGGGCAACATCGTGATGAAGAACACGCTCGATTTTTCGATCGGTGCGGTTGTGTTCCTGCTCGTTGGGTACGGCCTGCTTTCGGGCGCCGGTAACTTCTTCATCGGCGAGCTCGACTTTGGTTGGCTCGGTGGTAACTTCACGAGCTTCGATTGGAGCAACTTCTTCTTCCAGCTCGTGTTCTGTGCCACGGCCACGACCATCGTGTCGGGTGCCATGGCCGAGCGTACCAAGTTCAGCTCCTACCTCGTGGTGACCATCGTCATCTGCGCGCTCATCTACCCCATCGAGACCCACTGGGTGTGGGGCGGCGGCTGGCTGGCCGACCTCGGCTTCATCGATTGGGCTGGCTCTGGCGTCATCCACATGGTCGGCGGCACCATCGCCCTGCTCGGCGCTGCCTTCCTCGGCCCGCGCCTTGGCAAGTATGACCAGAACGGCCGCTCCAACGCCATTCCCGGCCACAGCATCACGCTGGGTGCCCTGGGCGTCTTCATCCTGTGGTTCGGCTGGTACGGCTTCAACGGCGCTGCCGGTGGCTCCGTCGCCCAGATCGCCCAGATCTTCACGACCACTACGCTTTCCTGCGTGTGCGCCGTTCTCGCCGCTATGATCCTCACCTGGGTCAAGAACGGCAAGCCCGACGTGACCTATACGCTCAACGCCGCCCTGGCGGGCCTGGTAGGCATTACCGCTGGCTGCGCCGACGTCGACGCCATCGGCTCCATCGTCATCGGCCTGGTCTGCGGTTTTGCTGTTGTGCTTGGCTGCGAGTTCATCGACAAGAAGCTCCACATCGACGACCCTGTCGGTGCCTCCGGCGTCCATGGTATCTGCGGTTGCCTCGGCACCGTGCTCATCGGCTTTTTCGGTACCGGTACCGCCGGCAACTCCGATCTGGCTGGCCTCTTCTACGGCGGTGGCCTGAACCTCTCGGCATCCAGCTCCTCGGCGTTGTGGCCATCCTTGCTTGGACCGTCGTCACCGCTGGTATCACCTTTGTTATCGTCAAGAAGACCATGGGCCTGCGCGTTACCGAGGCTGAGGAAGTCGAGGGCCTCGACGTCTGCGAGCATGGCCTGCCCAGCGCTTACGCCGACTTCCTACCCGTCGTTCCTGCCATGGCCTCCGCTTCCGGCGAGAGCGTCGACGTCTCCGGCATCAAGCCTGCCGAGGTCAAGCATGCTGGCTACATGACCCGCGTCTCCATCATCTGCAACCAGTCCGAGTTCGTGAAGCTGAAGGACACCCTGGCCAAGGTTGGCGTCACCGGTATGACCGTCTCCAACGTCATGGGTTGCGGCATCGAGAAGGGCAAGACTGGCTCCTACCGCGGCGTCCAGACCAACGTCAACCTGCTCCCCAAGCTCCAGGTCGACGTGGTGGTCTCCGAGGTCGACCCCGGCATCGTGGTCGCGGCTGCCCAGAAGGCGCTGCACACCGGTGCCGCCGGCGATGGCAAGATCTTCGTCTCCGACGTGAGCGACGCCCTGCGTATCTCCACCGGCCAGACCGGCGTCGCCGCCCTCGATATGACCACGAGGATCTAAGGCAACGAAGACCGCTTCGCCAAGTGCTTGAACGACAAGGCCTGTCTGCAAGTTGAACAAGCTTGCAGACAGGCCTTTTGCTGTGCCGTGCCGGTTTGTGCTGACATGTGCTGGTGCCCTGCGATAGAGAAGAGGCCCCGCCTGCGGCTGGTGCGTACCAGGCTGCAGGCGGGGCCTCTGTGTTTGAGGACCGTCAACGGGCAGTGCTCAGCGCGCCTCTTACACCACTGCGCTCACGACGAAGATCACGAGCGGGATGGTCACGAGGAAGATACCGATGACGTCGATGATGGCACCGGCGCGAATCATCGTGGTGATGGGCGTGTATCCGCTGGCGTACACGATGGCATTGGGCGGGGTGGACACGGGAAGCATGAAGCCCAGCGAGGCGGAAAGCGCCACGCCCACGGCCACGGGTACCGGGTCGAATCCCGCGGCGACGGCGGTGGTGATGGCGAGCGGGCCCACCATGTTCGTGGCGGCCGTGTGCGAGGAAATCTCCGACAGGACGAGGGCCAGCACGCAGAATGTGCCGATGAGAACGACCTGCGAGGGGGAGCCGCCCAGGGCATGCACGATGCAGTCGCCGATCCAGGCCGAAAGGCCGGTGGAGTACATCATCGAGCCCATGGACAGGCCGCCGCCGAAAAGTAAAAGCGTGCCCCACTCGATGCCGTCCACGGCTTCTTTCCAGGAGATAACGCGGCCGTGCTGCTCGTCGACGCCTTCGACGCTCTCGTGGCGGGTGCGTGCGGGCAGGAAGAACAGCAGGATGGCGGCAAGAAGCGCCACGATCGACTCAGGCAGAATCTTGTTGTATGCGGCGAGGATGTCGCTGTCGGTGCCGAAGGCGACGCCCAGGATGCCGGGCATAACCCACAGGACCACGGCAAGCAGGAACACGCACAGCGTGCAAATCTGTCCCAGCGTCCAGTCGCCCATCTGCCTGCGGTGCTCGGCGATGAACTCCTGCGCGCCGCTGATCTCCTTCACGTCGGCGGGGAACATGCGCTGGAGTAACACGGCCGTGATGACGAAGTACACGATCATCGCAATAACGCCCCAGGTCATCCACTGGAAGAACGAGATGTGCACGTCGGCCATGGTGCCGAGGAAGCCCATCATGATGAGGTTGGGCGGGGTGCCGATGGGTGTGAGGACGCCGCCGATCGATGCCCCATATGCCGTCATGAGCATGAGGCCCGTGGCGTACTTGTACGTCTTCATGTCCACTTCGCGGCCGGCGCGGGAGAACATCTGGCGGATGGCGTCGAGCAGGCCCACCGAGAGCGGCACCATCATGGCGGCCGTGGCGGTGTTCGACACCCAACCCGAGCACAGGGCCGTGGCGGCGCCGATGGCCAGGAAGATACGCGTGGGGCTCGAGCCCACCCACTTGCGCGAAAGCAGCCAGTAGGCGAAACGCTTGTCCAGCCCGTGCAGCATCATGGCCTTGGCCAGCACGAATCCGCCCAGGAAGAGGTAGATCATAGGGTTGGAGAAGGGCGCGAACGCCTCGCTTGCGCTGCACAGGCCCGTGAGCACCGCGAGCACCGGTACGAGCAGCGAGGTGACGGGGATGGGCACGGGCTCGCAGATCCACCACGTGCACACCAGGCACATCATGGCAAGCAGGCCATGGGCGCTTGTGGAGAGGTCGGCGATGGGGGTCATCCACACGATGAGGGCGAGCAGAGGGCCCACGATGAGGCCGATGAGGCCGCGCGGGCTCTCCGAAAAGGGGAGCCTCCAGCGCTTGCGGCGAGGCTGGGGCGTGTGGACGGCGTGCGTCTCGAGGACGTTGGCCTCGTTGCCGTCGTCGACAAACGACGAGGCGAGCTCGTCGGCCTCTGCTTGCGCCTCTCGCTCGACCTCGAGCTCTTCGGCTAGGGCCTCGGGGACGTCGTCGGGCGCCATGGCGGCGACATCGCGGGACTCATCGGCCCCGCCTTGCCCGCCCGCGGCCACTGGGACCTGGCTTTCCTTTGATTCTTGCTGTTCAGACACGGTGTACCTTTCCTTCCGCCCGGCCGCGCGTTGCGAGAGAAAACCAGGCGGCGGTATTCTAGACCTGAAAAGGCATTTTGTAACCATCGCGTAACAACCATGGAGAAAAGAGCGGATGCGGGGGATGGGGGAGGAGGG
>ERZ1034984.505-NODE-505-length-43451-cov-10.670223_pt1 | contig 43451 bp, 70 predicted proteins | sample MGYA00520589_ERZ1034984 | MGnify/ENA primary metagenome ERZ1034984 (study PRJEB33766, sample SAMN09781790) | gut metagenome | biome: gut microbiome | host: Homo sapiens | place: Madagascar | study: EMG produced TPA metagenomics assembly of the PRJNA485056 data...
AAGCTGTTGATATCTGTGTATAAATCCACATGATTAAAAAAACGTCAAAAAAAGTGTAAGCGTTAACATATAGTTACAAAAGCTAGTAATTATCTATGTTTCACGCACACTAAAATTTTATAACATAATAACAACTGAATATTAAGTGTGAAAGATACCAGAGGTAATTGTAGCCTTTGGTATCTTTTTTTATTTTATGTTTATTGAAGGAGAAGTGATTATGACAGCAGATGATGTATTAAATAATTTATTGGAGTTAATAGGAAAGCCTTTTGATTATGATGATGTTGTATGTGCATTTGAAGATTATGAAGAAAATGGAGAATGTTCTGTGTATGTAGGCGAAAGTTGTAACGATGGATATAGTTATATTGCTTATATAGATGAAGTAAACAGTACGCAGTTTTTATTTAAAGCAGATGAGAATGATGTGATAAAAGCTGTATATATGAAAGGCAGGTAAAAATGAGACAACATAAAAAGTATGTATATCTTAATTATGATATGAGATGTCAGCTTGAAAAAATGCTAAAAGCAGGAATTTCTAAAACTGAAATATCTCAAGAACTAGATATATCTGTACATACAATTAATTATGAGTTACGAAAAAACAATATGACTGCATTAACATACAGTGCAGAAAAAGCACAAAAGTACAATCTGCTTAAAGGAAAAAAAGAAAATGTATAAGGACGTATCAGAAGAGTTAGTTGTTAATGTAATTAAGTCACAGAATGATATGATAGCGAAGATACATCGGGAACTTATTAAGATATTTACAACAACAGATACCAGTGATTTTATATCAGCTGCAACATTTCATTCAGAGCTGCATGAAGCGACCTCTAAAACGAATGCCAGACATGACTTGCATGATGTATATGAGCAGTATTGTAAGATTAATAAAGAATGGGGCATGAGTGTTAAATCATATGCCAGAGATTTAGTCGAAAGACTTGAGACAATTAACAGAATAGTGGCTTGTTTTAATAATTTATCGCAGAAAGAAAAATTAGTTCTGGATACTTTATATGCCAAACATTCATTTAAAGAAGGAAAATTAATTCTTGATAAAGAACATAATATTACCGAGCGTACGGCACTGCGAATTAGAAAGATGGCAATAGATAACATTATAAAAATGTATTACAGCACAGCTACTAATCTTGAATTGTATAAAGAAACAGAAAATAAAGAAAAAAAATACCGCTAGGGGTTGGCGGTGTGACGGAATCCGTCACAGAAAGGAGTCAATGATGAAAATAATAACAGTATGGAATTTAAAAGGTGGAACAGGAAAGACTACAACAACATTTAATCTTGCAGCAAATCTTGCAAAGGATAATAAGATGTTATTGCTTGATTTGGATATGCAGGCAAATTTAACATCTTTCTTTGATATAGACACAAAGAAGTATAAAACAAACAAACCGGATATATCTGCACTATTGGTTGATGACAGCATAAATGTATCGAAAAGCATATATCATTCAAGAATTGATAATATCGATTATATCAAAGGTTCTAATGATGTTATGAAGTTACATTTAGAGGATATTAGTGTATTAGGAAGCCGTTTGTCTGAAATGTCATCCGAATATGACATCTGTATTATAGACTGTCATCCGGATGCCTCAATTTTATCTGAAAATGCACTGGCAATAGCTGATTTAGTTCTCATACCTATTAACTTAGACGGCTTTTCAAGAGATAATTTGAACCTTGTAATTAAAGAAATAATTGATCTTGAGGCAAGATGCGGAGAAATTAACTTTAAGATATTAGTTAATAAATTAAAGAACCTGCGCAGCCAGAGACTCGTTTATAAAGATTTAGCTGAAAATCACGATTATCCTATGCTGGAGACAAGCGTGTCAGAATATTCAGGGATACAGAGTGCACTGTTAAGGCATAAGCCTCTGTATATGCACAGAAGCAAGTCTTTAGTTAATGAAGATTATACAGATCTTGCCAATGAAGTGGCAGATATTCTCAACGGAATGGAGGGTAAATAGTATGCCAAAGTTAGATAATTTTTTCTCAAATAACAAATCCGAGAAAATCGAACAGATACTTACTAAAAAGATGCACCCACAGCTTATATCAATCAAGAAGCTTGAAGAGTCGAAGCTCCAGTACAGGGATATTCCACAGGAAGATACAGAGCGGTTAGCAGATTTGATTGAACTTGACGGAGAAGTTTTACAGCCGCTGTTAGTCAGAAAATCTGGTGCAGATACTTATGAAATTCTTGCCGGACATAAAAGATTTAGGGCTTGCAAGTTATTGTCTTCCAAGGGGTTAGAACAGTTCTCATTAATTCCCTGCTATATAAAAACAATGTCTGATGCACAGGCAGAATTTGCAGTGTACAGCACAAATGGATACAACCGAAAAACTGATTATGAGATTATGCGTGAAGTTGAGGGGATGTCCAGGTTATTAAAAGAAAATCCAGAGCTGTTCCCAGAAGCCGCAAGCGGAAGACTTGTTGAAAAGCTTGCAAAGATAATGAATATGTCAAAGACTACGGTACAGGAATATAAGACGATTTCTAATAACCTTTCAGATGAAGCTATGGAAAAGTTTAAGAATAACGAGATAACAAAAGAGTCTGCAAAGACATTAGCAGGTCTTTCATCAGAAGAACAACAGCAGGTAATAGCAACTGGTGTAACAGAAACTAAAGATATCAAAGAGGCGGCAAAAACAATAAGGAATCCTTCAATGTCAGAAATAAAATCTGCATTCAATGCAATGTATAAGTCTGCACTTTATCCGGGATTTGTAGTAAGAAATTATTCTTCGTTGGAAGAGTGCTTTAAGGAAGAGGAAGGACGTTCACATTCTGGACATGCAGAATACAGACTCAATTATGAATGCAGTCTTAGAGGTATAAAGATAAATAATCGTAAAGAAATAACCTGGCATGAGTTCGTAATGGCAGCAACAGAAATGGGTCTGTATAATCCGGACGATGTATATAATAAGCCTTCCGATGCTGAGATAAAGCTTGCATATAATAGTTTTACAGCTAATGCAGACATAAAAAAATATACTTCTGCAAAGCTGTTAGAAAATTATATGAATGATACTTACAGACACCGAGAATATTTAAGCTCTACGCTTTCATATCGCTGTTCTTACAGAGGCATTACTATTAATCATAAAGAGGAAATTACATGGCACGAATTCGTTATGGCATTGTTACGAATGGGGTTATATACATTTGAAGATAACAATTGTGATAAAGAAGAAGAACAGATACCAGGACAGGATGATATATATAATCATCCAGAGTATCTGCCAGATGATAATGTGACGAAATCCGTCACATTTAATGCAAAGACTAATGCAAATAACGAGGTACTTAACATAGAAGAAACACAACGTGTTGCTGACGTGCGGATGATTGGCAATTGTCCACATTGCAACGCACCACTAATATTTATAAGCAACATAAAATTTTGTGGAAGCTGTGGCAAAGATATTGTCTGGAAATATAAGAATGTATAAAGGAGCGGACTTGATATGATGAAATATGAGATTATGGATAATAATGTAATAAAAGTTATTGGCTGTAATGCAAAAAAAGAAACTATGAAAATTACGTTATCAAGTACAGTAACTGATAATCCAAAAGACAAAAAAGATATGCATTATCTCTGGTATAAGCACGGTTTTACAGACAGGATAATGAAAAGCCACATTAACTGCCGTACATATGTAAGGGATAGTGAGGGGGGGTTGTTTTGGTATATACAATCCCCAGTCAAAACCGAGCGATGACAAAAAAAGAAGTGTAACTAATTTTGACTGGATATTAGAAGATACGGAAGAAAACAGAAAGAAAATCATAGAGGAATGTATCCGATTATTTGAGACAGCAACAGGCAGGAGTGCAACCGAAGAAAAGATTGAACATATAAAGGAAGTTGCTAACGAAATGGGTATAGAGGTTGTATCTGAACTTCCTGAAGGCTGGATAGAAAAAAATTATCCAGCAGACCCATCAGGTGCTGTAACAATAGAAAATGGAGAAAAACATTTCATAAACATTAATGGAAAGCACCGTAAAAATCCCAAATTCAAGAAAATGCTTTTGATTAAATAGGCGGTTCATAGATTTATCTATGTCACAATAATATCACAAATAAAATACACAGGGCTTATGCCCTGTGGGAAAGGAGACGTATGACAGGTGAAGAATGGAAAATTGTTGAAGAGGATTTGAAGATAATAGGTAATCCTGTAAAGCTTAGAATTGATAATTATGATATTGCACTGAGACTTGGACAGATAAGTACATACAAAAATGGAATATTTATATACATAAATGGATACATAAAAGGAATATGGTTAGCCAGAGAATGTGAGGAACGTAAGAGATTTCTGCAGAAACACGAACATAATTTATATGACAATAAAACAAATAAACAGATATCAAAAATGAGCAAAAAAAGACGTGCAGAGCTAGGGTTAGATGATAAATTGAAATATGTTACATATACATCATACTGGACAAGTTTCAAACAATTAAAAAAACATCTGATAGCCAACAATGAAAATATATCATTATATTAAATTAAATGAAGGGAAAATATAAGTATGAATAGAAGAATAAAGAAAAAATTCAGCAGAAAATTAAAATATAATGATTTGAGCGGAAGAAGAAACTGCATTTATTGTATTAATTGGGGATTTGGGTGTGCAAATGGACATTCTGCTGTTTATCCAAATGATAAAAGTGATTTTTTATATGGTGGTTGTAAAGAAGAATTCAATGCGTGTAATTTCTTTGCAAAGCAATTGAAAAAAGAAAAATTGTCTTTGTCCGGCTGGAAATTAATTGAAGTTCCAGCAACCGGCATTTACATTTTTGGTAATAGGAAGAAACATAAAGAAATTACAATTATATATGATGCTGAAAAATTATGTTATGTGATATGCACGACAGATAATTTGTGGAAATATTCGGAAGAACATAATACATATCAACACAATACGATAAAAGAAGCATTAAAGGTAGCTTGGCAAAGCTGAATTAACTTAGGAGGTGTAGAAATGAGAATGTCAAATATGGGACTTATGGCTGTTTTTCCAGCTATGATGATTGCCGTCTGTGGTCTTCCGTTTGTATTGATACAATTATTTAGAACTTCATTAAAAGAAGATGAATATATGAAAAAAGCACATAAGGTAAAAGGAAAAGAGATTTCAAATAAGTATGTGCAAGGAGTTCGTGCAGATGAAGCCACCCGCCCTTCACAGAGAGAAGATGAAGTGTGGGTTTGGTATACATATGAATGGAAGGGAAAAACATATAAGGCTAAGATACGCTGGAACCAAACTACATATCTAAACCTTAAATCAAAAGAGGTAGATTTATACTTTATTAAAAATCCGCGAAAGGTTGCAACAAATTCTAAGGCTTTAGCTGATACACAAGTACACTGGTTAAGACCTATCTTAATTTTCTTTATTATAGGATTGATAACTTTTTATTAATAAAGAAGCAGTTTTAAAAGCATTTTATAGCACTATTTAATGTTTTTAATAAGAACAAAAGAAATTTAGGAGAGTATATATGAAAGGACTAAAAGACAACAGACAAGATAATAAATCATATAAAAAGCTTATACAAAAAGCAGTCATAACAGTTGTGTTATGCGTAATTATGTATATAGCATACCGTAAACAGCTTCCTGTTCCAGCAGCCGTTACTACAATAATAAGAATAGCAAGTACAGCAGGTCTTATATACATACTTGTATCATTCAAAGTGGAGGATTAACTATGAATGGAAGAATAAAAAAGAATGATTATTATACAGGATGCTCATACTGCAAGCGGTTATTCTGTAACGAAAATTACGATATGGGCGAGTATGCTTACAGCTTACAATATAACGGAAGAAAGTTATATTTCTGCGGCTTTAACTGTATGATGAAGTTTAGGAGGGAACATATGCAGAAGCCTTTAAGAGGTGCCAACTGTAAGCATAGTTAATCTAATTATCCCTTTCCAGAATATGTTATGTATAGCTGTAGCCTCAACGCACGAAAGGGACTCCAGGCATTTTGCCTGGAAGTCATCATTGACACCCAGATGTATCAACCCCTCAAATACATCTGGGTATTTTTACAAGGGGAGCAAGGAGAAAAATTATGAAACTAATTGATGTAGAAACAGTGTATGGAACATTTGCACCAAATGTCCGTTATACGGGAAATGAAATTATGGCACTGCTTATGCAGCAGCCGGAAACTTATAACATTGAAAATGTAGCAGCATCGCTTAAAAGCAGAAGCAAAGAATATAATTCCGGAGTAAGGCTTCACGGCAGACCGGAAGAAATGCTTACAGATGATGCTGTATATATAGTAGAGAATGGATATACATTATAAGCAGTAAATAATTAACTAAAAGGATAATGAACAATGAGATTTGATTTTTATTATGGAGATGAGTCAGAACAGTACAGCTTCTACAGCGTACCTAAAATGTTTTTTGATAATGATAAATTTAAAGATTTATCTGCAATGTCGAAATTGTTATACAGCTTTCTGCTGGACAGAATGAGCCTGTCCAGCAGAAGAAACTGGATAGATGACAAGAACAGGGCTTATATTAAATACAGCCTTAAAGCTATATGTGCTGATATGTGTGTAAGCAGGAATTCAGTAATAAAATATATGAAAGAGCTTCAGATGTTTGGTCTGATAATGAAATTTTCCAAAGAAGGAATGGAAGACATAATATATGTGATGGATTTCTCTAAGGTTAAACAGGCCGATTATGATATTCAAAATAGCAGTATTAGTAATACTTCCAAATTAGAAACCATACCAACAGAACAGCAAGCCGAAGCACCATCACAAGATGCACAAGTATATGATACATATGCACCACCTAATTTTTCTATAGAACATAGTAAAAAAAGTGAAAATTCAGGTTATGTGGGAGTTCATACTCTGATGACCAGTCCAAAATCTGAACCGGTTCAAAATCTGAACCAGTCCAAAACTTGCACCAGTCCAAAATCTGAACCGGTTCAATATTTGCACCACCCTCATCAAAAATTAAATAATAATATATATAATATAAATTCTGATAGTAGTGTATTAGTAAATAATATATTAAATACTAATTCTTTACAAGAGAGCGAGTTGGATCAGGGGAATAGAATTAGCAAAAACTGGAAGGAAATCCGCAAAAGGCTGCAGGCAGCGAACGAAGAAAGCATTCGAAATGGGCTATTCTCAAGCTCTAATATTACCGGAAAAATCGTTCTTGCGAATCATGATCTGCATTACAATGTCCCAGGAATCCGGGAGCCTGAGACACCAGATCGCAGGATCACCCGCGAAGAAATGGGGCTTCCTCCTGCAAATAAAGACGTTTTCGCAATTGAGCCGCCAAAATGGGACTAAAAGCTACATACAATGCACAAATAAGGCTGACTTTTCCAGTATTTAGGAGAAATCAGCCTGTTTTATTGCGTTAAACTGTTGTTTAACGAATAGTTTACGCGCTGATGCGTCTTTTCTCGTGTCCGGATGCGTCCGGCGCGTTCCCTGGTCTATAAAAGCAGCACCACCGGGGGAGGGGGGTCTATAGGCAAGATCTTCGAGGGGGCACTTAGTCCCTAAAATATTCCCAAAAATAAAAAGCCCTATAAGAGAGTATATATAATATACAATTACTGTACAGAGTAATATAGATATATAATATATAATTGGCAGGCGCTCCATTTTCCGAATTTCGCACTTAATCCGATCACTCGAAAATGGGAAGAGAGCTATCCGTTTACAGATGGCTCCCTCTTAATATGCTATCGCCTATTCGTTTTATTTGGCATATCAGCCCCGTTAAAGCCTATTACAGCCGCTTTAATTTATCCAGTATATATTTATTTGTTTCAAAATACAAATTGTCTCTAATCGGCTCGTATTCCACAATGCAACAAAAAAGGAATCGACCATTTCTGGAAGACTCCCTTTTCGGTGTAGTTCACAAGGTTCTCAAATGTTTCTACACAAATGACTTGAAAGTTTGTTTCAATCCACACCCGCTTTTCACGGATGACATTCTTTCATGAGTTATAATACCACTTCCAGATGCATTTATCATCCGAAATTTCGAATTTTCCAAAAGTAGATTAAAAATATCATTTTGGTTGATTAAAATTTACCAAAAAATATTTAATTCGTAAACGAGTAAGGGAAAAAATCTAATTCAAAAAAAATTAGTTAAAATCGATTTAATTATTTAAAAAGAGGATAAAATCACATGGTTACTCCAAACGGCGCGGATATTGTAAAATAGCGGTTTTCACATAGTTGTATTTCAAGACTCATAGTCAAAGTGGATATATTTCTCATGCCTGAGTATCCTAAAAAGTCAGTATACAACTATATACAAGTTCCAATTTTCAGAAAAAGTAAGTTGTATATACAATTAGAACATGCGTTCACCTGCGTTGAGATGAACAAATTGTTAATAATGTGAATAAATTGTAAACAAACAGATAAAAATAAAGGATTTTCCATAAATATCCATCTGAATAAAAATTATACTATTTAGATTATAACCGCATTGAAATTGATTTATATTAAAACAAATACAATGAAAACGACTCACATTTATGATAAAAATAATCAATCGAGTTAGTAACACGAAACATTTCGGGGAAACACAAAGAAAGTAGAAAGAGAGAAAGAGTAGAAAGATACAAAGAAATTGCGTATATAATGCCTTTAAGAAGATCATTTAAAGGGCTTTATATAATATATTATCCGCGCGCGAGAAAAGTTTACATAAAACAGCTTTGAAAAGCGACCCAAAAAACCTGTCAATACCTTTTTGAAAAATTTTCGATCTCTGAAAGCCTTATTTTACAAGGGTTTGAAGCACCTGTGAAAAATAAATTGCGCAGAACTGAACAAAACATCCGGTATAATGGAGTCAGAGAGAAAAACATTTGAACGGAGGTTTGGAGAAATGAGTACAGGAGTTACAATCACATTGATTATCTGCGGAACAGCAATTGCTTTTTGTTTGATTGACATTGTAAGTCAGTCTATTAAGCTGAAACAGCTGGAGACGACTGCGAAGTGTCTTGCAAATCTGAGTGATCTGAACGATAAACTGATAAATGAAAAGGCGGAAGAAGAGGCGTGAATAAAGTAATCCTGATGGGACGGCTCACAAGAGATCCAGAAGTTAGATATACCACATCCGGAAACGCGGTTGCGAATTACTCTTTAGCAGTAAACCGACCGTACAAGAGCGCAGATGGAAACCAGGAAGTTGATTTTATTAACTGCGTGGCGATCGGGAAAAGAGGTGAGTTCGCAGAGAAATATCTGAGAAAAGGAACTCAGATTCTTATTTCCGGTTCGATCCAGACAAGCAATTATGTCAATAAAGACGGAAACAAAGTTTATAAAACAGACATCCTTGTTGATACGCATGAGTTTGCCGGTGGTAAGTCGGAATCCCATGGAACAGATCAGAAGGAAAATGCAAGCCCTAAAAATGATGGCTTTATGAGTGTTCCGGACGGCGTTGAGGATGAAGGGCTGCCGTTCAACTAGCAGGGGAGAGATATTATGACAGGGAAAACATTGGAAAAGGCAAATTCTCTAAAGAGCGAGATCGAATCACTGGATAATGTCATAGATAACATAAAATTGAAAAAGGTTTACGAGAAGAAAGATTCGGAGCCGTTCATAGTTCGATTTGTAAACTTTGTTGTTCCCTTCCTTAACAAAAGAGAAGCCAGAATATTTCTTTTTTGTGGCAAGAACGATTATGGAGCGGACATTCCAGTTGATGAAGAGTTTGTGGATTATGTTTCAGATTACTTTAAGAAAAAGAGAGAGAAGCTAATCAAAGAATTACGGAATCTCTCTTAAAATAAAATTTGGCAACAATCCAACGGCAGGGCGGCAATTGAAACCGGTATTTTGAAAACCGCTATCTGGTTCGACTCCAGATGTTGCTATTTGTTTTCCTTTTATCTGTGTGTTTTTGCCATTCCCATTGGTACAAGACATCTCCTTTCAATAACGACCTTCTACGGCAACGGCTGTGATTAAAGGGGCTTCAAATGTCCCGGAAGGTATTTCACGCTCGGCTGCGTGATTAAGGAAATAGCAATATTTTCTTTTCATCAAGGTTTTGTGCAGGTAGTTCCCGCTGCCACTCGAACGGCAGAAAAGAATTTGCACAGCGCCAGCGAGCACCCCTGCACGGCTGGCGACTTAGCCACTTGACAACATGGTGTTACGTTACAAGAGCGGCATGTATGGATATCCTAAACACGGGAAAGTGTATGGATGTAAGGCAGTGCTTCTCGAACTTAATGTTCCGGTTCGATTCCGGGAAGTGGCATTGGCGCTATCACTCATACTTTAACTGTTTCTATCACTGTATACTCCTTGTGTAAATTTGGTTTTGTAATTGATAGCGCCACCACCTCAATGAAATATAGTTCAACGGTAGAACAGCGGATAGAGTAACCAGCAAATATCGGTTCAGCTCCGGCTTTTCCGATTTCAAGTCCAGCTTGTTGCTGGATTTTTTGCTATATAAGGAACACATAGAAAGAAAGGCGATATATGGTAATTAAAGAAATGAAGCAGTTTGAAGAGACTGCAAAAGGGAAACTCTTAGAATGGTATCGGAAACAGAATCCGAATATTGAACTTACGCAGGATGATGTTTATGTGGTATGGGCGTGCAAAACACTCCAGAACTTTAAATGTCTGGTTGCCGCAAGAGTGAGTGACGGTATTTATGCGGAGTATACCTATAATGGTAATAAGCAGGAACTGTACGAGGATATCTATACAAAGATTCATAACGAGGCGCATTTATAAAGAGAGGATTGTATGGAAAAAGAACTAAAAGTGTATCATCTGAATGACGTATCTTACGGAGAAAATGATACTCTGACCGGAGATGTTGTCATGAAGTCGGATTATGACGAACTTATTAAGGAGAACAATCATCTGATGGAGATTGCGGCTACAGCAAAGGTTCCGGACAGCGAGCTGGATGCAACGAAGTGGCTGATTGAAAAATTCTTATCGTTTTCCAATGCTGCTGAAAAAGCGAACTTTTCTGTTCAAAACGTCAGAGGCATAAGGGAGCAGGAAAAGGATCGGTTGAGAAGAGTCATGCGGCATGTAGAAACCTGCTTTGAAGGATCGTATGATGGAAAAAAGACATGGTAACAAAGGAAAGATAAAAGAGATCGACCTGCATAAATTTATGCATATCGTGCGGCAGGTCTATTACGAGAATAAGCGATTTACGGTTGCTTGGGTGGCAAAGGAACTTGGAATCTCAAAGCCCACGCTGAGTAAAAACTATCTTACATACCTGCAAATGGGATGCGAGATGGAAGATCGCGAAAGAGCTGCGGAGCAGCAAAAATCGGAATAAGAGATGAACCGGGCGGAACGAAGGTGTCTGCCCGCTAACCAGTGTAAAGTTTGGTGGTGGAATGGCTACATTAGAGGATTACAAGCGGAAAATCAATGAGCTGCAGCAGATCGCAAAGAGTAGAGGACTGACAGTCAGCCTTTTGCGCAAGTATAAGGAGACTGCGGTTTTTTTGCTGGAAGATCTGCCGGAGCAGAGAGAAAAAGCTTTTGATATCACAAAGTATGTCAAAGAAATTTGCAAAAATGTGATCCAGTATCAGGGTGATGATTGTGACAAACTGTACTGGGAAACGCTACTTTGGGAAGCGCGAAACCGGAACGTGGACAGTTATCTGCTCTATCTGGAGCGGAAGCGAGAGTACAAGGAACGATTTTACGAGCCGCGAAGAAGCTGCTTTATGAAAATCGGTCTGATACAGGCATTACAGGACATCATTGACGATAAGTTGGATATATTGAGTATCAGTCTCCCGCCGGGAACCGGAAAGACCACCATCGAGAAAATGTTGCACTCGGCTCTGTGCGGGTGGTATCCCGAAGAGTACAGCCTTTTTTATAGCCATTCCGGCGATATCACCAGAATGTATTACGATGGTATGCTTGACATTCTGAGTAATGAGGAAGAGTACACATGGGCAGAAATTTTTCCAAATTGCCAGATCTATTCGACAAATGCAAAGCTGCAGCAGATAACGATTAACAAATACAAGCCGTTTCCCAATGTGCAATGTACTAGCGTTGACTCAAAAAATGCAGGTAAGGTTCGTGCGAGTCTGTTTCTGCTTTGTGACGACTTGATTGGCGGAATAGAGGAAGCGCTGAACAGGAATCAGCTGGATAAGCTGTGGGGTAAATACTCGGTGGACGGCAGACAGCGAAAAGTCGGTGGATGTAAGGAAATCCACATTGCGACTCGATGGAGCGTACATGATTGTATCGGGCGCATCCAGAGGGCGTATGACGGAAATGACCGATGCCGGTTTATCGCAGTTCCTGACATTGATCCGGCGACCGGAGAAAGCAATTTTGAATTTGACCTGAATCCGTTTACGGTTGAGTTTTACCACGATCAGGCAAAGCTGATGGATGAGGTATCTTACAGATGTCTGTATAAAAATGAGCCAATCGAGCGAGAAGGTCTTCTGTTCCCGGCCGATTCCCTGCGGCGGTACACCAATCTGCCGAACCGCGATCCGGACGAAATCACTTTCCAGTGCGACCACAAAGGCAGCGGAACAGATTTTATGTTTATGCCAATTCTTTACAGATACGGCGATGATTATTACGCGGTTGACTGTGTATGCAACCGGGAAAACGACTATGAGACACAGTACCAGAATTTGACAAATCTCATTGTGGAGCATAAAGCGCAGAACGGCGAGTTTGAGTCTAACATGGGTGGTGATCGTGTTGCGATGGAAGTAAATGAGCGCGTGGAGAAACGCGGATGGCTCTGTAATATCACCACAGCGCCGACAGAGAGCAACAAGGAAGCGAGAATCTATCAGTGCGCTAGCTGGATAAAGCAGCATGTACTTTTTAAAGATAAAGAAAAGTATGCGTACAAGTCCGATTATGCGGAAATGATGGGACAGCTTGGAACATATTCGACATCCGGAAAAAATCTGAATGATGATATCCCGGATTGTTTCTCAAATTTTGCGCTGAGAGTGAATGGAGCAAATAAAACAGCAAAGGTTGAAGCTGTATATAATCCGTTCCGGTCAGTAGGGAGAATGCGATGGTAAATGAAAAAAAGATTGACTTGAAATTTTTGACTCAGTTTGAGCATCTGCAAAAGGAGTATCTGGAAGTAGAGAGAAAGCGCGAGAAGCTGCAAGCTGAGTTGGAAAAACTGGAGTCAGAGGGGACTGTGAAGGATACAGTTTCTGGCGGGAATGGTGGAAAGCAGCATTTTGTTGTGGAAGGCGTCCCGATGGCGATGTATAGTAGAAAAAAGACAATGCTGTACAAGCGCATTATGACAGCGGAAAAGCTGGAAGAAAAGATTTGTGCCGATATCCTGACGATTGAGGAGTTTATTGCCAGAATTGATGACTCATATATGCGCCGCGTATTTGATATGCGAGTGATCGGGCGCATGAAATGGCAGGAAATCGCCAATACAATCGGCGGCGGTAACAGCCCGGATGATGTCCGGAAGCAGTTTGATCGCTTTATCAAAAAAATGGAGGGAGAAAATGGTAAATGAGACAAGGGGAGATCTGCTGAGTGCAGATGTGGAAATAAAAGTGCATCAGACAAACATATGGGGAATCATGGGCGCTGGGATTGCGGCTCAGATCCGGGAGAAGTATCCGAAGGTCAACAAGGAGTACGTTGACTGGTGCGAAAATCACGCGAAGGACGGACTGATCGGAACGATTTTTGTTTGCAAGGCAGAGGACGGATCCAGAATTTGTAATATGTTTAGCCAGAATGTGGTCGCCAGAGACGCTACGTTGACGAACTACGGTGCATTTAAAGAGTGCCTTAAATTGCTACATGAGTACATGGAGAAGCGCGATATCCGGTCTGTAGGCTTCCCAAAGTACATTGGATGCGGTATCGCTGGCGGAAACTGGTCGGTTATTGAGCCGCTTATCCGGAAAGAGTTTGAGGAAGACGAAAAGGTGAACTGCATGATCGTGGAATTTGGATAAATCATAAAGTTGTCCGTTTTGTCCGGTAAAAATATGTTATTATGTAAAATGGAAAAAGAATTAAAAGCACTCAGGCAAATTGCTTGGGTGCTTTTTTTACGGAGAAAAATATGAAAGTTAAGAATGAACCCATGAAGATTTATTGCCCGGAGTGCGGTAGAAAGATCATGCAGTGGGATAGGAAATCGACAATTACAAAAAGCGTGGTCTGCAAAAAGTGCAAAAAGCTGGTTGTTTGGTCGCCGGAAGATGGAAACATCCGGATGAAACCTGTTATTCAGCGGACGCAGGCAAGTGGAACGAGGTTTTGGTGATATGCCAGTAAAAAATGACAAGCCGTACAGCAAAGAGTTTGACTCTGTTGGTCTTACAAGGATTTATACGAGTATCCAGGTTGTTACGCAATCCAATGTAAAAGGAATTGTGGAGCAGGCACTGGGTACTTTTTTTGCAAACAGAGAAAGAATTAAATATCTCTGGTATTACTACAAGGGCAATCAGCCGATTCTGTACCGCGAAAAGACGATCCGCGATGATGTGAAAAACTGCATCGTAGAAAATCATGCGTATGAATTTGTAAAATTTAAAGTCGGTCAGACATACGGAGAGCCACTACAGGTTGTTGCTCGGACAGATGATGAAAAAATCAGTGCTGCTGTTGATAAATTTTCGGATTACCTGAAAGACGCGCACAAACACGCAAGGGACATCAAAGCGGGAGAATGGCAGTCTGCTACGGGAATTGCATTTAAAGCGGCTCAGTTCGCACCTGAAGGCGCTAAAATTCCATTCCGAATTACCTGCCCATCTCCGCTATGCACATTTGTTGTGTATAACGATGATACGGAAGAGCCAATTCTTGCAGTGCAGGAGCGTTACGATGAGAAAATGAACCTGTACTACCAATGCTACTCGGAAACAAACGAGTGCAAGATTAAGGATGATAAGGTTACTGACTGGAAGCTCCATGCCTACGGCGGTATCCCGATTGTCGAGATCCCGAACGACTCAGAATGCATTTCGGATATCGCACTTGTGGCTGATCTGTTGGATGCAACCAACAATATGCAGTCTAACCGGATGGACTCAGTTGAGCAGTTTGTGCAGAGCTGGATCAAGTTTGTAAATTGCGAAGTTGATGAAGAGACTTTCCAGAAAATGAAAATGGATGGAGCGCTGGTTGTGAAGTCAATCAATAAGGATAATAAATCTGATGTTGATATCATGACGCAGGAGTTAAATCAGACCGAATCACAGGTGGCAAAGGAAGATCTCCTGGAGAACGCCCTGACGATCCTTGCAATCCCGAATAAGCAGTCCAACACCGGCGGAGACACGCAAGGCGCTGTAGAGCTTAGAAACGGCTGGGATTTTTCTAAGTCCCGTGCCCGGATGAAGGATGCGCTGGTGGTAGAAGCGGAGCAGCGGCTAAATAAGGTGTTGCTTAATATCATCCGCATCAGAAAAGGCGCAGATGATTGTCCAATCTCAATATACGATTTTGATATCAATGTGCAACACTCCCCTCTGGACAACCTGATTATCAAATGTCAGGCACTGGAGTATCTGTTGAAAAGCGGCATTCATCCGCTTGTCGCTATGAAAACCTGTGGATTATGGGGCGATGTGGAAAAGGTGTTTATCCAGTCAAAACCGTATTTGGACAGACTCTATCGTAAGGTGGATGCATCCGGTGTAGATGTGGAATATGAGACAAAGAAAGCTACCTTGTTTGTGCAGTTATTAAATGCAGGAGCTGATCCGGCCGAAGCAGCTGAAAAAGCAGGACTTTCCATTGATACAACTGGTAGCAACTTCCAGAAATGGAACTATGACGATGAGAAAGCGCAGGATGAGTAACGATGTATGAATATATTGACGAGTGTATGTACATGAAAAATGACAAGACACGGAGAAAATTTAATAATTTACGTCTGTATCTCATGCGTAGCGATGAAAAAGACCCAGAAGTGATCGAGAAGAAGGTAAAAAAGACGTTTGATTTTTTGGAAAAAGATGATATGCGATACTTTCTTCTCCTGATTGCTTTTCTGGAAAATAAGGGACTGAATCTGGATGGATTTTCCATTAACATGTTTTTAGAGGAGTACAATCAGACGGTACTTTTTGTCTATAAAAATGAAGTTGAGCGAAAGCGGATGCGTTATACCGAAGCGATAACAGCAATTGCAAATTCTGCGGAGTACGGTATCATGCCGCTCATGAGCGAAACAGCAATGAAGTTGCAAAAGAATAACACGCGGAACTGGACGCAGCAGTTTGAAGAGATCGCGGTTGACATGGAAAGAGCTGCAACCGTGCAGGATATGAAGAATCGCGATATCAAAAAAATCCGCTGGGTGACAGCTGGCGATGATCGTGTCTGCTCTGAGTGCCGGGAGCTGAATGGAAAGATTTTTCCAATTAGCAAGATTCCACCGAGACCGCACAGAGGATGCAGATGCACCTTTGAATCAGTTAAATAATGCAGAAATGAGGAACCCTAATGCATGAGGGTTCCTTTTTTTCATACAAAAATGCACTCATGCGTGAAATGAGAGAAAGATCGTCCACGGCGGAAAGAACCGCGAAAAAAATGTATGGGCATAAGAGGTAACGAATATGAGCAGAGAAGAAGCAAAGCAGAACCTTGTGGCACTTGGTATCGAAGAACCAACAGATGCGCAGGTGACTAACTACCTAAACCAGTTCCACGCAAATGATCCGAAGCCGGAACCGAAAACAGATCCGAAGCCGGAACCGAAAACAGATCCGGAAGGGAATAGCGAGCTGGAAAAGGCAATGCAGCAGATTGAGCAGCTGAAAGCAGATATCACGCGCAAGGATATCGCAAGCTACGCAGCACAGAAGGGTCTGGTTGGAGAGCAGGCAGAATCAATCTTGTCTGGTCTCACAAATGATCTGGAAACAGCCAAAAAGACAATCGACTCTTTTTTTAAATTTGTTACCGATAAAGAAACTGCGGCTGCTGCTGCGAAAGAAAATGAGATCGCCAATGGCGGGACGAATCCTAGCGGAAATGGAAATGGTGCTGGAAATCCGGATGGAGAGTTAAGCATGGGCGCAAAGATGGCGCAGCAGGCAAACGCAAGATTTGTAATCGAATAAAACGGAGGTAAAGAAAATGGCTTTTATGCGAAAGCAGACCTACAGAAGCGGAATCAATTTTCTTGCGAGTGAGGTTGGTTTAATTTTTAAGACCTATACCGGCGAGAAATCCAAAACCACGGCTGACGAGGATGGCAAATATATTCTTGCAGCCGGAACCATCTACCCGGCAAACGATGCAACTGCTGTTGGAATCGTATTTGAGGACGTGGATATGACCTATGACGATGCAAGACCGATCTCCCTGATTACAGCAGGGCACATCTTTGAGGATGCTCTTCCGGTAGCACCGGAAACTGCTGCAAAGACTGCACTACAGGCGAAGGGAATCTACTTCGAGAAGAAAAATGCGTAAGCAGGAGGAATGAAAAATGCCTAGTGTATTATCTATGATTTCTGACAAAGATAGACTGGAATTTTCCCAGAACTTTTCTGTAAGTCGGAACTATGTCGGAGACAGACTGTTTCCAGACATTAAAACTGAGAATCTGGAAGCGGAGTATATCCGCTTATCTGAAGGTATGGATCTGCCGACAGCAGCCATGATCCACGCATTTGACACCGAAGCTTCTATTGGTGTAAGACCGGGATTTGAGAAGGTGAGCATCGAAAAGTTGCTTATCAAGGAGAAAATCAACCAGTCTGAGCGCCTGCGTCAGCTTCTGAGCCACGGTGTAAAGGAGACATCCCTCGTAAATTATGTATATGACGATATGACTCGTCTGGCAGACTCTGTAAAAGTCAGAACAGAGCTGGCAAAGATGGAAGTAATGTCCACCGGTAAAATGACAATTAACGAAAACAATGTCAAGATGACGATTGATTTTGGAGTTGATAAAAAAGAAACTCTGACCGGGTGGAGTGATCCTGAGCATGACATCGTAGGAGACATTCAGACGATGGTGCAGAAGGCTCTTGATAAGGGTTATGTCGTAAATGCAGCGATGATGTCTACAAAGGTGCGCAATTATATGTGTAAAAATAAGGGCATCAACAATCTGATTTATGGCAATGCCAATGTCGGAATGTATGTAACTCCTGGACAGGTTGACAGTCTTTTGTCTTCTATGTTTGGTCTGTCCGTAACGATCAATGACGACCAGTACGGAGTTGCATCTGCGGATAACAAAACGCGAACAGCGAAGAGATTTTTCCCGGATAATATTATCGTGCTGTACGTTTCCACTGGAAATGGAAGAATCGGTACTGGACTGTGGGGCGTGACTCCGGAAGAGGAAGCATACGGTGCTTTCACGTCGAAGAGCCAGAAACAGTTTATTACCATCACTCAGTGGGAGACCCCTGATCCGGTGGCTGAGTGGACTAAAGCGAGTGGTGTTTTCATCCCGGTGCTTCCAAATCCGTATGGAATCGTAATCGGCACCGTGGGGGAATGACGGGCTATAGCGCAGACAATAACCGTTCGGTAGTGACCGCAAGGGTCTACACAGCTGATGAGTTGTCCAAAATGACCGTAGCTGAGATTAAGTCGGTCGCTGCCGGATTGGGCTATAGCATCAAAAAGGTTATCAAAGCAGATGTGATTGCGGAGTTTTTGGCGCAGCAGGAGGGCTGATATGACGCTTGCAGAGGAGATTAGGGCGAAAGCAAAAGAATATCTTGATTTTGATGAGCAGTTGGCATCGTCCGAAATTCCGATGCTGACGGTTGGATTTGTGATTGAGGAGTTTCGGGCACGAAGGAACTACCCAGGCAGCTATACAGAAGAGAAAATAGAAGCTGACATGCGGAAAAACATCAATTTACTGTCAATGATGGTAGTTGATGTTTTTGCTCATTATGGAGCAGAGGGTGAAATGACACACTCTGAAAAAAATATCTCCAGAACGTATGAAAGCTCTTATATCTCACCTACTCTACTTGCACGGATTATCCCATTTGTAAAAGTGCTTTAAGCAGGTGTGCGTGGCAATACTGCCGCAAGGGGCTTGCCTTTTTGGCGGTGGATGGGCTGGCAAGCAAAAAAGCAGGAAGGAGCAGGAATGACAGACGTAGTAACGATTACCATTCCGGTTGCGATCAGCGCCGTTTCCCTCTTTGCTTCCGTTTTTTTTAGCAACAAGAGTAACCGTAGAGCCGACACTAAAGACATTGCAGATCGAGTTGCGCATAACACAAAGGTGGACATGAAGTTGGACGAGATCAATCGGAATGTGATTGATGTCAAATATGACTTGTCCGCTCTAAAAAAAGATGTCCAGGCGCACTCTGAAAGACTGGCAAAACTGGAGGGGGCTGTAAAAACAGCGCATGAGCGTATTGACTCTATTACCGGTCAAAAACGTATATTTTGCGGCTCAGAAAGGAAAGAAAATGGCGAATACAAAGTTTAGAAAGTGGATTTGCGCGGCTGGGGTCCGCGCTATTAAGACCGTTGCACAGACAGCGGTTGGTGTCATCGGGTCTAGCGCTGTAATCAGTGCTGTCGATTGGAGAGTTGCTGTATCAGCATCTATCCTAGCAGGTGTGGTTTCCATCCTCACATCTATTGCAGGTCTGCCAGAGTTAAAGTACGATGCGGACGCAGTATCGTAATCGTCAAAAGATGTGGTACTCATGCCCGGATGGTGACGCTCCAATTTATGAGTTGGATGAAAATGGAGATATCAAGTATATCGAGTGTGACGGTGAAAAAATTCCAGTTATGACTGGTGAGACGGAACCGGCATATTCTGAACCGGTTGAGTTCCGGGGCTCTATCCACTCACAGTTAGAGGATGCAATCATGCGGGCATGGGGAAGCGACTCAAAAAATTATGCAATCCTTGTAGTTGCGAAAAATTCGCTTTTGAACCTGAAAAACGGTTGTCGGATTTGGAGAAAATCCAAAATCGAAAGAAAGAATGGCCGTGTGGATGGAGCATCCGCAGATTATGAGGTCTCAGGTGTGCTTGATGAGGAGCTGAATGAGGACAGCTATTACCTCAAAAAGCTGGATGGAGGAAGCGATGAAGAAGCATAAGATTATAGTTAATATACTTGATCCGCACTCAATCCAGATTGCGCAGGAAAGACTCCGGGTTTACGCGCGGACGATGGAACTACAGACAAGGCGGTTTGTCAGAGAACTGTCGGAAGTCGGAATCATGGCGGCAGCTCAGAACACCGGAGACTATGAGAAGTACATCCGTTTTTCATACCGGCTGCAATCCGGCGAACCGATATCTGTTATTACGGCATCCGATGCAGAACCTGTGGAAGTGAAATGGCTGGTGTCCGATGGAAACGGCGGCGAAGCCGTCAAGACAGCGAAGATCAGTCCTATTTTGATGTCTGAGTTTGGTAGTGGATTCCGGGCGGTTAATCCGAAGGCAATTCCCGGCGTTGGACAAGGTACGTTTCCCGGTCAGACCCATGCATTTGATGATGGCGGCTGGTACTACAAGGACTACGACACAAAAAAATGGATGCACTCAAAAGGCTATGCACCAACACAGCCGATGGAGCATCTACTTACCGAAATGGAAAATAAAGTAAGAGAAGTTGCGGGAAGGGTGTTTGTATGACTGGTAATTTATGGGCGACAGATTTGGAAAGCAAAATCTTTTCTGTGGTCAAATACAAGGCTGAGAAGTTTCTGACAAAGAAATATCCTAACATACGCTTTACGTCCTCACAAAAGGCTACAACGGGGTCTACAACCTATCCCGTGGTATACATCCACCCGAAAAGCATGGTAGAGCTTGGAACTGATCTGGAAGGAGTATCCATTAACAGTGTCCGTATCAGGATACAAGTGGATGTCTACTCGACAGATTTGGAAAAGACAGCAAAAGACGTTCAGGCGGTTGTTTTGGATTGTTTTAAAGACCTGTCTTTTAAAATCTCTGGATTCCCTATTATGGAGAACGGAGACACTTATTTTCATGCGATTTCGGTCGTGGAAAGACAGATTGATGCAAATGACGTACTGTGATTGAGCAGTTTGTTGACCGCTAAAAATCAGCGGTAGAAAGGTGTAAAAATGGCTACAGGTTTAAAAAGTAGAGTTATCTACAGAGAAAAGCTGTCCAGCGCGTCCGGCGATTACTGGGTAGGAACATATAAGCTTTTAATCAAGGCAAAGTCCATCCCGTCTCCAATCGGCGCAAAGAATATGGAAGACACATCCACGCTGGAAGATTTGATCGAGACAAGAGAAGAGGGAAGAGCTTCCGCGAACGATATGGAGATCCAGGGAGCCTTTGAGAAAAAGTTTAAAGATGAACTGACGGCACTAGAAGGAAAAGTGTTGGATATCGTCATCTTGTACGGAACCGATGGTAAGGGATCTGAAGGTATGCTTGCTTTCCAGGGTACGGAATCCTGGAGACCGGATGAAGCGACAGAAGGTCATTTGACCGGCACTGCGACTGTAGTGCAGAAAACCGTTCCGCGCTGGATCGATGATAAGTATGAGGTAACGGTGGAAGAAGATGAACTTGGAGATCCCACCAGTTTTACCATCGCAAAGAAAAGCTTATAAGATGATATAAAACAAGGGGCGGCTTTCGGGCTGCCCCTTCCTTTATATGAGGAGAGGAAGGATAAATAATGGCCAATAATCGTTTTACAATCAATGGAGTTGTTTATACAGTTGGCGATTTTGATTTTAACACAATGGCTGATCTGGAAGATTATGGAGTATCAGTCGCACAGATGATGAATCCCACATCAAATGTACTGAGAGCATATCTTGCCGTTGTGAGCGGAATGACTCCAAAGCAGGCTGGAAATGAGCTTACAAAACACATCTTAAATGGTGGCGGGTTTGAGGAAATGATTGAAGCATTTGCAGAAAGCCTGAAAAACTCTGATTTTTTTCGCAAGCTCACGGAGATCCAGGACGAGGAAGCTCCAGCAAGTCAGGAGACGGAGAAACCGAAGAAAACAAGGAAAGTTGCCGAACAGTAAGGGAGCTGTTTCGGAATGAATGGTTGCCATATGCCCTTGTTTACGGAATGACGGAAGAGGAATTTTGGAAGTCGAATCCGAGAAAAATGAAAGCTCATCAAAAGGCATATGAATTGAGAATCAAGAAGCAGGACGAAATGAACTGGTATCTTGGAGTTTATATACAGAGAGCTGTTCTGGTCGCAGTAGAACATTGTCTTGGAGGGAAAGATGCGAAGTCAGAGTATTTTAAGAATCCGCTTATGCAGCCAGAACGGGAGAGCGAAAACAGAGATCCGGAATCGAATGAGATAATCGCAGTTATCGAAATGAAGAAAAGAATCCGACTTTTGGAGATATCGGGTCTACCAGAAAGCCCGGAATAAAAGCAATACTGGCAGTCAAACGGAGACTGTCACTGACCGCGAAAAATTAGCGGTAGAAAGGTGTAAACAATGCCTGACTCAACAAATATTGGGAGCTTGGAAGTCACGCTTACCGCAGAAGCATCAAAAGCAAATAAGGCATTGTCTGAGCTATACAAGGATTTAGGACTTGTCGGAAGTGCTTTGCGTGGAATCAATGCCGGAAGCATGGCATCCTTGTCAAATGGAATAAGTCAGCTCGAAAAAGCCATGAAAGGGATGCAAACAATCTCAAAGGTTGATTACAACCGGCTTGCATCCGGAATTGAAAAGATTTCTCGAATCAATACAAAAGGATTATATTCGTCCGCTGCTGCGTTGAACGCATTTAACCACTCGATTAGTGGTATGCAAGTCAATAATTCTGCGGTGCAAATTGCAGAAGTTGCTAATAGCGTGTCCAGACTTGGATATAAAACGACCGATAAAGCGATTGAAAATATCCCTCGTCTGACAACTGCGCTGGACAATATGATCCGGACAATAGCAAAAGCCCCGACAATCAACTCAAACATTGTAAATTTCACGACCGCTTTAGGCAATCTTGGTCGGTCTGGAAATTCTGCTGTATTCGCTGGTATTTCAACTAGCACAAAAACGTCTAGCATCAGAATCGGAAATCTGAGTAAGAGCCTGAGAGGTCTTTCCGGCAGCATGTCTTTGGCGCGGAAAAATGGAGCCGGACTCGCATCTGTGTTCGGCATGTTCTATGCAAAGTGCTTTTTGCTGATTCGTGGAGTAAAGCAGCTTGGAGCGGCAATTGAAAGCTCTATGGATTACGTTGAAACATTTAACTATTTTGACGTAACCATGAAAAAAATTGGGAAAGACTATGCAACTCAGTACAACCGATTTGGATACGATTCAGCGGAATCCTATGCGGACAGCTTCGAAAAGCGGCTGAATGAGCTGACGAAGAAAATGACCGGCTACAATGTCGGTGACGTGGGCGAACTGACGTTCTCGAACGAAAAAAATCTCGGTCTTGATCCGAACGAAATCATGAACTTTCAGGCGCGCATCGGCGCACTGACGAATTCTGTCGGAATGATCGGGGAAGCCAGCACTAGCGCATCAAAAGCTCTTACAATGCTGTCTGCTGACCTATCATCCTTAACCAACACAGACTTATCGTCCGTAATGAATAACCTTGCATCTGGTCTCATGGGGCAGTCAAGGGCATTGTATAAGTACGGTATTGATATTACAAACGCAAGCTTGTCTCAGTACGCACTCAATCTGGGCATCGAGAAATCCGTAACAGAAATGAGCCAGAGCGAGAAGATGCAGCTGCGATTGCTGGCAATTTTGGATCAGTCAAAGATTGCGTGGGCAGATCAGATCAATACAATCAATACGGCTGCCAACCAGTATCGAGTCCTCAGCCAACAGACAAGTAATCTTGGACGTGTTATTGGTAATTTATTCCTGCCAATTGTGGAAAAGGTTCTGCCGGTTGTAAACGGTATGACGATTGCCCTGAATAAGCTGTTTACCACCCTTGGCTTTAAACTGTGGGGAGATAACTGGCTGACAAACATCATGGGCGGTATCTCCGGCGGCGCAGGAAGTGCATCTGACGACCTCGGTGATCTGGAAGATGGTCTTGACGGCGTTACCGATGGTCTGGGCAGCACAAACAAGGCGGCGAAAGAGCTGAAAAGAACGCTACTCGGTTTCGATGAAATGAATGTGCTAAATGATAACAGCGATTCATCCTCGTCAAAAGGGAGCGGTTCCGGTAGCGCAATCGACCTAACAGACCAGATCAATGCGGCACTGGCGGACTACGAAAAGACTTGGAATGACGCTTTTGCTTCGATGGAGAACAACGCGCAGAAATACGCGAACATCATCGAGAAAGCATTTAAGCCAATTTCCGACCTCCTGTCGGCTCATGAATGGGGAAATGCCGGAGTTGCGATTGGCAAGCTGCTGACACAGGGATTGTCAAAAATAGACTCGTACATTGAATGGGGAAATGTGCGCGGTGGTGTTACAAAAACGATTGATGCATTTACAGATATTGTAAATGGAATCGTAAAGGGCATTGATTGGAGCAAGACTGGAAAGCTGTTTGGCGATGGAATCACGACAATCTCAAAGAGTTTGAATCGAATCTGGCAGGGTATTGACTGGGATAATCTAGGACGATCTCTCGCAGAGCATGTTAATAGCCTAACGGATTATACAGATTGGGAAAGCCTTGGAGTTACTCTCACAAACAAACTGGCGGCTCTGAGAGACCTGTTTTACGGATATTTCACCGATTTAGACTGGAGGAAAGCTGGAAAGGCTCTTGGCGATTCATTAAATTCTGCGGTGAAAAATATCAACTTTAAAAAAGTTGGTGTGACCTTGGCGGCTGGAGTATCCGGACTTGCATCATCCATCCAGAGTTTTGTAAAAGAGGTCGATTGGCTGAAAATCGGCTCTGACATCGGATCTGGGCTTGCATCTATTGACTGGCTTGGAGCGGCGACAACTGTGGTATCCAGCTTACTACAGGCGTTTTATAAAGCATGGTTGGGCTTTAATACGCAATTCGCTGGAACCATGGAAGGTTTTTTGGTTAATGCAATCGTCAAAATAAAGGTAACGACTGCGGCAGGAAGCCTTGCAAATAAGTTTCTGACTATGGTACAGGGACTTAACCTGTCCGGCTCAATGTCGGAACTCGCTGGCAAGATTAGCGGTGGAATTGCGGCAGCATTAAAGTTTGCGCCTATTATCGCGGTCGCGGCGGCTGCAATCGAAGGTCTGATTAGTGCGGCGGTTGCATCTGCAAAACAGTCCAGAGAGCTGCGTGAGATAGATGTTTTTGGTGATACCATCGACAATCTCGTTCAGAAAACGAAAGATGCTGCGGATGAAATCGAACAGAACATAAAGAGAATCACATCCTCTGGAAATGCGGATTACCTTGCTGAATCGAATCAGATTAAGGACTTGGCTGGAATGTACGAGGACTTGTCTAAAAAGACCGGTCTTAGTGCGGGAGAAAAGGACAAACTGAGAGCTGTGTCCGAACAGCTAGTTGAACTGATCCCAGAGCTGAGCAGCTACTACGATGAGGAAAACGGCTATCTGGATATCCAGGCTGATAAATTGGATGAGATCATCGCGGCGAATGACAAGAAGCTCCGCCAGAAAGCCTACGAGGATATCTTAGTAAAACTGTATCAGGAGCAGGCGCAGGCGATCATCGACCAGAAGCAGGCACAGGACAACCTCAATGCTGCTGTTGCTTACCATGACGAGCTGGTAGAAAAGGCGTACGAGAGCGGTCCAGCCGGATTAGGTGAATATGGTCGTGCGGCGCGTAAAGCCCAAGATAGCGTAGACGAACTACAAGAAGCGTTGGATATCGCAAATGGAAAGGTTGAAGATTGCAACCAGACGATCAGCGAGTACAGCGATTTGTTGTATAGTGCTACGGATGCACAGGACGATTTTGCGGAAAATGCAACGGCTACAGGGCAAGAAGCGAAGAATGGAATGACAGCACCTCTTTCTGACGGAGCAAGACAGATTGAGCGAACAATGTCCTCCGTTGTAAGAAGCACAGACAAATCTGCTGCAATGCGGCAGAATGGTCGAAACTCGTCATCCGGTTGGATTTCCGGATTTAGCGGAATTGACTATGACAGTAGCGTAAAAACAAAGATGGCGAGAGTTATCTCCCGCCTGAATATCACCGGGGATGCGCGTGGAGTCGCAAGCAATGTCGGAACGACCTATGCGAATACGGTTGCAAGCACATCTTACAATGACAGGACACTAGGTAATGCCGCAAGCAATATACTGTCAAAATTTAATATTGCTAACCAGATGGCAAATCTTGGTGCTAATGCAGGAACGCAGTATATATCAAACATGGATGCTGCAATCTCAAAAGCAAAAAGAACCTCTGTAAATACAAAAAATCTGATTGTCCGGGCGAACGCTGGTGGCGGAATTTTTTCCGGCGGTCAGTGGAAACCGGTTACGGAGTATGGAGATGGCGGATATCCCGGAAGCGCACAGCTTTTTATTGCGAGAGAGCGCGGCGCGGAACTTGTCGGAACCATCGGAAACCATACCGCTGTTATGAATAACGACCAAATTGTAGCATCGGTATCTGCCGGTGTAGCAAATGCGGTTGCATCCGTGATGCAGGCTTACGGCGGAAATGGCGGAAGCGTGAATGTCGTACTGCAAGGTGACGCGAAAAAACTCTTCCGCGCGATGCAGTCGCAAGCACGAGATTACCAGAATCAAACGGGAAATCCGGCATTTGGATAAAAATATGGGGAGTCGCTTATGCGGCTTCCCTTTTGTGTGGAGGAATCATGCAAAAGTTGACTATCGGCGGAGTCGTTATGCCGCCAATCGCATATAACGGAGCGACAAAAAGCAGGAATAAAGTTTGGGCACCGAACAGCGGGCGGGCGAATAACGGCGAAATGATTGGAACGCTAGTGGCGGTGAAATCGAAATGGGAATTTACTTTCGTGCCGTTATCAGAAGATCAGGTCGATGTCGTTGAGCAGGCAATCAGCTCATTGGACAAAGCATTCGCGACAGTCACGTTTGAGCGGAATTCCGGTCGTAAAGAAGAATTTGTGGCATACAGCGGTGATATCAGCTATCCCCTAGTTTGGGATACTGCGAACAAGACATATTACAAAGGCGTAAAAGTAAGTCTCATCGAAAAATAAGAGGAGCAAAGAGCATGATTAAGACAAGCACAGGTTTTGCGGAACAGTCAAAAAAGACGAATACACTGTATAAACCGATGATTTTATACAATGGGAAGCAGATTCCAGATGAAGTACAGGATTTTGTTTACGAAGGAACTGTAGCGGATTCTGCATCTTTTTCTTTTGGAACGGCTTGCAGCCAGAAATGCTCCTTTAGTATCAACAATCCAACCGAAAATCTGACCGGAAAAGAGTTGGAAGTGAAGTATGGAACGATGGTAAATGGGCAGATGGAGTATATCCGACTTGGCTATTTTACCTGCTTAAAACCGGAAATCGACCGTGGAGTAGCGAACTACACTTTGATGGACAGAATGTCCGTAAAAATGGGAATGCCATATTTCCCGACCGTAAAAGCGCCTACGACCGATATTGATATCTTAAAGGATATCTGCAAGCAGTCCGGAGTTGCACTTAGCTCTAAAGCTCTCGGAAAGTCCCATACAGTATCCTCAATCCCGAACGGATACACTTACAGGGAAATGCTTTGCTATATTGCTCAGATGCAGGGATGCAACGCGGTTATCAACTCGGACGGTGAAGTGGAATTGCGCTGGTATGCTTCCGTGGATTATGTGCTAGATGATGCCCATATTTATGCAAATGGTGCTGCACATGTGGATGCAGAAACGCCTTTTTCGGTTGGCTATGTTGCTTGCATAGTCCGCGATCCGTCTGGAAAAAAAGAAGATATCGAACTGAGGAGCGGAACCGGCGCGGCTGGGATTACTCTCGAAAATCCGATGATGACGCAGGCAATCCTCGATGATGTGTACTCTCGTGTGAGTAAAATGTCCTTTTACCCGGCAGAATTTGAGTTCTGCGGGGATTTCCGTCTTGAATTGGGAGATATTGTAAGCGTAGTAACCGGCGGCGAAAACTATAATGTGGCGGTTATGGAGATCACGCATAAATGCTCCTATGGTCTTGTTACCACAATATCTTCTGTTGCGCAGACTGACGCGGAAGATGGACTGGATCAGCAAAGCCCGGTCACAAAGGAGATGGATCGTTATTATGCAAATCTGGTAACGATTAACAAGGCTCTTATCAACAAGCTGGATGTTGAGACTGCGAAAATTACATATGCGACTATCAAGGACTTGCAGGCAGAAACTGCAAAAATCGACAAGCTTGAAGCTGATAAGATCACAGTAGACCAGCTGGATGCGAATTACGCAAGAATTGACAAAGCAAATATTGGAACTGGATGGATTGACAGCGCCATGATCGGCGAAGGCGTTGTCGGAACCGTGCAGATTGCGGATGGATCTATTACTGATGCGAAAATTGTTGGTATGACGGCAAATAAGATCACAGCCGGTCGCATTGATGCTTCGGATATAGAGGTTGTCAACCTGAAAGCGGCAAACATTACAGTTGGCAAAATTAACGGCAAGCAGATCGAAGATGGCGCAATCGGAATGGACAATCTTGGAAGCGATGTAAAAAGCTCTCTTGGTGACATCCAAAGCAATGTGTCCGATGCTCTGAAAGAAGCTGGTATTGCAAATGCAGGTGTCTCCGATCTGAAAAAGAGTGTTGAAAAAAATGTAAAAGATTTACAGTCTCAGATTGATGGTGCTGTAAATACTTGGACTGGCGCATATGTACCTACAACTACAAATTACCCGGCATCTGAGTGGCGTACAGACGCGGTAAGAGCAACGCACATCGGAGATATCTACTATATCGAGGAGGGCGCGGAGAACGCTGGTTATGCCTATCGTTACCAGCAGAACTCAGTTGGAGCATATGGCTGGGTGCTGTTAAAAGACTCTGATGTTACAAAGGCAGTGCAGGATGCAGCAGAAGCGAACAAGACGGCAGAAGCGGCGAGTACGAATGCAAGTAATGCGTTGTCAAAGGTGGACAAGTCCATAGCATCGTCAGTGCTGGAATATTACAAATCAACGTCATCATCTGCTCTGAGCGGAGGTGCGTGGAGTACGGATATGCCGGAGTGGCAGGAAGGTTTTTACATTTGGTCTCGGCAAAAAACGACCTCTATTGATGGCAAAACGATCACTTACAGCGAAGCGGCTTGCATTACGGGCAACACTGGAGCGAAAGGCGATACAGGAAAGAACGGAGCTACGGGACGTGGCATCAAGTCGTATGCGGTAACTTATCAGGCATCTGCAAGTGGTACAACAGTGCCGACTGGTACATGGCACACGAGTGTACCAAAAACGACCGCAGAAGCACCATATCTATGGACGCGTACAATCTACACTTACACGGACGGGACAGAATCCACGGCTTACTCTGTAGGCAGTACACCGGAGGGAGTGGTTGTTGGTGGGAGAAATTTGTTGCCAAAAAGTCACTCTGAGCCTGTTACATATAGCTATCCAGAGGAAGGCAATTATGTAGATTGCTTTGTTACTAAAACGATTACATCTCTTAACGGTGAGTTTTATACGTTGTCTTTTTGGGCGAAAGGATCAGAAGAAAAAAATGCTGTAAATGTGTTTTTTTACAATCCGTCTAATGTAATATCGTGGGTAAATAGTCAGGGGAAAAGCGGAACATATATAGACGGAAATTGCATTTTTGAGCTAACAACGACCTGGGTAAAGTACTGGGTAACGTATAAAATTCCTGCCGGTGGAAATAAGAAGAGGTCTGTCATCGTACCGCGACTGTACAAAACCGGTTACGCAGATGGATACAAAAGATCCGGGACCGTCACTATACAATGGGAAAAGCTTGAAGAAGGTAACAAAGCGACCGACTGGACACCTGCACCGGAGGATACGGATGGGAAGATAGCGGAAGCGGATAAAAAAGCAGAGAAAGCGACAGAGATAGCGAACGGGAAGAACACGGCATACTACTCCGCAAGCCAGCCAACTGGCGGGACATACATGACAAATGATATGTGGTATGACACCAATGACGGCTACCGGATGTATTACTGGAGCGGAAAAGCGTGGACAGCGGCACAGTACGGCACGAACGCGATTGCGGAAGGATCTATCACAACGGCATTGCTCAATGCGGAAGCGGTCACAGCCGGTAAGATTGCGGCTGGAGCTGTGTCTGCAGACAAAATTGCGGCGAACGCAGTAACGGCAGATAAAATCCTTGCAAGTGCGGTAACGGCGGCGAAAATCGCGACAAATGCGGTGGAAGCTGACAAAATCAAAGCTGGGGCAATCACGGCTGAAAAAATCGCCACGAACGCGGTGGATACTGGAAGCCTCAAAGCATCCTGCGTCACAACGGAGAAAATCTCCACGGGCGCAATCACAACCGGGCTTTTGGCTGCGAACGCAGTAACAGCAGAAAAAATCGTTGCCGAAGCCATTACAGCGAGAGAGATTGCCACTAATGCAATTACATCCAACAAAATTCTTGCGGGCGCAGTGACGGCTGATAAGATTGACGTAGCAAACTTGTTTGCGCAGGAAGCGACAGCGACAAACCTAACGATAACGGGGGGAAGTACATTGAATGATGTAACTGCGAAAAATTTAACGGTAACCGGGGACAGCTCGTTTGAAGGTGATATCGTAGCTAAGACTCTGAAACTATTGCAGGATGGTCTAACATTTGATTTCGGTGGAAATACAAATGGATTAAAAATCCAATACACAAATCCTGATAATTCCGAAGAATGGGCTCGGTTTTTCGTTGGAGATGACGGATTCGATTTCACACGACAAAACTCACTTGGAAGCATTATGCTGCGAACAGTAAAGAACAGCAGTTGGCTGAATCTTGGAAATACTGGTGGTCTCACGAGTATTAGTGGAAAACAATTAGCATTGCAAGGGACAGATAATATACTGCTCGGCAGTCAAGAAACGAAACGTGCAGGAATGAAAGTAAATCCTAATTCACTTTCTTTGTGGGGCGGATCCGGTGGAACCACCATTGACGGCGCGAAGATGTCTGACAAGTCGAGCAAACCAACATACAAAAGAGATGTGTCGGGAGAATGGGTTCGCGTAACGATGAGATTCCCGGATATTAAAGTGCAAATATCATGGATGTACTATGGCGTGTCTCAAGTCATAAATACTGCATGGGGAAGTGGATTTGAAAGTGCAGTCATCGATATGGGACAATGGAATCAATCTTTTAACTCATTGCAAGCAACGTACTATTCAGTGAATAGTGATGAAAGCAAGACAACTGATTGCTGGTTGACAAACTATCGTGCAGCGACGAAAAATCAAGCCGGAAAGTATTATATCAACAGGCAGACGGCGATTAGTGAGTCAAGAAAGTACTGGATATACGTTATGGGTATCGGCACATATGAGTAAAGGAGGAACGCATGGACAGAATTCCAGAAGAGCTTGAAAAAAAATATCACCTGCCATCATTCGAATCAGAGCGAGTGCAGGAAGATGAGTCAACGTATTGGCACACGTTTTTAAAGCAGACAGATCATATCCCAGCGAAAATCGCGGAAGCGATGTATACAGGCGAAGAACCGGGCGACTATACAGAAGTGTTGGAAGCCCGGAAACTCTGCCGGAAGCGAATCAATGAGCTGGAAGCAAGTGACGCGGAGTAACTATCAACATTTTTAATAGAAAGAGGTAAAAAACATGAAGAGATGGAACATCGTAAACCAGCACGCGCTGAGAATCTACGCAAACAGAAATCATTATGCGTACCTGTACGGAGCAAACGGAGAAATCGGCTCTGATGCGCTTGTAGACCGCCTGTGGGCTGCTTATCCCAGCCACTTCCAGCAGGCAGTTATCGCAAAGGGATACACCAAGCAGCAGCTGAAAGACCATGTAAGAGGGAAAATCTGTTTGGATTGCTCTGCTTTTATCTGCTATGTATCTCAGGTTGACGATTTCGGAAAGCTCAGAGTCGTGAACGACTACAACAGCACTGGTCTGAGAAACTGCTTTGCCGTCAAGCGTACACCGGTAGGCGGAACTGCCGGAAGTGTGCTCTGGAAGCAGGGACATGTAGCTCTGGACATTGGCTACGGTATGTGCATTGATTTCGGAAACGAGTTTTTGGACTGCCGCCTGTATCCGCTGACGGATGGTAACTTTGCGGAGTCTGGCGAGCTGAAATACGTCGATTACACCGATACCAATGCCCGCTGATCGTTTGGTATAAAAAGTAAATAAGTAGTAAGATTAAAGGCACAGCTTTGACTCACTTAAAATGGGTCGTGGCTGTGCCTTTTTTTATTTTTTGGAAAAATCAAGAATATTTGCGATTGATTATATGCGCATTTTTGTGAGAACCACTCCGTATTTTATCCATCGTTTTGTTTCTTCCGGGTTTTCTGCATCAACAGAAAAGGTCTGACCGTATCCGTTGATAGGCTCCATGTGGGAAGGTGTACCTTGTCTGAGTTTTCGGATATATGCTCTTGAGTTGAGCGTGTCAATCAAAATAAGCGTATCGCCGTCTCTAGGCGGTTTCCTCTCAATTAAAAGAATATCACCGATATTATATATGGGATGCAAATGATTAGATGTAATCTCGATACCAGAGCTGATACGACTGCCATATTTCTTTTTGTAGTTTCCAGCATTGACTTTCCGGACATTGGCAGAGTCCCACAGCATCCCGTCCTTCAGATTCCCGGTCGGGACAAGGACGGAGATATAATCATCGCTGTGCGCATTCGAATCCTGAAATTTCAACTCAAAATCAAGCACCTCGGAGATAAAACGCTTTGAGCTTTTACAGAGCTGATTGTAATTGACAATCGACCGCAGATAATCCGATTTGTCTCCGCATACATCGGAAAGCACGCGATTCGCCAACTGCGAAAATCTGTATGCTACATAAAAGTCAATCTTGTCTGTATCACGATTTATGATATTTTTGTAGGTTGACAGCGAAACGCAGAGCTTTTGCGCCATCTCAGCCTGTGAAATATCCATATCTGTTCGTACTCTTTCAATTTCGTTTATCAGATTCGTAACTGCTTTTTCTCTTGAAACCATAAGTTTACTCCTTCCCTGTGTGATTTTTGCCTTATATATAATATATACGATAAGACTCCACAAAAATGACCTATTTTTAATTAAATTTTTCATTTTATAAAGGATTTTTAGCCAATTTTTGCTCGGTATCCGGTGCTATTATATTACCAACAGGACAACAGCAGGTTGACACAAACAGATGTTCGGAGTATAATGCAAACATGCGGGGGTGATAGCATGACAGATCGGGAAAAAAGAGATTTCTACAAGCAGAACATAGCCGAAATGCTGGCTAATGTAAAGCGGATTGGAATATTGCAGTATGTATATATTCTCGTGGAGGATATTGTGAAGGAGGACGAAGATGAACACATCGAAAATTGAAATAAAAAGAAATCAGGAATTCGGATACACTGAAATTTTTATTGACGGTCATAAAATCAATGGAGTCAGAAGCTTTGTGTTAAGTCAAGATCATGGAAGTGGATATCCCACTCTCACCCTCGACCTTAATGCCGTAAATATTTGTGTGGATAGTCCAATGTTATTACGGCATGAAGGATACGATGGATTGAGAGTGGTATTAGAGGACGGCTACGGGCATGGAATGACTATTTGATTTTAGCGTTTTTGTAAATAGGACATGCGTTTCTATATTTACAGCCAAAATCAAGCGCATAATTGCATCTTGCTTGCAATTTCTCAACAATCGAGTCCTCTAAGTAATTAGTTCGCTCACATGTAATGGAGATTGAGTAGTCTTCCTGCTGCTCAGGACAAAATCCAGAATAATTCACATCAAATTTCATTTTTTATACCTCACTAAGCACATCTATTGTATTAAGGATGTGCTTTTTCTTTTCTTCTGTCATTTTAAAATATTTTTCCAGCGCAGCCATCAAGGCTTTATCGTGCCTAACACGCATAAGCAATTCAGCTTCTTCCGAAGGAGATTCTGTCTTTTCCTCTCCATTCAGTAACAATTCATACGGTACATTTAGATATTCCGCGATTTTTAACAATCTGTCAGATGGGAATGATCCTTTCTTTAACTGACCAATATATCCATTGGCAAAATTCAATTCTCTTTCTAATTTTGAAATCGGAATTTTCCTTTTTTTACATATTTGCTTAACTCTTTCAACGCTATCCATAGAGTACCTCCAAAAAAAATAGAGAAGTGCCTAAAAAAGGCTTGACAAAATAGAGAATACCCTATATAATCTAAGCATGATTTAGAGAAAAGCCTAAAACATAAAAGGGACTCTCGACTGTGTTTGTGGTTATTCATAGTTTAGATTATTCTCTAACAAAAGTCAATGCTTTTCTCTAAATCTTAAGAAAATATGAAAGGAGGAATAGAATTGATTCTCAAAAAAATAGAGGAGCTGTGCAAAGAGAACAATATCAGCATCGCTAGGCTTGAAAAAGAGTGCGAGATCGGGAATGCGACTATTCGTGGCTGGGACAAATCAAGCCCGAAGGTTGAGAACTTGAAAAAAGTTGCAGATTATTTCGGAAAAGATATTTCTTATTTTATTAAGGAATAAACAGGAGGATGTATGAACGAGTTATTAAAAGTCAATTATGACTCAGAACAGCCGACTGTATCTGCGAGAGAGCTGCACGCTGGTCTGGAAATCAAGACCGCATTCAAGGACTGGTTCCCACGGATGTGCGAATATGGGTTCAGAGATGGGGCTGATTTCAACCCGCTCAATTTTGAGCAGGTTCGGATGGAAGGAAATCGAGAAGTAAAAAGAGAAATTACAGACTACCAGATTTCCGTAGACATGGCGAAGCAGATTTGCATGATCCAGCGGTCGGAAAAGGGTCGGATGTACCGACAGTATTTTCTCGATCTGGAAAAGGCATGGAACACACCGGAGCAGGTGATGGCAAGAGCTTTGCGGATGGCGAACCGGTCAATCGAATCTATGAAAGACCGATGCACATTTCTCGGAGAACAGGTCGTAGAGCAGCAGAAAATCATCGGAGAGTTGCAGCCGAAGGCGAACTACGTTGACACAATTTTACAGTCAAAGTCGCTGGTTCTGACAACGCAGATCGCGAAAGACTACGGCATGAGTGCGCGGCGGCTGAATCAGATTTTGAAGGAAATGCGGATTCAGTACAAAGTCGGCGGTCAGTGGGTGCTGTACTCGAAGTACCAGAGTAACGGATATGTACACAGCCGGACAATCAACATCACGAGGGCGAACGGCGAATCCGATACCACGATGCAGACTGAATGGACGCAGAAAGGGCGGCTTTTCCTGTACGAAGCACTGAAAAAGAAAGGCTATGTGCCGGTGATTGAGCAGGCGGAGGGAAGCGAAGAATGAATAATCATGATATGCAAGAGATTTTATTTCTGACAGCTTTTGTAATCGCAGAAATCGTAGCAATCGTGGCTATGCTTCATTTCTTATTCTGAAAGAAAGGTAAGGTGAATAATGCAGGAACAGAGATACAACATCGTAGGAAAGAATGGAAAGACTACGGTCGTGAAGAAAGCCGGTTCCAGATACATCGGAATTGATGAGCTTGCACAGCATGTGGCTATGGATATCCTGGACGATTACCAGAGTATCACAAATGGCGATAAGAAAATCGAAGAAACAAACATCGAGTTGTCCATCAAAGTTCTTACCGCCATTGCTCCGGTCATTGAAGCCTTTAGAAGCGCTTCGGGGTACGGAATGGATTCAACCTTCCCCGCCCAGCGAAGGAGATGTGAATGAGAAAATATGAAAGAAATATGACTGATGCGGAAAAGGCGGTACATCCAACCTATGAAACAACAGGCGATTATCTCACTGAATGTGGTCAGTTGTGGTGGAATCAGTTATCAACAACCCAAAAAGAGATTGTCAAGTCGATTGATGCAGAAATTTTCTTCCAGTGTACCGGAATCAGGGTGGAAAGTGAGGAAAAATGAAAGAGTATTACATCGTTATGGTTAATAACAAAATCATGGTGCGGGTGCAGGCGGAAAACTCCATTGACGCGGTAAGCGTGGTCGCTAATCGTTATGCTGAGGAAAATAGCAAATACGGCGTTTTCACTGAAATCACTGTATTTCCCCGCGAAGAGCTGAAAGAAGACTATTTCTACGATCACTTTTGCAAATGTGAGCTGGTGAGTATGTGGGATCTTGGCGAGATGATTGGTGATTATGCAAATACGATACAAGACATTGAGGATTCCGAAAACATTTTGCGTGGACTCAATAAAAAGGTCGCGAAGAAGGAAAAATCATTGAAAGAGCTTAAGGAAAAGCTAGATCATATGAGTTGGGTGAAATCTGAAAGCATCGAGCAGCGAAAACGACAGGCGGCGGCGCTTGGAATCGAAATCAAGGAGGATGCGGAGAAGTGATAAATCTGTGGTTGGCAGTACTGCTTCTTTGGTGCATTGCTTTCCTGACATTTTTGGTTGGAATCGTATGGTTCCTTATAAGTGGTGGGGAGAATACAGCTGCACTGATGCTGATGGTTATTTCTTGCATTTTGATGAATGCACTGGCGGTGATTCTCAATTTAATAATAGGAATGTAAAGGAGAAAGGAAAAGATGAAGTATTTTGATCTCAAAACAAATCATGCCACTTACTATAATTGCTATTTCCAGATTGGTGAGTATATAGCAAACAAGAAAACTGCACTCCGTATCGCTAATAAGATGGGCGCAATCGCAGGAATCACAGTATGCATTCCGCGCGTTCCTATTGACAAGGGAATGACAATTTTGGACATAAATAATTGCCCTTGGGCTCTGGATTTTATGACAGATAACGGATTTGCTACTAAAACGAGAGTTAATGTGGAGAGTGGCTATTGTGTTTACCCTGTGGTTCGCTTGAATATGGAGAAGATTAGAGAATATGGGGAGGAGCTTTAAGGAGGGACAATGACAGCAGAGTGGAAGATAAAAGGACTCTACAAGGCTGATGCGCAGAAAGTAGCCGATGAAATTGGCGAAAGCAGTGTCACTCCGCAGGAAGTGCTTGAAAAAGCGCGGAATGAAAATTCCGAATTGCACAAGTGCTTTGAGTGGGATGACAGTATTGCCGCAGAAAAATACCGGCTTCGTCAGGCACGAGAGATTATCGTAAATCTCGTGTATGCGCCGAAAAAGAAAGAGGAACAGCCAGTAAGATGCTTTCAGATTACAACGGAAAAGTCTGTGTACAAGCCGACAAAACAGTTCCTTGTGCAGGAAGACGAATACCAGAAATTGCTTGCAAGAGCAAATGCTGAACTGGAAAGTTTCAAGCGCAGATATGCGACTCTCAGTGAGTTAGAATCCGTTTTTGAAGCAATAGAGCATCTATAACTTAATAGCTGCTTTGGTGGGTATTGAGTTGGTTTTACAATCAGCAAACGAATTAGATTTTAGATAGCTAAAACAGAGGATATAAAAAAAAAGCAGAGAACAGAATATTGCAGATTTTAAAGCCGACTCAATGCCTATCAGGGCAGAAGATAGAAAAGGTTAGACTACCTGACTATAGGTAAGGATAAAGCACAACAGAAAACGACAATATAAAAGAGAAAGTGTGTTTAACCTTTTATAAGGTAGGCAATCAAAAAAGGAGAATGAATATGGAAGAAAATGTAATTGAGTTAAAGCCACTTGGGAACAGATTTATTGAAGTAACAATCGCTGGAGATAGCGATCTGGTGCTCAACAAGATGAACGATGTCAGTACAAAGATGCTTATTGAAAAGAGAAAGGACAAGGCTCAGAGCACAGAGAAAGCAAATATCTGGGAGTCTATTATTACTTCGATGCACTGGAGAGATGGAAAGCCGGAGGATTTTTCTGAAAAAGGTCTTTTGGAAGCACTGAAAAATAACGCTCCATGTATTACAAGTTTCGGTCTGAAAAAGTCTTTTGGAGATGCCGTTGTCAGAAGCGAAATTGATAAATACAAGACCAAATTTGATGCAAATGTGAATGTTGTTTCAAAGGGCGGTCTGGTTCCGATCACATTCGTTGAGCATAGCATTGATGAAAAGCTTATGTCGCCAAAAAAGGGAAGCCCTGTACTTGCCCATTTAAACAGATTTAGCGGTTGGAAGGCAACATTCACGGTATCTTTTATGCAAAACGTGTATTCCGCAGAGCAGATCGTGAATATTATCAACATCGCCGGTTTTGGACTTGGAATTGGAAGCGGAAGATCGAGTGGGTTTGGTCGGTATCATGTAGAGGATGTGAAAGCAGTTTAAGGAGGAAGGGAGCGTGAAAATTGATGAGTCAGGAAAGTGATTCTGTTTATGAGGCTGCTTATCACAAGTGGGAGAGCAATAATCAGGCGGACGCACATCAAGCGGTGACTCTGATTTCGTTGCTTGTTGACGCATGTGGGATGAGCTGTGATGAGAAAATCGGTCTCATGATTTATCTGAAAAGAAGAGAGTTGGTACTTAAATCACTCGCAGGAGATGAATCATCGGATGAAACCGGAGAATGAAAGGAGAAACACGGTGACAGGATTGGGAGTCGCGCTGATTGTGTGCGCAATGGAAGGGATGTTGATTGTCGGAATCGCATCCGAACTTCGGAAGGAAGAGAAGAAGCTGAAAGAAATCCAGCGTTCGACAGAAGTTTTTTCAAGTAATCGGAAATTGAGCGTTTTTAAGATTGAGGAGGAAGCAGAATGAGTGATTTTAAGTTTAAGATTGGCGATTTGGTAACAGTTCATACAAAGGATTTTAAATTTCTTTCTAATGTTGCGTGCATACCATTTATCGGTGGTGTAAGCAGAATCGAATCTATAAATGATGGTTTTGCGGTGCTTTCCGTGAATGGACGATTTATGAATTTTCCGGTTGAATCACTGCGAAAGCTGCAGAAAATCGAATTGTTTTTCATGCCAGAGGAACGACGGACATTAGCGGTATCATATTTCGAGGGGAATACTCGAAATAATACTGTTGCAAGATGCCACCCGGACGATAAATATGATGTTTATGCTGGGGCAGATGTGGCGCTCAGAAGACTTCTTGGCAAGGCAGATAATCAACCGAAAAATGGGGAAATCAAGAAGAACGATATGCTTATTGTCACGGGGAAAAGAGCACTTTTCGATGTCGGAACAATTGTTAAGGCGGTTGAAGACGAGAGAGATTATGTGGACTATGTAAAGTGCTTTGGATATTCCGCGACATATAATTGTTTGAAATCTTACTTTGTTGAAAAAAAATATCTTGCAAAGGTGGTGGATGAATGACACGAGAGCAGGCATACGAAGGCGCCGAAGCAGCATATGATTTCCAAGCGTTTCTGTCTGAGAAACGTGGAGAAAAGAATTTATATGGAACAGTATTTACGTCAGATCGTTCCAGCAAGCTAAACAATTCAAGAAGTGTTGGAGATATTGCGGATGACTATGAGTTGCGGTCAATGGGGAACCCAAATTCAGCAGCTCACGGTATTCTGCTACATGATGGCTATGTGGTTGGTTTTTCGAGAGGATGAGACTGGATGAGAAATGACAATGTTTTAGAAAACCTGGTTGCAGCTCAGAGATGGGCTGCCGAAGAAAACCAGATACCTGTTGCTATTGGATATAAGAAGTGTTGCAGGTGCGGATCGAGGATCGTGCCGGAGACAGACCTGTACGATGGCGATATCTACTACGACTTCAACGGCGAGTGTGTGTGCGATAAGTGTATTTTTGAGTATGTATATGCACATCGCACTATGTACAGAAAGGAGGACTGATATATGGCAAATGAAGTAGCTCAGAGCTTTTCCGGAGGGCTGATGGTAAAACTGGAATCCGTAAAGGAAGCACTCCCGAAGGACTTTAATCAGACGCGGTTTGTTCAAAATTGTCTGGCATTTATGAATGAGCATCCGGATTTATCAACTCAGAATCAGAGCAAGATTTTCATGCTTCTTTTGAAAGGCGCATACCTCGGATTGGATTTCATGAAAAAGGAGTGCTACCTGATCTCTTACAAAGGAAATTTGCAATTCCAGACAAGCTATATAGGTGAGAGAAAGTTTGTTAAGAAGTACGCTGTAAACCCAATCAAGGACATTTATGCAAAGTGTGTGCGAGAGGGAGATGTTTTTACAGAGAGAATCACTGATGGTCGTCAGAGCATTGACTTTGCCCCGTTACCATTTAATCGTGGAGCGATTGTGGGAGTTTTTGCAATCGTTCTGTACAAAGATGGGAGTATGGATTATGAGACAATGACAAAAGAGGATGTAAATGCGGTGAGAAACGCTTATTCAAAAGCAGCAAACAGCAAGTCATGGACAAATAGTTGGGATGAAATGGCAAAGAAGGTTGTGCTGCGGAGACTTTGCAAGCACATTGACACGGACTTTGAATCTGTGGAAGCGCGGAATGCGTGGGAAGATGGATCTGATGCCGATTTTAGCTCGAAAAACGTGGCGCGAAGTGCAAAGCCAGTTGAGAGCGATCCTTTTACTGATCTCGATGAAAAGGATGTATTCGATGGCGATATGGAGGTAGTAGATGAGTGATGATTTTGTTTTGACAGCTGACAACTACTACTCCCAAGAAGCAAATGAGCGGTACATGAGCGTGCATCAGTTCTTGGATTTTGTTGGATATATGGGCGTGGAAGGCTGCGAAGCGCGGGCACTGGCGACTCTTAGAGGAGAGTATCATCCGGAAACAACGATCCCAATGATGGTTGGATCGTATGTTGATTCCGCCATCGAGGGAACCTTGGACAAATTCAAGATGGAGCATCCGGAAATATTTACGCAGAAGGGAGAACTGAAAGCTCAATACCGACAGGCAGAAAAGATGCTGGAAAGGATGCGGCGTGACAAGTATTTTATGCGAACTCTTTCTGGCAAAAAGCAAGTCATCATGACGGCAAATCTGTTTGGATGCGACTGGAAAATCAAGATGGACAGTTACATCAAGGATACAGCGATTGTGGATTTGAAGACCACAGGAGACCTGCACAAGGCATGGAGGATTTCGCCTAACGAATACGCGACAGTGGTTGAATACTGGGCGTATGTCGTGCAGGGAGCCGTATACCAGAAGGTTGTGGAGATCAACACTGGAAATAAGTTACCATTCTTCCTGTCGTTCGTGACAAAAGAGGACGATCCGGAATTGTGCGTTGTATCCGTAGATCAGGAAACTCTCGATAATGCTCTGGAGTACGTCAGAGACAATATGGAGTCCGTTCTGCTCGTGAAGAACGGAGAAGTTCAGCCGCAGCGCTGTGAAAAGTGTGCACATTGCAAAAGAACCGCAGTTCTGAACAAGGCAATCAACTACAGAGAGCTGATTTTGGGAGAATGATTATGGAAAAAGAATTTATCATCAGAGGTCGGTACTGGAATCGGACAAAGTGCTTTCCTGATCTCAATGATTATATCGGAGCGTTGGGCAGGAGTCCTCATGCTGGCGGAGAAATGAAGAGAAAGTTTATGAGCATCGCTTCCAGATGCATCCGACACGACCTCCGGGGCTGGGAAACAAAGAATCCGGTTGTTATCCATTACGAGTGCGCGGAGCCGCAGGATGGACATTATCGGGACAAATCAAATGTGGTTTCCTTTGCAGTAAAAGTCATTGAGGATTCCTTGCAGAAATGCAGTGTGATTGTAAATGACTCTCCGAGGTATATGAGAGATTACACACATACAGTCAGCTATGTTGATGCAAGATCGCTTCCCTATATTAAAGTGACGATTAAGGAGGTCGAGAGCAGTGACTAAATTTCCGTGCAAGGACTGCAAAAAGCGAGAGCTGGGATGTCATTCGAAATGCCAGGAATACATCGCTGCAGTAGAAGCGCAGCGGAAGATATCAGAAGACCGCTTGAAAGCGTTTGATGTGAATGATTATGTTTTCAAGCGGAATCTGAGAATCAAGCACTATTTAAATAAAAAATGAAAGGAAGAAACCTATGGATTGGTTAAGAATTATGCCGGATATGTTTGACAACGCGAAATTCGGCAAGCTTTACCGTGACAAGCAGGTCGGAAGCGTGTTTCCGCTGGTATGGGCAAGAGTGATCCTGGCGGTGAGCAAGTGCAGTCAGGGCGGAATGATTATCATGAGTAACGCTGTTATTTACGATCTGGACACGCTGCAGAAGGACGTAGGGAGCGATGCTGAGACCGTGGAAGGCGTGTTGGAAGCAATGCGGGATGCCGGTATGATCGAGAAGAGCGGAAACGTCAGAGAGCCGAAGAAAGTGACTTGCGCAGAAACAAAGACAGAGCAGAAAGCGGATGAAGATTCGATCGCGAAGGTGACAAATGAAGTGATTTCGTACCTGAATGAGCGACTTGGCAGCAGGTATCGACCGGACATCGAAAAGAACAGACGGTTGATTGCAGCTCGGCTTAACGAAAAACGAACCATTGAGGATTTTAAGGCTGTTATTGACGTGAAGTGCATGGAATGGAAGGGAACGGACATGGAAAAGTACCTGCGACCGGAAACACTCTTTTCCAACAAATTCGAATCATACTTGAATCAGCCGGTCATGAATATTGCTATTGGCAGCCGGTTAAAAAAGAGCACTAACAAAGAAGATGTGTTTGGCTCATTTATGACAGGAGCTTGAAATGAGGAAAGATGAACTTGTAAAAATCATGAACACTTTATCGGCTGCTTACGGAGATAAGTTTTTAATCACAAGCGACCGGATGCTGCTTTTTTGGGACTATTTCAAAGAGTACGATCCGCGCGAGGTTTGGTGGGGCATGAAAGATTATATATCAAAAAATAGATTTCCACCAACCATATGTGACCTGCTGGAATCTGTGGAACCATATAAAGGAAGAGCGAAAGGAAAAACAAAATGAAAACCTATAAGGGATTTGAGAAAGATATGACTTGCAGATGCAAGCAGTATGAGATTGGAAAAATGTACGAAGAAGAGGATGCGAAAGCGTGTGAGTATGGAATGCACTCTTGCGAGTATCCGCTGGATTGTTTCAGATATTACGATCCGGCACACTCCGTTTTCTGCGAAACCGAAGCAGATGGAAAGATCGACAGAGACAAAGATGCGGATGATACTAAGATTGCATCGACAAAGCTGAAAATTGGAGCAAAACTAGACATTCCTAGGCTCGTGCATGCCGCCATTGAGTACACAAAGAGCCACACAACGATGGAGCATACAGACTCTAACGCGGCAACTGCTGGCAACTACGGTGCGGCAACTGCTGGCAACTACGGTGCGGCAACTGCTGGC
>ERZ1034984.508-NODE-508-length-43240-cov-13.014079_pt1 | contig 43240 bp, 30 predicted proteins | sample MGYA00520589_ERZ1034984 | MGnify/ENA primary metagenome ERZ1034984 (study PRJEB33766, sample SAMN09781790) | gut metagenome | biome: gut microbiome | host: Homo sapiens | place: Madagascar | study: EMG produced TPA metagenomics assembly of the PRJNA485056 data...
CTGCAAATCCGTTGTCCGCATAGATTTTCTCCACATAGGCTTTTAAACCCAGAAAACCTGCGGAATGAATGTCCGAAGCTGCCAGACATGTATGCAGCGCATCCACACACTTGATATAATCATTAAGCTCGTCCAGCCGATGCAAAAGATCCCAGATGCAGGCACTCTCATCATATTCCCGGTTAAAGCTACCGTACTCCCTCAGAAAGCTGATACGCTCGAGTATTTCCATAAGGTCATCACGCATTTTTTTCTGTTGAAGGACATCCTCGAAAATATCGCAGCGGTACTGTGTCACCGCCGGATCTGCATACAAACGCGCCATCACGTTTTGGATGTAGTTCTGCTCCCGCTCCTTAGCTGACAGCTTTTTGCAGATTTGATCCATCCCCAGATCATGCATAGTCACATCACTCAAGATCTGGTATTGTGCATTTGTATCCGGGTATAATAAACTGTATTTTTTCTGACTCATAAGCTTGTCCTCTCCTTCTGATCTAATATGCAATCTTGAACTGAATATGTATAACCTGCCTGTCCCATAACAACCGAAGCCTTGCGGAAGATGGGTTGCAAGACGTCCGGGGGGACGTCTGTTCTGCAACGACCGAACCGGAGGCGAGACCTTGAACCATGGGCGCCTGCCACGCAACAACCGAAGCCATGCGGAAGATGGGGCGAGTGAGGTCCGGGGGACCTCATGCCACGAGCCGACCGAGCCGGAGGCGAGACCTTGAACCATGGGTTCAAGGCTCGCTTCGGCTTTGAACAATAAGACAGGGACCAAACGCTTCGCTTGGTCCCTGTCTTATTGTTCAATGCGGAAGATGGGACTTGAACCCACACGATTGCAATAATCACAAGATCCTTAGTCTTGCTCGTCTGCCAGTTCCGACACTTCCGCATATATTTGATTTTCTGTCGCTTGTCTCACGCGACTTTGATATAATATCAAATCAAACCAAATATGTCAACACTTAATTTCTATTTTTACATATATTTTTTCATTTATTATGCCTTTAAGCTAGTCCAGCCCATCCTTTATCCGGTCCTGTATATTGACCAGACACTGTAGGAGAACAGGATTGAACTGTCCGCACTCTCCATCCAGAATCATCTGCATTGCCTTTTCATGTGAAAACGCTCTCTTGTACACACGATCGCTTGTCAGGGCATCATATACATCAGCTACAGATACCACCTGTGCCGAGATTGGTATATCGTCTCCCTTCAGGCCATCCGGATATCCGTTACCATCATATCTCTCATGATGCCAGCGGCATATCTGCCAGGCTGTTTTGAGCAGCTTTTCCCCCTTGTAGGCATCCAGGTCATCCAGCATCCTTGCGCCAATCACAGCATGAGTCTTCATCACCTCAAACTCTTCATCTGTGAGCCTGCCCGGCTTATTTAAAATGGCATCGTCTATACCAATTTTGCCGATATCGTGAAGCGCCGAAGCTGTTGCTATCAGCTCTATATCATCACCTGTTATGTCATACCTGTCAGTTAAGCCGACCAACTCCTTGAGCAGCATATCCGTAAGCTTATTAATATGAATAACATGACTTCCACTCTCACCATTTCTAAACTCGACTATGTGGCTTAAAATTGAAATCAGGATTTTATTATTGTTCTCACGTCTGTATATCTGGTCGGTCACCATACGAATCAGCCTGCGCTGCTTGGCATAGAGCTTTATTGTATTAATCACACGCTGATAAACCACCTTCACATCAAAAGGCCTGCTTATGTAATCTGACACGCCCATCTCATAGGCCTTTCTCACATAGCTCTCGGAATCTTCTCCCGATATCATGATAACAGGAATATCATCAATCCAGTGGTTCTTGTTCATGTAGTCAAGCACCTCGTACCCATCCATGACAGGCATCATCATATCAAGAAGCACAATTGATATTCCGGTACCATACTCCTTGAGCTTTTCTACACACTCGGCACCATTTGATGCCTCGAGTATTCTAAAGTCGTTTCCGAGCATTTCAGATAAAAGCTCACGGTTTAATATGGCATCATCCACTATGAGCACCTGCTGTTTTATCTCGTCAAGCTCCTCCTTTGTAATATCCTCATCGTTTTCAATTATCACAATATTCTTTCTGTTTTTCGCTATATACATAAGTGAATCCGCGCGCAGCACTGCATCCGTCACAGTCTCGTCTTTACAGAGCACACCACCTATGCTGACCTGCAGCTGCAGCTTTGAATACTCAGGAATGACTGTCTTGTTTATCGCATCCTGCATATCCATCAGCTTTTTGCGAAACTCATCCTCTGTCACATCGTATATGATGATAAGGAACTCATCACCACCATAACGGATTGCCCGGTCGCTCTTTCTGATACAGCTCTTTATCGTATCAGCACAAGCACACAACGCCATATCACCGGCTATGTGCCCCAGTGAATCGTTGTACAGCTTAAAATCATCGACATCGAGCATGGCGACACCGGCATTTATCTTGCTGTTTTTGACATTTTCCTCATAGAAACGCCTGTTGTAAACACCTGTCAGTGCATCACTGTAGAGCTTTTCCTTATAGCTTACTATCTTGGATTCAAGCTTTTTGCGGACCTCTTCGTCCATCAGCGTATTGCCATCCATACGGTTAACAAGCTCCATCACGTAGTTCTTGCCTTCTATATTGTAGTACCTTGATATGACCTGGTACGAATCAGTGCCCGAAAACTCTATCTTGACACGCTGCCTTTTATCCTTGATGGTCTTGGCCGTGATACAGTTTGAGCACTGTTTATTTTTCTTCCAAAATGAATAGCATGGGCATGGGTCAATAGAATCCTGATTGTCACAATTATTCTCCATACGCGATATGCGCTCTTCATCTATCAGACGAACTATGTCAAAAATCTGGCCATAGTCATCCATTTTTTCTTCTACCTGCTTCATTGTATAGCAGCATGTGCTTTTTTCTATATCTTCTTCGTGCATGTTACACCTTCTTCGTCAGATATATTTCTCCTCAAAGCTTTCTATGCACATTGGCTTATCGAAGAAATACCCTTGTATGTAATATATTCCCATCTTCTTAATTATAGCATATTGCCTGTCAGTCTCAACTCCCTCCACGCAGACATGTACTCCTATTGTGTTGGCAAGCTCTGTAACCATCTTAACAAATGCATCAGAAAAATCATCCTCCCCAAGATGCTCAATGAAGCATTTATCTATTTTAATGATATCAAGAGGCATCTCCCTGATATGGTTGAGTGATGAATATCCTGTACCAAAATCATCCAGTGCAACCTTAACACCAAGCGCCTTTATCTCACTGAGTATCCGCTTCATGCGCACCATGTCATTGATTGCCAGACTCTCTGTCACCTCAAGACACAGATTTCCCGGTTCTATGCCCACCTCGTCAATTATGCCTTTGATTTTCTTGACTATGTCATTCTGCAGCAGCTGGACCACAGACAGATTTACGTTGACCTTGTAGTCAGGATGTCCCATGTCATTCCAGTACCTGCAGTGCTTCGCTGCCTCTCTTAATACATGCTCCCCGATTGGGTTTATAAGCCCAAGATACTCAGCAAGCGGTATAAAGTCAACCGGATTTATAAAGCCCATGGTTGCTGAATTCCATCTGACAAGAGCCTCTGCACCTGCACAGACATCCTCCCCCTTCACGTTTATAATCGGCTGAAAGTACACGGAGAACTCATCGCACTCATTCATTGTGGCTTTTCTCATGTGCTTTTCCAGGTCAAGACGCTTTGTGCTTGTGCCATCAATACCCTCGTTGTAGAACTCTATACGGTTTTTTCCTTCTTTCTTAGCATTGAAAAGAGCTATATCAGCTCTTCTTATGACATCCTCCACAGTGCTTGCATCTGTCGGAAAAAATGCCACTCCGGCACTTATTGTACAGTAATAGTCCTCTCCCTTCAAGAACCACGGTCTGACAAATATCTGCTGTATATCATTAATGATACTCTCCAGTCTGTCAACAGAGCTGCCTGTCACTATGACGATAAACTCATCGCCACCCATCCTGTAGCAGTGGTTCTCAATTTCCTTCACCTGTGTCAGGCTGTGCGATATAGCTTTTAAAAGCACATCTCCGTACTGATGGCCAAGTCCGTCATTTATATGCTTGAAATCATCCAGATCTATATAAATCATCGCACCTCTGGTGTCGTTTTTCACTGAATCCTCTATAAACTTAGCCAGATCCTGCTCACATCTCATCCTGTTATATAGCCCTGTCAGGAAATCATTATTGGCCTGGTTCTCAATGCGCTGCTGATAACGCTTTTTCTGTGTGATGTCATACAGTGTAACGAGCTGCACCTTGCGGCCATCCACCCACACTATGCCTGTGCGATGAATATCAAACCACTTATCCTCCTCCGTCACGTAGACCTCTGTAAAGCTCCGGCTCTCTGCAGTATGGGAAAAAATATATTTTTCCAGCTTGTTCTGTTCGATAATATTTGAAAGCAGCTGCTTACAGTAATTATTCATGTAAAGTATCTCTGACTTAGACATATCAGCCACGTATATACCGCAGCCGGAGTTTTCCAGTATCGCTTCGAGCGAAGCATAGGAGCCTGCAAGCGAGTTGGTTGTTATCTTTTTTGTGAGAATACTTTGAATGACGCGCTTCGTATCATTTAAAAACTTCACATCATATTTTTCCCAGCTTCTGTCATCCTTCTCATCAAAAAAGCACACATACATCTGAGTCCTGTTATCTATATTTACAGGCTGGAATATGGCTGCCCTCATAGCCTGCTTCTCCATGAAAAGGCGGAATTTCTCCGGCATCACAGAGTCTGATGATATAATGTAAGGCTTTCCGGTAAAAAAAGGCACCTCGGTAATTGATATTGTATCAAACGGCTTTCTGCCATAGCTTACAATCACATCCAAATGCATGCCGTCCACGTTTTTGCGGATGATAAAAGCACCGGTAAGCTTTATGGTAGTAACTGCACTCTCCAGTGCTTTTTGAGCCATATCAGTAAAGCTTCCATCCATCTCAAGCAGTTTTATAACAGAATTGATAGCCTCAAGCATATGAAACTGTTTCTTGATTTCCTCATCTGACTTCCTGATAAGCGAAAGTGCCTCATTCGCAGCATCCTCATCTCTCATTGTGATCAAAAGCTGTCTGGTCATAGTCTTCAGGAACTCAATTGTTCTGTTAAAACGTGCTTCACTGGTAATAATTATGCCATCAGGAAGCATGTTTCTCTCATCATTAGACATCTGCTCATCAATTGCCGCAGCTATAACCCAATATATATCGTTGGTATTGTCCACTCTTACAATCAGACCATACAGCCTGATATAGTCCTTATCCAGAGGTTCATCTATGAGATTCTCAACCCTGCAGTCCGACAGTCTCAAAAGAAGGTTTTCGTATTTCTCCTCACCAATAAAGGTAAGCATACTCTTCCATTTATCGTTACATTGACACACCTCTGTCATGACTCCATCCTTTTTTGTCAGACACGACAAATATATTCCGTTGACCATGCAGAAATAATCCTGTATTTTTTGAAAAATCTTGGAATCTGACATATTTTCCTCCTAAAAACTCACACAAATCAATCCTCATATCTGATAACAAACAGATAAAAGCCCTTCTTATCGAGAATACATGTCTCCTGAAGCAGACGGTATTCGACACGCAGCCTGATTTGTTTCTTCACAAACCCAATCTCATTTGAATACATGACTATGATTCCGCCGGATACCAGATGCTCTGCGGCCTTGTCGAAAAACCTCTCGTAAAAAAGCTCCATCTCCGCCTTGGTCTGTCGGTTACGAACCGGCATATCCGTAATCAGCTCATCAAATTTGTAGTCATGTCTGAAATCAAAGAAATCCCTGTGTATAAAATTAATTCTTGTTTTGGCAAACGCAGCATTCTCTCTGCCCATAGTAATTGCATCACCATAGGTATCTGTAGCATATATCTCGCGTGCCGGGACTAAATGTGCGCGTTCTATAAGTAGTGTACCAACTCCGCAGAACGGATCCATGATTTGTGCCGTTTCCTTAAGATACGGCTTTGCAAGTGAAACAATAAGTGCCGCTTGTGACGGATGCATCGACGTAGGAAGCACATTCTTTCTGTACGCAAATCTATTATCCTGTATGGAACATAATCTCATGCAGACAAAAAAATTGTCATTTTTTGTCGGTATGAGCTTAATCACCACGTCGTAATCATTTGGTGAATTGATCATCCTGCCCGCAAAATGCATATCGATAGCTTTCGCAAGCCTGCTCTGGTACGCCGCATCCGCCGTACTCTCAATACGATAGTAAAACGGACCACCCTCACGGTGCATGCGTCTTAATATATCATACATATCTGACTCTGCAAGAAGTCCGGCTGCTTCCTGTGCATCCTTTGGCAGAAGCGATGCTGCATGTATGGTAAAGTACATTTTTCTGAATGTGCGCACCTGCATGATAAGAGGTATATTGTCAGTCTTTACAAGCACTCCAAGCGGATGCAGCTTTGTATCCTTAACCGGTATCTGACGTCGTACCACCTCTCTGTGAAGGCGGTTTGTCATCAGAAGCAGCTCAGCCTTTACTCCCTCGAGCACAGGTGTATGGTGCTTTATCCCATTATATTTAATCAGGATTTTATTTATCTCGTTTAATTCTTCCTCAATATGCTTCCTATTTTCAGCTGTGACCGTCATATGCTCAAGCTCTTTTGCACGCTCCATAAGCTGTGGCAAAAGCTCTTTGCAGTCCAGCTGTGACAGCGCCGCAAGATATGAGCCCTTTACAAAGCGCATCTGTTCAGCCTCGTATGCTTTAAAAACCTCATCAGAAAGCTGTGACATATGAAGATCTCCTATCAGAAGCGCTGCGTTCTTTCTGGTTTTTGCATCGTCTGCTCCCATAAACGACACAAGCAGCTCATCTTCTCCTGCAAGCAGCTTTAGAGCCTCTGCTAATGCATTTTCATCTTTAATCTCCTGTCTGAGGCTGCTCAGATTCTGACGTACATTCTCTTTTTTTAACAGATTTCCGATAATTTCCTTCATTTTTTAAATCATCCTTTAATTTATTGTATATTGTCAGTTTTGGCTTGCCTCTTCCTTTGGCACACCATTTTCTTCGATGTATGTATCCAGATCCTTGTGAAACTGCTCCCACGCATCCTCATGCTCCACGAAGTATAGCGGACACTTCTTGCCTGTCACATCGTAGTGCCTTATTACATCATCAGCACTCAGATCATACCGCCCCATAAGCCATGTGGTGAGCTCTATGAGCGACTGGTATGTGCTGTCGTTAAACTTTCCTGTCTCATCCTCTATACAGCACTCTATCGATATTGTGTCACTGTTTCTGTTATTAGATGCATACGATATCTCATTGCAAGGTATGCACTGCACTATCTCACCCTCTAATCCTATAACAAAGTGTGAGCTTGCTTTGGTCTTTTTGGTCTCTGCCAGGCCATTGAAATAGTCTCTATTCTGTCTGGCTGACGTACCCGGATTTGCTGTATAATGGACAACTATGCCGTTTACCTTCTCTAGTTCCTTCTGTGGTCTGGAATACGGATTGGGTGTCAGCAGCTGTACATCGAGCTTTGGCTGTATCGGATTGTAGAGAGTAGTCGTCACCTCTGCCTTTACCTCTTCCTGCTTTGCCTTTTTGCCCCTTAAAACTCCCACTATGATTATCGTTGCAATTATAAGTATTATCATGCCTATCACAATACAATTGTTAATAAGCTGCTTCCTTCTAACCTGGGCGCGGTGCCTCTTTCTATATTCTTCTCGCTTTCTCTGTCTTATCTTTTCATATTCGTCCATTTAATTATCCCCGGTCATCTCTTTTGTGTGCTTTTATATAACTATTCCAAGCTTTTATAAACATTTGCATATATTTAAAAATATTTTAGCACAAATCTTATTATTATGCCACATAAAATAATATGTAAAATAATACAAAAGCACCAGATATTATGACATAACATAATACCCGGTGCCTTATTATAAATGCATATTCTTATTAATCACGCTTAATTAATCACATTTAATCTCATGAACCCATCCATCCGGTCCATCAATATGGCCCATCTGAATGCCTGTAAGTGTGTCACGAAGCTTCTTTGTGACAGGTCCCATCTCATCCATACCGCTTGGGAAGCAGATTTCCTTGCCGTGGTCTACAATCTTTCCTACCGGTGAGATTACTGCTGCTGTTCCGCAAAGTCCACACTCAGCAAAATCCTTTACCTCATCAAAGAGTACCTCTCTGTGCTCTACCTTGAGTCCTAAGTACTTCTCTGCAACTACCATCAGTGAACGGCGTGTGATTGATGGCAGGATGCTGTCTGATTTAGGTGTAACAAATGTGCCATCCTTTGTGATAAAGATGAAGTTTGCTCCACCTGTCTCCTCTACCTTTGTACGTGTTGCAGGATCGAGGTACATATTCTCTGCAAAGCCCTGTGCATGTGCATCTACAATAGCATGAAGACTCATTGCATAGTTGAGTCCTGCCTTGATATGTCCTGTTCCGTGAGGTGCTGCTCTATCAAAGTCTGATACACGGATTGTGATTGGCTTCGCGCCACCCTTGAAGTATGGTCCTACAGGTGTTACAAGGATTCTGAACTGATACTCATCAGCAGGCTTAACACCGATTACCGCATTTGTTCCCATAATGTATGGTCTGATATAGAGTGTAGCACCTGAGCCGTATGGTGGAACCCATGCAGCATTTGCCTTTACTACTTCCTCAACTGCCTTTACAAATCTATCCTCCGGGAATACAGGCATCTCAAGTCTCTCACATGAATCCTTAAGACGCTGTGCATTTAAGTCAGGTCTGAAGCAGACAATTCTGCCATCCTCTGTTGTGTATGCCTTAAGTCCCTCGAAGCATGTCTGTGCATACTGGAATACTCCTGCACACTCATTAAGTGTCACTGTATGATCCTTTGTGAGCTGTCCATCGTCCCACTTTCCATCTTTATAATTAGAAACATAGCTGTAATCTGTTTCCTGGTAGCCAAAACTAAGGTTTGACCAATCGATATCCTTCTTTTCCATCTTTATATCCTCCGTTTCTTTACGGATCCGATATAACCTAGCGTTATCATATATCGGGTCTACTATCATTTATGCTCATTCTAGTACAATAGAAAAAAAATGTCTAGTACTATTTTTTTATACTAACCATAACTTAAGTTTCTATATAGCTTTTTTTACTATTATAAGATAAGGCCTGACTTTTTCTTACTTTTTTCAATAGCTGTATTAAGCTTTCCAAACGGACGCCCAAGCAGCAGTCCGATCACAAGCGATATTGCTATAAATATAAGAAGAATAGCAAGATCCTTGCAATAATCAAAGCGGTACATGCCTCCCACGCACTCTCTTAGGGCATTCATGGCATAGTTAAACGGCATGAACTTATACAGTGCTCTGTACACCTGTGGCAGCACCTCAACCGGGAATGTGCCACCTGCGCCTGCCACCTGAATTACCATAATAACTACTGCTACAGCCTGTCCCACATTGCCCAAGGCTGCTGTGAGCGAGTACATAAGGAGCGTGAATACAAGGCTTGTCAGTGCGCTTGCACACCAGAAAAGGAACGGATGCCTGCACTGTATTCCGACAAAGAACAAATCACCGAGCACTGTCACAAGTGTCTGCAGCTGTCCTATCACGAAAAATGTGATATATCTGCCAAAAAACTTATGTACGCTGTTTACTTTGCCAAGTGATTTTATATCGTCAGTGTCCTTTACCTTTGTTTTCACAAGTGCAACAGTTATCAGACCTCCCACCCACAGAGCCAGTACTGTGTAAAACGGTGCCATGGCTGAGCCATATGTGGATATCTCATATATCTTCTGCTCATCCATAGACAACGGTGATGTCACAAACTGCGCAATGAGTGTCGGATCTGTCTGAAGCAGCTTTACAATCTCATTAAACTGCTCATCGTTTGATAAATTATCAAATCCTGATATAACATTCTGTAAACCATCTCTGATCTGCTGTACATACTGTCTGGTATTTACAATATCTGCATTTCCTGATTTAAGAACTGCCGAATAATCATCGAGTGCTTTTTGTATATCCGGGAAGCTGTTGTCCAAAGAACCAAGCATGGACTGTGTCTCAATAAGTGCATATTCTATATCATATACCGCTCCTGTGAGATTTGGTGACACGCTGTGGTCAAATGTATTTTTAAGTGTATCTATTGCAGACTTGGCACTTGACACATCGGCTTTTATCGACTCCTTAAGAAGTTTTAGCTTATCTGCCGTCAATTCAGTATCAGACTTAAGGTCTTTTATCTGTGTTTTAATGCTTTGGATATTTTTCCTGACAGCCTCTATCTGCGAGCTATCCACTCCCTTTAAGCCCTCAATAGCGGAAAGCGTATTCTCTGCAAGCTGTTCTACCGTATCAAAGCCGGCCACGGAAACAGATATGTCCGCAGTATCAGCATCAGCTACTCCCGATGCATTTAAGAGCTGTATAGAGTTTTCCAGCACATTAAGCTGGCTGTTTATGTTTGATAAGCTTATGTCGACCATCTGTGTGATGGTTTGTGCAGTCTGCGCCCCCGAGAGCACCGACGACTGCATGCCGCTTACCGATGACTGTCCCCCGTCAATCAGCCCCTGCACACTCGGAAGCAGTGACTGTGTCGAGCCTATCAGGCTGTCTGCTGAACCCGTGAGCATGGCAAATGTATCGAGCATGCCTGCATATGTAGAAAGAGTCGTATCCATATCCTTTAGCTTGTCAACAACCGTTCCGGCCAGGTTATCTCCTGATTTGCCGTCTCCCACTATGAGCTCTCCCGACTTTGACGCTATCTCCGTAATCGTGCTCACCATTGAAGAGTTTACAGACTGCTGCACCGTGGTCTTGACCTTTGAGGTTATCTTTGTTGCTATGGCATTTTTCTTGCTGTTTTCATAGTATTCTATCTGCGGATTGACCGGCTCACCGCTTAGGAAGCTAAGCATATCAGCTGAAAAATCCTTCGGCACAATAAAGGCTGCATAGCACTTTCCACTATAAACATACTCCAGTGCCTCTTTACTGCTGTCTGTGAAAATCCAGCCAATTGCATCGTTTTCCTTCAGTCCCTTTATGACACTGTCTCCCATACATAGCTTTAAATCACCGACACTCATCCCCTCATCCTCAGAATATACTGCTATGTGCATCTGTGATGTAGCTTCCTCTCCGTAAGGATCCCAGTTGGACATAATATTAAACCATGCGTACAAAGCCGGGATGATGCCAAGTCCCATAATAATGACTATGGCAACCACATTTGTGGATATGCGTTTCAGGTCAGCCAGATATATTTGAAATATTTTTTTCATTGCTCGGCATCCTCCCCTGTACTTTGCTGCATCGTATCAAATTTCTGCTCCACTCTTTCGGCTATTTCCTGCACCCTGTCCTCAATCTGCACGACAGGACTCACACTCTGTGCATCACAGCCGCTTATCTCATTCATCTTCTCCTGCAGCTTATAGTCCACATACTCGACTCCGATTAAATACACTGCGATAGCAAACAGACTCACTATCCACAGCACAAGAAAAATGATTTTTGAACTGTCCGGTACAATCATCAGCAGCACAAGAAAAAAGAGAGGAATGATGTATATGCACCTTAATCCTATTTTTATCCGTTTTTGATTCTGCTCATGGATGGTCTTTTCATATCCGACCAGCTTATCGTACATCTCGCGCAGTCTCTTATCATCGAATGGCGGCTGCTCATTCACATTATTATTTGCATTATTATTCATATCATTATCCATATTGGAATCTTTATTATCGTTTCTACCTGTATCCTGCATACTTTCCTTCCCGCTTTATAGCTTACGGCACATCAGAAGTATCATATTAATATGCCAATTATTGATTTATTAATTGTACATTTAACTATAGCATCTCAGTATCTTCCATACGCTTTTCTATAAAATGATTGAGTCTGATAAACGGCTTTCGTATCACAAGTCCTATCACCAAAGAGGCTGCACCAAAAAGTAAAAGCGTGATATAACATTTGCCGAGTGTGTTTTCGTACATACCTCCTATACACTCCCTCATCGCATTTATCGCATATGGGAATGGGAAGAAAATATACACTGCCCTGAAAAATGACGGCAGCGCCTCTATCGGATATGTGCCACCGCTTCCTGCAATCTGAAGTACCATGACAACCACCGCAAGTGCCTTTCCTATATCACCAAAGGATATGGTCAGAGAATATATGAGCAGTGAAAATGTAAGGCTTGTCACTGCGCCTGTCACAATAAATGATATCGGATGCACACACTGTATTTTAAGCAGGTATAAATCACCGAGCACAATGATAAAGGTCTGTACCTGTGACAGTAAAAAGAATGTCAGATATCTGCCAAAATAAAGCTGTGAAGGCTTTAGTTTCCCAAGCCCCTTAGCATCCGCGTGAACCTTTACCAGTGAAACAAGTATAGTCATGCCCACCCATATGGCAAGTGTCGTGTAAAAAGGTGCTACTCCGGAGCCATAATTGGCTATCTCGTATATATAATTATCTGATACCTGCACCGGCTCTGAAAAGAAGCTGCCAAGCTTTTCAGGATTCCCCGAAAGCAGATTCACTATGATATCAGCTTTTTCATCCTCAGAGGCTGCTTCAAGCTTGTCGAGTGTCGTATTTATCTTGTCAGATGCTGATTCTATGACCCCCTTAAGCTGTGTCATGCTCATATTGAGTGTATCAAGCGTACTGTCCACTCCGTCAAACACCTGTGCCATGGAGCCTGATGTCTGACTTAGATTGCCAAGTGTGGTCTGCATTGAATCAAGAACAGACGACATACTGCTTATCATGCCGTCCACCTGTGGCACTATCTGTGAGGTATATGTATCATTCACTGCTGACGCGGTCGATGAAAGAGCCGACATTACACTCTTAAGTGTTTCTGCAGAATTCTGTGTCTTCCCCGATAAATCCACAGACTGTGTGCTTTCTATCATGCTCTTTGTCTGTTCCTTAACAAGCTCTATATTGGAAATAAGTGTGCCGACATGGGTATCGTCCATATCCGGCTTTATTTTGTTGATTTTGTCCTCAAGAGTGTCAATATTACCTTTCAAAGCATCCGCTGACTGTTTAATATTTTGCACATCACTTTGAATAGTATTTACATCCTGTGACAGATTTGCATCTGAAATCTGCTTTGATATATCATCAATCGAGCTCTTCACCTTTGCTAATGCCGATGTGATATCTGCGCTAAAGCTGTCGAAGGATTGTCTGGTGGACTGCAGATCATTTTTGCTCTCATCAAGCCTGTCTGTGCCCTTTGCAAGCTTATCCTGCCCGTCTTTGAGTGCTTCGCCCGTTTCTTTGGACACCTGTGATAATGCCTTATTTCCGTCAATAAACGTATCTATCATGGCATCGTACTGAGCAAGACTCTCTGATACCGCTTCAAGCTTACCGGTCATCTGCCCCACAGCATCCTTTTCCTTCACGTCATCGGATATTACGTTGGTCTCCTTAAATACCTGCTCTGCAAGCACCTTTATAAACTGCTTATTAATACTTGATTTAACAGCACTTGCTGCGCTGTCCGTTATCTTTGTCGCAACAGCATTTTTCTTGTCGTTGAGATAGTAGGTAATCCTTGGGTTTTCAATATTGTCAGCTACACCATTATACATACTGTAGGTAAACTGCTCATCTATGACAAGTGCAGAATAATATCTGCCTGACTTAACACCCTCAACAGCCTTTTCCTCTGATTTAACAAATTTCCAGCCTATAGTATCCTTTTGCTTTAATGACTCTACCACACCATCGCCCATATTGACAGTTTCGCTGTCATTCTTCGTCCAGCCCTTGTCCAGATTGACTACTGCAATTGCTATATTTCCGGTGTTGCCATACGGGTCCCAGTTGGCATAGATATTAAACCATGCATACAGCGCCGGCAGCACGCACAGTCCTATAACTATAATGAGTACAAGCACATTTCGGAATATGCCACACATATCTCTTTTAAAAATTCTTAAAATATCAGCCATAAATCATCCTCTTATATCCGGTGTTTATATCCGGTGCTGTTTAATCTCCCCAATAAAATACAATGAGCCAAATGCAACATTTTTCGTATCTCTTTTCAGGTGCCCTCTTATCTCATCAACTCCTGAAAGCTCTGTTGCCTTAACTCCCTCTTTTCTGATAAAATCAGCAAGGTTCGATGCCTGCAGTGCTCTGTCTGAATCCGGTGTCACTGTATAAAACTCCTCAGCAAGTAGTAAAATCTCACGTATCATGACATCATAGTCCTTATCAGCCATGACTCCCATGAAAAAGCAAAACCTCTCACCCGGATACATCTGCATGAGGCTTTCCTTAAGCGCATCAACTCCATTGCTGTTGTGTGCTCCGTCCACCAGCAGAAACGGCTCCTTTGATACTATCTCCATGCGTCCCGGCCACACAGCCTCTTCAAGTGCACTCTTTATCCTGTCATTCAGGTCTGTTTTCTCGCTCTTTGACCCTGTCTTATCATATTGCATTTCGTATTCCGGCCCGCTATAGCGCTTTCCCAGCACATACCGCGCCGCAAGCTCTGCCGCTGCTGCATTCTCCCACTGAAATGTGCCACAAAGCCTCAGTGCGTAGCTGCTGCAGCGTGCTATATCGCTTTGTTCCACAGTGATTATCCGTGCATGCTTTTTTTGCGCTTCCTGCTCAATCACCTGCATAGCACGTTTATCCTGCTGTTCCACCACCACTGTGCCGTTTTCCTTTATGATACCGGCCTTCTCAGCCGCTATATCAGCTATATCACTGCCAAGGATAGCCATATGGTCATAGCCTATCTTTGTAATAATGGCACATTGCGGTGTGCCGATTGCATTTGTTGAGTCAAGCCTGCCTCCGAGCCCTGTCTCAATGACCATATAATCGCACTGCTGCTCCTCAAAGTACAAAAGAGCCATGGCAAGGCAGTAGTCAAACATCGTAAGCCCTATACCAAAATCTATATCAAGCAGATAGTTTCCAAGCCGTGTGACATCCTCCTTAGGTATCATACGCCCATCAACAGTGATGCGCTCCTCAAAATCTACCAGATGCGGTGATACAAACGTGCCTACCCTCATATGCTCTTTTTTTAATATACTAGAAAAAAAAGCGCACACCGAGCCCTTTCCATTGGTGCCTGCCACATGGATATACGGTATTATGCGCTTTTGCTTTCCTTTTTCTCTCAGCACCTTTATGACCTGTGCTGTCACCACCACTCCCGGCTCATTGCCGAAACGGCGTGTGTTTTCTATTTTGTTTAAAACCTGTGTGTAATCTAAATTTCCCATGCCATCATTATAATATATCCGGCCGATAAAATAAAGACCATATCCTTATACTGCTATAATAATGCCCCCGTCATTTGCATACATGCTTGAGATGCCGGCAGTATCCACAATGACAATCTTCTTAAATACGGCAAGCTTCTCAAGGCATGCCTTCACATACTGTGCACGCTCCGGGCAGTTGCAGTGTGAAATTGCAAGAATCCTGTGCTCACAGTCCTTTGTGGCAGCCACAACAGCCTCTACCATCTTGGCAAGTGCCCTCTTCATGCCTCTGGCCTGGCCAAGCTGCTGGATTGAGCCCTCATCGGTTGAGCCCATGACAGGCTTTATATTTAAAGTGCTGGCCACAAAAGCCTTCAGGTTGCTTAATCGTCCTGCCTTTCTTAATGTATCAAGAGTCTCAAGCACAAAGAAGGTATTCATTGAAGCTATATACTCCTCTGTCTGCTTTACAACCTCATCAAACGAAAGTCCACTCTCTTCAAGCTCCTGCACCTTCATACCGATTAGTGTCTCGCCTATAGATGCTGAGCGGGAATTGAATACATAGATTTGCTTGCCACAGTCCTCATGCTCCTCATTGTACAGATTGACTGCTAAAACAGCGCTGTTGTATGAGCCGCTGAGCTTGCCCGAAAGTGTGACAACATATACATGGTCAGCCTCTCCCTCAAAGGCCTGCATATATTCCTCAGGAGACGGGCATGACGACTTTGGCCCCTTTACGCTCTCCTTTACTCTTCTTAAGAAATCATGCTGGTCAAAGCTCTCATCATCGCGGATCCTGTATCCGTCAACGTCAAGCTCGAGTGCCACATTGCAAAAATGTCCATCCTTCTTAAGGCTGTCTGTGAGCTCACCACAGCTATCTATTATAATCTTATACATATCTATTCCTCCTGCACTATATGATAATAAAAGTTCAAATTACTTTTTTAAAAGCTATTCCATTCCGTAACAAGTAGTTTTCATTACTACGTCATATTAACACGAAAACTAAACTTATGCAAGAGGTTTCTGTATTTATTTTCCCATAATGGTTATCTGCCCTTTAATGGTACCCGAAAAAGGCCGTCACACAGTCGCTTAAGGCTTTCATGTCGCGTACTCCCATAAGCTCACAGGCTGAGTGCATTGCAAGAATAGGTATACCAATATCCACAGTCTTTACCGGCAAAAGCGTACCTGCAATCGAGCCCAGTGTGCTGCCGCCACGGCTGTCCGAACGGTTCACAAAACGCTGGTAAGGTATGCCCTTTTCATCACACAGCTGACATAGAATAGCAATAGCCTGTGCATCCGTAGCATACGACTGCGAGCACGCCTGCTTGATACAAAAGCCTTTTCCCATGACAGGCATATTTGTGATATCCATCTTTTCCTTTTTATTAGGATGAAGGGCATGAGCCACATCGACAGACAAAAGCATGGCATCATATATGCTCTCATCTATTTCATTTTCTGAAAGGTCCATATTTCTTAAAATACGCCTGAGCATATCGTGAAGCATTATAGAGGCCGCGCCCTGCTTACTGCTGCTGCCAATTTCCTCATGATCAAAAAGCGCTATGATGTTTATTCCATCAGCTCTGTTTCCATCCTCTATGGCATCAAGAAGTGCCCTGCAGGATGACTGGTTGTCGATTCTCGGTGATGAAATCATGGTGTCATTCACACCGACAAAGCAAGGCTCCTCCATACAAAATGTATTGAGTTCAAAGTCTATGATATCGCCCTTTTCCACAGACAGCTCTCTAGCCAGAAAGCTAAGGAAATAATCCGTGGTCCTTTCATCCTCAGGTATTGAATCAAGCACCGGCATCAGATCCACCTGATTATTTATCCCGACACCCTTATTCACATCCCTGTTCATATGAATGGCAAGATTTGGAATAATCATGACAGGCTTTTTGGACCTATATAGCACCATACGCGGATTGAACACATCCTCACTCTTTATAGCCACGCGCCCTGCCACTCCGAGAGGTCTGTCAAACCATGTGTTTAAAATCGGTCCTCCATACACCTCTACATTAACCTGTGCATATGAGTTTGTCATAAAATCCGGATTTGGCTTTATGCGAAGATATGGATAGTCTGTGTGAGCTGCCGCTATTCGCACCATATCCTTTTTGTTGTAGCCGCTTCCTACAGTAAACGCAAACATGGTCGTATCATGGTGATTTAAGACATACCTGCCACCGCGCACAAGCTTCCAGTCGCCTGTATAATCTATCTCCTCAAATCCGTTTTCCAAAAGCTCCTGCTTTGCAGCCTTCACACACTCGCATGGTGAAACAGCCGCTTTTAGTAAATCAAATAATTTTTCCTGTTTCATGGATTGCCTCCTGTTTTCATTGCATAACGCATTTATTCTACCACGGACTTTACAATTATTCCAGTTGAACAGGCTTTATTTTTGTAGCATTATCCGCAAATCTGATGTATGATATAATAATCGATAACTATTCAAAACCACTTAAAACAATCATTCGCTGTCACATACAATGTGGGAAATGAGGAGAAATTATGATATCAATTGAACTGACAGACACAAAGGACTTTATGAACAAGCTGCTTCGCACGGAAATCTTTGACAACTTCCTGCTCCAGGAGGCCGTCATCACAAAGGCAGCCTCATACGTCATAGATGGTCACCTGCAAAAGGGCTTTTACAGCTCCACAGAGCTTGAGGAAAATGGTATAGCCGGCTATAGCATACTCCCCTTTAGGATGCTTCGCACAAACTGCTTTGACCTGATAAAGGGCAGACAGACTCCATCGTCATTCAAGTTTGTCTTTCTGCTTTCACCTGAAAACATGGAGCACACCCTAAGCAGTCTGCACTCTGCTTTCACCGTGTCCGATATCAGTGGTTTTTTCATTAATATCAGGTATCAGAGCCAGCTTCTGACTCTGACAACCGGAATATCCTACAATATTTTTTCAGCGGATAAGACCTTAGACAGTGAATGGGATAAGCTTGTAATGAAATTTTTAGCAAATAATGACATAAACTTTAAAGAACTTTGACTTTATTGCTTTACATCTTAAACCTGTTATGCTATTCTAACGTTAGTTGCGTAAGCAGCATTATTATTATTTGGAGGTACTTTCGATGAGCAAAGGTACAGTAAAATGGTTCAATAACCAAAAAGGTTACGGATTCATCACAGCCGAGGACGGAAAGGATGTATTCGTACATTTCTCAGGACTTAACATGGAGGGCTTCAAAACTCTCGAGGAAGGTGCAGCAGTAGAGTTCGATATCACTGATGGCGCTAAAGGTCCACAGGCAGTTAACGTTGAGGTAGTTAAATAATTTTGACCCCTCAGGCAATCTAGTTTCTATGTACCTTTTTCTTTATTATATATTTAGGTAAAATTATAGTTACAAAAATGTTAATTGGGGAATAAGATATAAGAATCATGATTAAAAAAGAAGAGTTCATTTCGAACTCTTCTTTTTTGTGCTTTTTTATTTGAATGATTTTAGTTGTTTACACGATGATGAGACATCGGTGAGCTTGTGGTGAGTGGTAAAAACGTGTAACCGTTCGCCTGTCCCCACTGGATGATCTGCTCGACCGCATTGACACTGAATTCCTTTATGTCGTGCTGCAATACAACTGATACATTATGGCTCTGCACACCGGAGATGACATTCTGCACTACCTGTTCCGTGCTGATTGGCTTGGGGTCTGCATCTCCGCTCGATACATTCCAGTCACAATATAAAAGTCCTCTTGCTGTCACATCATTTACGAGCTGTGTCATAATGCCCGGACAATAATCCTTACTTACAGTATTTGATGAGCCACCCGGGAATCTGATGATTGACGCATCATTTCCTGTCTGTGCCTTTATGATACTGTTCATCTGCTCAAGGTCATCAAAAAATGCCTGCTCACTTGTATATATCTGGTTGTATTTGTGGCTGGCAGAGTGGATAGCCACTGTATGTCCTCTCTTTGCCTCCTCTGCTATCATGTTCTGATAGTCAGGATGTGTATTTGTAACAAAGAAGGTGGCCTTTACATTGTATTTATCAAGCACATCTAATAGCCCCTGTGTATACTTTCCGGGACCATCGTCAAAGGTCAGATAAATAATCTTGTTGCCCGGATTTACCGTGTCTGCCGTGGCAGCCGGATCATACACACTTACCACTCTTGTAGCTGTAGCCTTATTTCCTGATGAATCTGATACCTCATAGGTCACAGTATACTTTCCTGCCTTATCCTTATCTACCTTATCTCCTGATACCTTGACACTGTCTGTGATATCTCCGTCACAGTTGTCTGTTGCCGTATATCCCGGATCACTGTATTTATCACCTTTTTTAACTGACACAAAATCATCACCTGAGAGCTTAATCTGCGGTGCCGTGGTATCTGTGACATGCACAGTCCTTTTGACCTCGCTCTCATTCTTTGACGAGTCAGCGACACTGTACTTTATCTCATAGTCTCCCGGCTTTGAAGTATCGACAGCTCCTGTGACAGATACCTTGTCTGTCAGATCCCCATCATAGTTGTCTGTTGCCGTATATCCCGGGTCACTGAACTCGCTGCCTGCCTCTACAGTCATCTCTGCATCGCCATTTAATGTAATCTCCGGAGCCTTCTTATCCCTCACCTCAACCTTGATGGTCTGTGTCGCAGTTTTTTTACCGTATTGAGCAGTTACCTTTATCTCGTATGAACCTGTCTTTGTCGCATCGACATTACTGTCTATAGTGCATTTTATCTCTTTTCCCTTTCGGTTTATAAGCCTGCCTCTGACATACGCCTTGATTTTTGGTACCTCAAACTTTTTGCCATACTCAACCGTAATACCGTTTTTGAACTTGCTGCTGAACTCAATATGTGAATCAAAGCATGTGATATACACTATAAACGCCACCACCAGAACTATTGCAGCCGTAAGTATGCCGATAATCATCTTTTTATTTTTGTCCATTTTTCCAATCCTCTTTAGCATTTTATAATTATTCTCTCTATATTATTACTCAAACCTGATAATATTATTTCAAGCAGTATCTATTATAGCGTTAAACAATCTTTTTTGCTACTGCAAATTCCTTGAGAATTTCTTAATGTTGGCTTCATATATTTCAGTTGTGTTACAATTGTTTCTTTATCCCGAAAACCTGTGATAGAGTCGTAATATGTACTTAATTTATTTAATATCTTCGTTACTATTCAATTTGCAATACGACTAACCACTTATCTTTTTGCAGATATTCGCAATCACAAAAATCCCCCGAACAAGCCGGGGGATTTAAAAAGCTTATGCTGTAACAATCATTTTATTACTGCTCCTTGCGGTGCATCTCAAATGTCTCCATATGGTAGTTGGCGATGTTGTCACGAATCTTTCTGTCATCTGCTCTGCTTAAGAGATCATCACGGAACTTCTTTGTAGACACCATGTCATTGTATGAGCTTGGTCCGCCTACGCAGCCGCCCTCACATGCCATTCCCTCGATGAAGTTCTCAGGAAGCTTGCCTGCCTTCATGAGCAGAAGTGCCTTCTTACACTCTGCTGCTCCGTTTGCCTTGCAAACCTTGCAATCAACATCCTCGCCTTTTTCCTTCATGCTCTCGATTACGGCTGCTGTAACTCCGCCTGAGTTTGCGAAACGCTTACCGTATACTGAACCCTCCTGATATGAGGTATCATCAGCCTCAAGCTGTACTCCCTTTGCCTTCATAATAGCACGAATCTCGCTGAATGTAAGTACATAGTCTGCATTACCCTCTATCTTCTGATCATGTACCTCTGACTTCTTGGCAACACATGGTCCGATGAATACTGTAACTGCATCAGGATCCTTTGCCTTGATCATTCTTGAAACTGCACACATAGGTGAAACAGTTGTAGAAATCTTGTCAGCAAGCTCAGGATAGTGCTTTCTAACCATATTTACAAATCCAGGACAGCATGATGTAACCTTCTTCTCTCCTGCCTCATATGCCTCAAGCCACTCATCAGCCTCGTATGCTGCTGTCATATCTCCACCGAGTGCTACCTCAACAAAACCGTTGAAGCCAACTGCCTGCATAGCTTTCTTCCAGCTGTTCATAGTGATATTTGCGCCAAACTGTCCCTCTGCTGCTGGTGCAACCATAGCGTATACATGCTTGTTCTCTGACTTGATTGCATCGATTACATCTACGATGTATGTCTTTGATCCGATAGCTCCGAATGGACAGCTGTGGATACACTTACCACATCTGATACATTTGCTCTCATCAATCACTGAAATGCCGTACTCATTGTATGTAATGGCATTTACAGGGCAGGAGAACTTACATGGTCTCTTTAAATGAGCGATAGCGTTGTAAGGACATGCCTGTGCACAGCGTCCACACTCCTTACACTTCTGTGGATCGATATGTGAGCGGAGACGTCCTGCCTCGATTGCTCCGAACTTACATGCATTGATACAAGCCTTGCCAAGACAGTTCTGACAGTTCTCAGTAACTGTGTAGCTTGAAATCGGACAATCCTCACATGCTGAGCTGATTACCTGGATGATATTGCCGTCATCGTTCGCGCTTGGCGCTTTACCCTCTGCAAGTCTGACACGTTGACGGATGATTTCTCTCTCCTTGTAGATACAGCAACGGAAATGAGGTGTCGGTCCCGGAATAAGTGTAAATGGGATGTCATCTCTGATCTCATCGAGGTTACCTGCAAATGCAGCCTTTGCGACCTCAAGCAAAACTGCATGTTTGATTTTGATTACGTTTTCGTCAGCGTACATATTATCTCCTTTTCCTTAAAATAATGTATATTTTGTTACCTAATAAATTACATACTTAGAAGAATCATTATACCATGTGACACTTCCCATATCACATGACCTGATTCCTCTAAAAAAATGCTCCTAGTATTTATCTACTAGGAACATTCTACAAAATTTTTTAAAATTTTTCTACCCTTGTATTCATCAAAATACAAAGAATTGTTATTTTTTTCACAATAGCAGCGATTTCAATAAGAATTACTCATGGCGCAGTGCATCAATAGGGTTCAGGTTCGCTGCCTTGTATGAAGGTAGCATACCGAATATGATTCCGATTGCCATCGAAAAAAGCACCGCAAGTATAGCTGCTGCCGGGCTTATCGCTGTCGGCGTGCCGTTTAGCATTGAGATGACCTTCGAGAGTATTACTCCGACAAGCACTCCCACCAGGCCTCCAAGACTTGTGAGCACAACAGCCTCTGTGAGGAACTGACCGAGGATTGCTCCTTTTCCTGCTCCGATTGCTTTTTTAAGTCCTATCTCTGAGGTACGCTCTGTGACTGACACAAGCATGATATTCATGACGCCGATACCGCCGACGAGCAATGATATTCCGGCAATCCAGATGAGCATCATGTTGGTTGACTGGCTGAGCTGCTGTATCTGCTTTGCCTGCTCCTGTAAATCCTGTGCCTTGTAGGTCACATTAGAGCCGTCTGTGACATTTAAGCTGTTGTTAAGTATCTCCTCAGCCGCCTTTCCCACTGTAGTCATGGTACCCGTACTGTCTGCCTTAAGCAGAAGATTCTGCGGCTCATCATAGCGAAATATGACAGGCCATGTGCCGCTTGGCACAAATACATTGCCCTGGCTGTTATCATAGGCATACATATAGTAATCATCCATTGAATTTATTACCAGGTCATAGCTGTCCTTTTCCGTGACTACACCAACTACTGTAAACGGATATCCCTGTATCTCTACTGTCTTGCCGAGCGCACTCTCTCCTGAAAACAGGCTCCTCTCCACGTTCTCGTCGATGAGTGCCACCCTGCGGGCCTTTGCATAGTCATTCTTTGAGAAGCCTCTACCCTTCATGACTGCATAGTTTGCTGTGTCGAAATATCCGTCATCGACACCGGTTATATTGCCGCCTGAAAGCGCCGTGTTCAGATAATAGACTGCATTGTAAGCCTGTCTTGTACGGTAAAGGGCTGCATTTTTCACATGCTCAAGCTCCTTTATGCTTTCAAGTGTGTCAGCTGATACCTCAGTCACTCCCGCCGGCGCCGAATCATATGACATATCCATATCATAACCATCCTTCTGCAGTGTGACCTTTACATTATTACTTCCCGAACCTATGAGGTTCTTTTCTATCTGTTCGTTTGTGCCCTGAATTGTGGAAACAATCGCAATAATTGCTGCAATTCCGATGATGATTCCAAGCATGGTCAGAAACGAACGCATCTTATGTGACCAGATTCCCCTAAAGGACAATCTAATATTTTCAAGCATCTTTTATCCTCCCTGCTAAACTAATTCATACCATCTTCGGACACCTTGGTTTTCTCGCCTTCTCTGACTCCATACGGGAATGCGATATAGTCATCATTTGTCAGGCCTGACTTTATCTCCACATATGAGTCCCATAGCGTCCTGCCTGTTTTGACCGACTGCTTTTTGAGCTTTCCGTTGTCATCCTTGTATATATATGACTGTCCGTGCTCTGTTCTGACAAACGACTTGTCGATATAAAGTCCACTGCCAGAGCCCTCTGATGATGTATCTATAGTAAGCTGCAGTGAATCGCCCTTTTTGAGATTCTGCGGATTCTCAATGTATGCAGTGTACCCATAGAATGATGAGTTTGGATTGCTGTCTCCATAGTTAACACTATCTGACGGCGCATTGCTTATCTCAGATATCGTACCCTTATAGGTGTCACCTGTCATGTAGTTGACTGCTGATACACTCTGTCCTACCTTTACTTTATCCAGATCCAGCTCACCGATTGTTCCGCTGATATACAGTCCTGACGCTCCTGAAAGCTGCAGGAAAGGTGTACCGTCTTTAGGTGGATTGGCAGGATCGCAAACTGTTGTCACGATTCCATCCTTCTTTGCATATACCACGCCATCCTCAAGCTCGCTCTGCAGTTCCTTTAAATCAGCCTGTGCAATTCTCTTTTTCAAATCAACATCTGCAACGCTTCTTGTCTGCTCCTTTATGGCATTCTTAAGCTCATCCGCTGTGTATGTCTTTTCTTCTGCAGCGGTATCAGCTTCTGTCTGTGTGGCCTGTTCTGTGGCAGTGTCTGCTGCGGTATATGACGGCACATTTCCTGCTGTATCATCAGAAGCATCTCCTGCTGTAATTGTGCCTGCAAGGAAAAGCTTTATCTCATCGCTGTCATCATAGCTGCCAAGCTTATCTCCTCTTACGATAAGCTCCATATCAGGTGCAGAAGCATCTCCTATTACAAACCGGGCTACCGCACTCTTATCAGCAAGTGTATTCAAAAGCGATCCGGATACATATGAAGCCTCTGTGCATGTAAATACATAAGGATCGTCCTCTGTACCGTTTCCTTTGGCCTTTGACAAATCCGATATCACATCATGCTGTTCATCAGGCTTTTGCTCAGGTGCAGCCGGATGTGTGTCAGGCTTTTGCTCAGGCTGTGGCTCAGGTGTAACAGGAGTCTCAGGCTGCTTTGCAACCGGCTTAGTATTCTTTAGCTTATCAAGCTTCTGCTTTTCCGATGCAAGCTGGTTCTCAAGGCTCTTTATCTCAAGCTGCTTCAGCTCAACCGAGAGGGAAAGACTCGTCACATCATATGCAAGGAGCTTATCTCCGGCCTTTACCTGCTGATCTTTTGTGACATAAACCTCTGTCACCTTCTGTCCATCACTTAAATTGATTGTCTGACCTACATCGTCACACACTATTCCCTCACTGGTCATGGATGTGGAGTCGTTTGTCGTGCTGATTGTCGAAACACTCATGACGGAAGCAAGCCCCTTGGAGTTCTTGTAATAAACCACTCCTGTGATGCTTCCCGCTGCAACTGCAACTACAAGGACAGCTATTATAATGATCTTAATTGTCTTTTTCTTTTTCATTACCTGCCTCCTGTCCTTCCTCTGTTATCTCACCATCTATGATATGGACAATGCGCTTTGCCTGCTTTGCAACCTTTCTGTCGTGTGTAATCATGACAACCGTCACACCGGACTCATTAAGGCTCTCAAAGAGCTCAAGCACCTGCCTGCCGGACTTTGAATCAAGCGCTCCGGTAGGCTCATCCGCAAGCAGAAGCTTTGGATGATTTACCATAGCTCTCGCTATCGCCACTCGCTGCTTCTGTCCTCCTGAAAGCTGTGTTGGCTTAAAATCAGCCCTGTCTGAAAGCCCTACACGCTCTAATGCCTCCATACCCATCTGCCTTCTGTCCCTTTTGCTCACACCGGCATATATGAGTGGCAGGCATACATTGTCCAGTGCGCTCTCACGCGGCATAAGCTGAAAATTCTGGAATACAAATCCAATTGTATCCCGTCTGACCCTCGTAAGCTCCTTTTCCTTCAGCTCACTGACAGGTCTGCCGTCAAGTATATATGTGCCCGATGTTGGCAGATCAAGGCATCCCACAATATTCATGAGAGTGGTCTTGCCGGAGCCTGACGGTCCCATGATTGCCACGTACTCTCCCTCCTCAATCTGTAGAGAGACATCCTTTAAAACCGGCACCACGAGCTTATCCTGGTCATAATTTTTGTAAATATGCTGGAGTTCTAGAATCATCTACTGTACCTCCGCGTCACCTGAACCGGTGGCATCTGCACCTGAACCGGTGGCACCTTCGTCCATTGTGCCATCATCAACAGGACCACCCTCAGTGCCCTCAAGCACCTGGTCATCAAGAGCTTCTGTACCCATATTGTCGTAGGCTGTATCTTTATCGCCGCCATTTTCAATGTAATCGTCCCATGTCTGTGCCGGCTCACCCTCATAAAGGTCATCAGATGCCCATACTATGTAGTCATCCTTTGAAAGCCCTGATTTGATTTCATACATCATGAGATTCTCGTCATAATCTCCAAGCTCAACCTTTGTCTTCTCAAGCTTATCCTTTTTATTAAGTGTCCAGACATATGCATCATCGCCATCCTTTACGACGTAGCTCTCATCAATCCATATGCCATCCTTCACCTCTGTCTGTCCAAAATCCGGCTCCACATATACATGCTGTCCTAAAAGCATATCGTCTGTGCCTGTAAGCTGCACATAGAAGTTGTATTTTGAGGCCTTCTGCTCGCTGCTACTATCATTAGCCATGCCTGAATTGCTGTTATCTGTCTGAACATTCTCAGTGTCAACCTTGCTGATGGTACCCTGCCAGGTCTTTGACTCATCAACTCTTGAGCGCACGATAACTGCCTGTCCCTCTGCCAGTCCGCTGTTTAAAAAGCTCTGCTCATCGATTGTACCCTTTACCCTGTAATCACCGGTGGCAACGATTGTCATAAATGCAGAATCTGCTGTGTCTGTACTCTTATTCTCATTGATTTTCTTAACAACACCGACCATTGTGCTGTTTACAGTGGCATTTTTGATGCTCTCATCGTACTTTTCTATCTCTGCCTTCTTCGTGGCAACATCGTACTGTGTCTGCTTCTGCTGTGTCTGCATCTGCTGAATCTGCAGTGTATAGTCAAGCTGCTGATCCTTTGACGCTTCCTTCTTTTCCTTGTTGAGCTGCTCTATCTGGGCATCATAGCCGGAAAGCGTATTGTTTAAGCCCTCAAGCTCAAGCGTGGCACTTTCCTTTTTCGCAGCAAGATCCTTTGTATCATAGGTAAAAAGAGGTGTACCCACCTGTACCTCATCCCCCTCTGACACGAGAATATCCTTTACTGTTTTCTCACTATCAGCCTTGATATCCATAGTATCGGCTGCTTCCACGACACCGCTGTACTTGTCAGTGCTTCCCGCCTGATACATGACATCAGAGACCTTGTTTGCATACACGCCCGATGCCTTTTTTGCATTCTTTCCCTTTGTCATTGCAATGACAACAGCTGACACAATCACCGCTATGATTAGCACAACTGCAATCACTGAAATGATAATCTTTTTCTTTTTACTCATTTCGACCTCCCGTTTTTTATAATATATTGATTATAAGTAACTATTCAGAACCACTGAGAACAGTTACGATTATGAATTAATCATACCAAATATATATTGCATTTGTCCTTTAAGATTTTTTTAATATTTTACTAATAAAAAATGGAGGTTAGTATGGAAATAGCTTTTAGTGAGAAAATTTCTCCACAGCTGTCCGCCGCCCTGTTGTCCACCCCTTATGAGCTTGGGAAAGAGGGCGGGCTATCAAGCGGCTATCTGCCGGAGAGTGACAGCTGGGAAGTGATAGTAAAATATGTCGGTGACATCGAAAAAATAAAAGAAAAATATCCTTCTGCACTCATAACAAAGCTACTTGGAAACTATGCGGTGCTCGTAATTGAGAAATCACTTGTAAATACCGTTGCCCTGTGCGATGAAATCATATATATGGAAAAGCCAAAGCAGTTTAACTACGATGTGTACGAGGGCTCGCAGGCCTCATGCATCACTCCCGTACACACCAATCCATATAATCTGACCGGAAAAGGTGTGCTCGTAAGCATTATCGACTCCGGAATTTACTATGCCCATCCGGCTTTTATACAGGATGGTGTAAGCAGAATCGCCTATCTGTGGGACCAGACTATTTCCGATGATTCCTCACACAGTGATATCGTCCCTTTCGGCACCTTATATGACCGCGATACAATCACCAAAGCCATAAATGCAGAAAACAGCTTAGAAATGCAGCGCATCTGCCCAAGCATCGACATATCCGGGCACGGCACTCATGTGGCAGGAATCGCTGCCGGAAACGGAAATGGTAATGAACAAAACACAAAATACCGCGGTGTTGCTTATGAAAGCACTCTTATAATCGTAAAACTCAAAACCTCAGGCGGTGCCAGCTTTCCCACAACCACGCAGATTATGCTGGCAGTGGACTTTTGCATAAGAAAATCAATCGATATGAATATGCCAATCTCCATAAACCTAAGCTTTGGCACAAGCAACGGCTCGCACAGCGGCACCTCACTGCTTGAAGCATACCTGGACTATATAGCAGGAAACTACCGCTGCGCTGTCTCAGTCGGCTCAGGTAACGATGGAGCCGGCTTTGGTCATGCAAACGGCAGCTCATACCCTGCCGATGCAGAGCTTGCGATAGGCTATCCTGAGCCGTCTCTTTCCATTGATTTATGGAAAAAATACTGGGATGAGATACAGCTGCGCATTAGTGCACCAAATAATGATATGCTGGAGATTCCCGATACAATCACCAATCAGGCAAAGGGCTTTACATACAGATACAATCTCGATGGGACAGACATATATATAACAGGCGGCGGTCCCTCTCCCTACTCTCCCTTTCAGGAAATATTCATTGAACTCATGGGATCACAATACATCTCACCCGGCATCTGGAAAATATCACTTGAACCCATATCTGTAAAGGACGGCTCATGGGATATATGGCTGCCGTCAGGTGCTCTGCGCAATGCACAGACCTCATTTATCCATGCATCGCCTGATATCACCCTGACCATCCCCTCAACCGCTCAAAATGTCATATCTGTCGGAGCCTATGACAGCCGAACAAACCGCACAGCCGCCTTTTCCGGCCGAGGCTATACCTGGGCCTTTGACAGCATAAAGCCTGATATCATTGCGCCCGGTGTGGACATTATTTCATGTTCAAACACCGGAGGCTACACTTCAAAAACAGGGACATCTATGGCTGCACCGTTTGTGACCGGTGCGGCTGCGCTTCTGATGGAATGGGGAATTGTGCGTGGAAACGATCTCTATATGTATGGCGACAAGCTTAAAGCTTCTCTCATAAAAGGTGCAGGTGAAAATGTATTCACAGCTGTCTCAAGGACAGCCTCTGAAAACACTTCCAAAAATACAAAATACCCCAACCCTGTGACGGGCTGGGGTACATTGTGCTTACTGGATAGTATTCCTTAGTGGAAGCGCTATTCGTATACATGCTTCTGATGCTTCTTTGCATCTGCCTTATTCTTTTTCTTCAATGGATGCTTTGGGTTTTTATCCATTATAATCGCTTCCTTCCGTTCGTTCTGACTACGTTATACACCTGTAATCAGCACTTGTCAAGTTAGAGTGCTATTTTTAATTAATTATTTATATTTAGCATGAAATCACAATCATTTTGATGTCAAAGCGTCAATTTGTATGCACAATTATTGACAGTTTGCTATATTTAATTTTAAACACAGTCATCGCAATTCAAAAAATACATCATTACATAGCTGCCAAATATACAAAATATGCCGCATAGCAAAGCAGCATCACCACTCCGCATGGCTTTCTAAGCTCTTTATGTCTTATCGTACCGACCCACAGGAGCACACCGCAGAGTATTGCCACAACTGTATCAATCACAAACCTGCTCTCAAACGGTACCGGGCAAATGAGTGCAACTGTTCCTATTACAAAAAGTATATTAAAAATATTGCTGCCGACAATATTTCCTATTGCAATTCCTGCATTTCCCTTGCGTGCTGCTGAAACAGATGTCACAAGCTCCGGCAACGATGTGCCGAATGCAACGATTGTCAGTCCAATAAAGCGCTCACTCATGCCGCAGGCTCTTGCTATGGTTGTGGCACCGTTTACGACAAACTGGCTTCCAATTACGACACACACACCGCCCAGCACAATAAAGAGCAGGCATTTCCATACCGGATATAGCTTTACCGGCTGCTCATCACCGCTGTCATTGCCCTTTTTTGCCAGAAAATACAGGTAAAGCAGATATGCAATAAATAAAACCCACAGTATAACTCCCTCAATGAATGTGATTTCATTACCTGTCATTCCCATCACGAGAAGCACGGCTGTAATAAGAAGCATGTACGGTATCTCGTATTTGAAGGTGGTTTTTTGTATGGCTACATTTGTGATGAGTGCGGTCACTCCCAGGATTATAAGGATATTTAGTATATTGCTGCCGACTATATTACCGACTGTAATCCCCGCATTACCCTTTATTCCTGCTGTGATGCTAACTGCCGCCTCCGGCAGCGACGTACCCATCGCCACAATCGTCAGTCCAATCACAAGCTGCGGAATACCAAATTTCCCGGCGAGCGCCGCCGCTCCATCCACAAACACATCCGCGCCCTTCACCAGTGCTACAAAGCCTGCTATAAGCAGTAAAATTGCTACAAAAATCATAATTTTCCTCCTTCTGCCGTCCTTTTTAAGGATGCCTGATTAATTGATAGTTACAGCTATGTCCTATCAGCAGAAGGTTTTTGTATACAAAAAAGGCGACACTTCTGCTGTATAAAACAACAAAAGTCTCGCCATTTAATCACTCTCCGGATTGCTGCCATATATGTATGATATGTATGAGCAATCGTACTGACGGATAAGTAAGCACTCTCGTGCCGGCTACTCCCTTTCACTTATATACTATGATATGTCAACGCAGGGTATTCGTCAATAGGGAAATGTGCTTATTTTTCATATTCCTCTATGACGCAGGTATGATGCTTTTTTTCACCATTTTGACTATCATAATTGATTCCAACCAAAAGAAGCTTTCCCTTATAACCTGCCAGTGCTCCCTCATAGTGCCTGTCCTTAATCTGTTTAACTGCAGCCTCGGCAGTCTTATCACATTTTAATTCAATTATAATTGCCGGGCGTTTTCCGGCATTTTCTCTTGGTATAAATACCATATCTGCATATCCTTTACCCGCCGGCATTTCTCTGACAATATTGTAATATGCAGGTGCTGTAAAATAAGCCATTGTCAGAACACAGCTTAATGAGTTTTCATCATTATATCTCAAAACAGATGTATATGATTCATGTGCAAGCTCAATTATTTCTGCCACTTTATCACTGTCACAATTAATTGTAGCCCTTAACAATTCATCGCATCTGGCAATTGATTTTCCAATTTTCCCCCAATTTCCTGTGCACAGAGCTGCCTGATACGCTTTTTTCACTTCATAATTTGGAATAAATGCACTCTCTTCCTCTCTGTCATATCCCAGATATCCCAAATGAATCAGAGCTGTCAAAGCTTCATCCTTTGAGGAAACAGTAGAAAAATCATTCTGAAAAGTTTCGGTGTTTACATATAATTTTTTCCCTGACAGCATATTTACAATATCATCCCTCAAGCCCTCATAATTCATGTTTATAAATGTATTGATTGACTCAAATGATGATGTGTTTTTCCAATAAGAATCAAAATCCCTGTAATTAAGTGCCATCGACACAGAATTCGGATTATACATATGCAAACCATCTATCAGATAGCCATTGTACCAGGCTTTCATGCTCTCATAATCCATGTTGTATTGCCTGCACAGCATCATGACTTCTTCTTCTGTAAAACCATAATATTGTGTAATCGGTCTGGATTTAAGCATTGTAAACTCCTGAAAATTATTCAATGCCGATTCGTCCTTTATTTTTTTTATCGGAAGTATCCCGGTTATATATGCCAAAGCAAGGAAGTACTTTGATTCCTCTGACTTAAATAATGAATGAAGAAACTGTAAATAATTATGAATCAGATTCTGGTCATCACTATTTCTGATTACACAATCCCATTCATCTATAATAATTACAAACTGTATCCCGGTAAGCTTATAAACAGACATGAGTATAACACTGAATTTCTTTGAAAAATCAACATTTTCCTCAAATTCATCCCTTAAATCCGACACAACGTATTCCTTGATTTTATCAATGATATTTGCCTTATAATCATCCCAAAATGATGAAATATCAAGATGTATGACATTGTATTTGTTCATATGTTTTTTATATGCCGGATTTGTTGCAAGCTTAGTGTCTTCAAACAACTCTGCTGAATCACAACCCCTGCTATAATATGCATCTATCATTCCGGCAGCATGGGATTTTCCAAATCTCCTTGCATGGCTTACTGCAACACATTTATCTTCTGTCGATAATCTGCTATTTAATTCATTGATCAGTTCTGTCTTATCCACATATATTCTACTGTTTTTTGACTGTAAAAAACTTTCATTTCCAGGATTAAAGTATATTCCCATCCCGTTTTCACCCCTTTAACATATATAAATCAGCTATACTTTTTTATAGTATAGCTGATTATCTATATAATTACAAATATTAAATAAATCTCAAGATAAGTTTAAATACACACCTATTATTTTCCTACCACTGCAAAAAATGCAAAAAGAGCGATGTATGAACAACATCGCCCTTTTGTTGGATTACTTATTAAATTAAACCTTATTTTAAACTTTTCGAAATTTGTCAATAGAAGGTTTTTCTTGCCTGTAAACTAAATCATTTACCTATATTATTTACGGTTTGGCTTTTTCGCAAAAAGTGCCGCTCCCACAAGACTGATTGATGCAAATGCCAATGCAAGCATGCCCATAAGAGGGTTTGTATCACCTGTCTTTGAAGCCTTCTTTACTGTAGCTTTTTTAGCTACGCTGCCTGTTGTGTTAGCAGTCGCAGAATTTGACTTTTTACCTGTTGCTACAGTTGCATTCGTACCGGCTCCATTAGAGCTTCCTGCACCTCCGGATATCGCACCTGTGCTTCCTGTACCAGTTCCGGATGTTCCCTGATTAGTGGTTCCCGGATTTACTGATTCTTTCTTCTTTAAGCCTTCAATAGCCTTATTGAGTGACTTAACTGCATTGTCAACCTCTGTCTGGTCATCCTTCTGCCCAAGCACTGCTTTTGCACTTGAAAGCACCTGTGAGAAGGTTTTCCAGCTGTCTGCTGTGTAATCAGCCTCTTTGAGTGTATCTGCTTTTTCAATTACACTCTCAAGTGCTTTAGTATCAATAACCGCAGGCTTGTCATATGTAAATGAAAGTGCACCCTTATATCCGGTTGCTGATACCTTGATTTCAAAGCTTGAACCCTCAGCAAACGGAGCCTGAGTAGTATCAATTGTACCATCTTCCTTGATAATCTTCACAGCACCCTTACCCTTGCCTGGTGCCGGATAAACCTTACCATTCACATTTACAGACTTGATTTTTCCAATAAAATCTGCAAACTGTGCATCTGTTGCTCCCTCTGCCTTTACAAGCTTCGGTGCTGTCGCATCATTATTGTATGCTGCAGAAACTGTATCGGCATAGAGCTCAAACGTGGTAGTGATTGGAGCATATTTTTTGTTCTTATCGGATACTGTCAGCGTATACTCTGTATTCTCTGCATCCTTCGGATATGTAATTACAAGCTTCTTAGTCTGAGTATAGCTTGCTGCATATGTTGACACTGCCGATGCTATGTTTTCCTCTGTGACCTTAAATCCCTTTACTTCTTTTCCTTTTGCATCTGTAACTGCATATTCTGCATCAAAATCATCCGGAAGTGCAACAGCAAGATTAGTCTGTCCTGCTGATACAGCTGCATTTTCTGCTTCAACAGCTGCATCCTTAGCGTGCTCAAGCACCTTATATTCTACAGGTAAAGTGAAGATTCCCTTACTTGTATAGTATGTTACATTTTTGATTGTCTTTCCAACCATGGACTTGTAGTGGTTAGATGAAAGAGGACAACCATGAGACTCTGTAACAATTCCAACACTCCATGCAAGCTCCTGTGTTTTCCAGATATTTTCTACATGACGCATAGCATAATCTGTATCATCAGTGCTTACAATAACACCGTAAACCACATCATCATCTTCAAAGCCCATAGCACCCTTTATGCCATCAAGATTGAGCTGATAGTCTCCGTACTTTGTTTTTGTCTTGAACTTTGTTTTCACCTGGCCAGAAGCTATCTGCGTCTTAGTTCCATTTACAGCGCCAAATGACAGCTTTTTATCTGTGCCTACTGTTGCAGTCTTGTAATATGAAGGAACCTCACTAAGCACATAGTATGAGTAGTCAGCACTCTCAAAAAGAGCCTTCTTTCCCTCATATGTTGTTGTAGAAACCTTGCCCTTCATATTGGTTGTGATATCTACCTTACTGTCATCTGTAATCTGTGTATAACCCTTATTGTTATCGTAGAACTCATCTGTGACCTTTACCGGGAAGGTTACACCGTTTATATGCTCTCCTTCTGCATCCGCATGATATGAGCCTGCTGCCAGAGTATTTCTGGTCTTCTGCTTTGTGGCAGATGTAGTGGCATCTACTGCGACTGAATTGTTATTAAGATCAGCCTTGTAAAACTCATCATATGGAATATTCATGAGTACATACTGTGATTTCAGATTATTTACAGCAGCTGTGAGGTGTGATAATGCTTCCTCGGCTTCCGATTGCATGAGGTCAGTCTTTTCTAAAGCTTCCTTTGCTTCCATAAGCTCAATCTGCATATTTGACCATGTTTTATCTGTATAAAGCTCCTTGTTCAGCTTATCAGCCTCCGAAACCTTATCAGAAAGTGCCTTCTTTGATGTCTCATCTGCCGGTACCTGTGGTTTAACTATATTTGCAGCTGTTGCCTCAAAATTATATGTATAATCCTCATATCCTAATGCATAGATTGTGACAGACCAGTATCCTGTTCCATCATATCCACTTGGCAGGCTGCATCTGAGCGAATCTGTAAGACCAAGCTGGATTCCCATAGACTTATGCATCCAGTTATCTGATGCAAACTTTGTGCCATATGTGGCAAGTGCTTTGGTTCTTGTGCTGTCATTACCATAATATGTCCACTTAACTGCCTGCATATTGGCTCCAAGATCACCATAATTACCGTTAAAATCAACTCTTAAAAACTCTCCGTATGATCCGTTTGCAGCTTTAACTTCCGGCTCAAGTCCATCTGCTTTTTTAAGAGAAGACATTACACCTGAGTCATTTCCTGTTGCTCTGGCTGAGAATGAGAAGCTTCCGTCTGCAGTCTTTGTAGCAGTCTTAAGACCGTTTGTATCTGCGGTAACGTTTGCCACCTCGTCAATAACCTGAAGTTTATTTTCTCCATAACCGCCCTTCAACTTAGAACCATTCTCGTAAACTGTATATTTTGCCTTGAATGCCTCGTAATCCTCTGCTTTTACTTTTACAGGGACAAATTTAAGACCTGTTACTTTGTAATCTTTAAGGTTTAATGTAACAGAGTCGTTTGTAAATACACCTCTGTTATAGGTATACTCTGTACCATCTGTCATAACAGCAATCTGCTTGTCTTTTCCGTCATCGCCTTTAACGGTTTTCCAATATGACAGATTAAGTGTTTTACCCTCTTCTGTCTCTACAACTGCATTGCACTGGAAGCTTCCTCTGTGAAGACCATGGTTTTTAGTAGCACGAGTTACTGTATCAAATGCACCTTTATCATACTCACCCTTTGCGTCTACCTCATCTGATGATGCTGTGCTTCCTGCTGCCTGTACTCCCTCAGCAGCCCAGTACTCTGACCATGTAAGTCCTGCATAACAATATACATATTTTTCTTCTTTTACAAGTCCCTTTACAGCAGCATTTAAAGCTGTTGCTGCTGAGTCAACTGCTGTCTGTGACTCTTTTGCTGTAAGTGCGCTCTTTGCTGCTTTAAGAGCTTCTGATACCTTGCTCCATGTAGCTGCTGTATAATCAGACTCTGTAAGTGCCTCTGCTGACTTGATAGCTGACTCAAGAGCTGTAGTGTCCACTGCTACTTCATCTTTCTTCTCTGATGCCTTACCAAGAGCTTCAAGGGCTGCTTTTTTTACCGCAGTTGATGTACGTGTTGCTCCTGAAACAGTATCCCAGCTGTTTATTGTCTCTTCTGTTGCAACTTGGCCTATCAAAGACTCATATCCTGGCTGATTTCTCTTTTTGTTGCCTGTTTTAGCCTTATTAAAATATGAATTGCTTTCTTCATCATATGTGTTTCCAGGTGTTACAGATATGCTGCTTATATTTCCATCCTGTACTCCTACCGATACCGAAATATCATATGCATTCCATTCGTTGTCATCATCTTCTGCTGCTTTGACATTTCCTGCACCAGTATACGTTCCGTCAGCCGCCACCTGGCTGCCTGTCACTGCAAATGCACTTGTCGGAAACATAGTGGCTGTCACCGACGCTGTCAGTGCAAATGTAAGAAATTTCTGTGCTAAAATCTTTCTCTTCATTTTTTCCTCCTTAAGATTTTAATAATTTATAGTTAATGTGGCTGCACTCTAATTTGCAATCCACAATTGCTACCTATTTCAATATTAAGCAGATATACATAATTGATATCTTTTCTCAATAAGTTAGTCCTCGCTAACCTATATTCAAAAAATTTTTCCCGCTTAATCCTACTGCGGGAAAGACCTTTTGTGCGACAATTCCTATCAAAAGTCCTGTCAGTGTGCCAGCCACAAGAAGTGGTGGCAGATAATACACCACTGCAGTGCTTTTAAGCACTATCGCAGCGGCCAAAAGCTGTCCTATGTTGTGGCTGATTCCACCAGCCACGCTAACACTGACCATCGAAAATTTATCTGTTTTCTTTATAATTAGCATTACCGTAAGACTCAGCAGACCACCTGCCAGACTGTATATGATGGAAACACCATTTCCAAACATAAAGCCCACGAGAAATATCCTCATTATCACTACAGTAAGTACCTCACAAGGCCCAAGGAAAAATACTCCAAGAACAGTGACCAGGTTTGCCACTCCTAGCTTAATCCCCGGAATACCTATGCTTATCGGAATAAGGCTCTCCACATAGCTGAATATCATCGCAAGTGCCACAAGCATGGCGCCGTATGCTATTTTTCCTGATTTAGTCATATTTCTTTTCATTTAGTTTTCTCCATAATACCTGTATGCTACACACCAAGCCATATACATATAGCTATAAGTATCGCAGCTCTTATGCCGGTAAACCACAGCTCATTTCCACGAAGCTGCCTTATACCTGTATGAATATTGCTTTTTGGACATATTCCATTGCATTTCTGACACTGGAAGCAGTCACCTGATATCCTTCCTGAGCCATCATCCGGTAACCCTATGTCACACGGACATATCTTCTCACAGGCTCCACAGCCCTTTATGCAGCCCTTCCTGTCCCTGTGCAAGGTAAATGTAGCTGCTATAGGGAGTATTGAAAAAACAGCTCCCATCGGACACATAAAACGACAGAAAAACCGCTCCTGTACACACATACCGATGATTATAAGTACAAGCAATACTGCTCCTGTAATATATGAGGCGAGCCTGAGGTTACCTGCCCTAAGCATTGAGAATACATCCCACGGACTTGTACCCTTTAACGAGCTATATGCTCCCAGATAGCATAGTATCAATATGATTGCAAGTATCACATATTTCATATATGTAAGCTTTTCTGCAGCCTTTATAGGTATACTCACCGGCTTTTTCTTAAGCTTCCGACAGCATGACACATATATTGCATGCACCGCATCACCAAAGCTTCCGAATGCGCAGGCAAAACCACAGAAGAATCTGCCGAATATCATTGTGTGCACGCAAAGCATCAGAAGAACTGCTACAAAAGATGTAAGCTCAATTCTGTTTCCAGCTCCAATCTGTGTAAAAATATACTTGACGCCATTGAACGCTGCCGTGAACATTGACGGAAAAAGTATGAAAAATAAAAGCTGTACTCCTACACGAAACCAGGTCTGTATCTTTCTCTTTCGAAGCTTTGGATTCATATCTTTTATCCTCATCTATTTCACCGCCTTATCAAGTGCCTGCTTAGTGGCATTTCTTATGGCAGTTGAGCTGAATGTCGCACCGCTTACAGTATCCACATCCGCGGACTGCGATGAAATGATGGACGGTATGATATCCTCTGCCATCGTCAGGTATGCACCATCTTCCTTCTCTGCCGCTGTAATGTCAACCGATGATATTTTCCCTGCCTCGATTGTCACCTCGACATCCACATTGCCTCCAAAGCCCTCTGCACTGCCTGTGTATGTGCCATCCTTATATGCTCCCTCACTGTCTGAGCTTTCAGTTTGTGAAGCAATACGCTGTGTATTTTTATTTTCCTGTTCTCTTTTATCTATTGTCATGTTGTATCCCCAGAGAGACGATACAACTATAAACAGGCTTGCCAGTCTGATCCAAAATTCCTGCATGTTATCTCCATCCTGTAAATGTCCTTGCGGTTTTATTTCTTCTTAGCAGCTTCAAGTGCGCTCTTACAGCCATCAATTATAGCCTTTGATGTGCATGTGGCACGGGAAACAGTGTCAATGCCGCTAAAGTCAATGCTGTCCGCATTTGCCTGTGATGTGAGCACAGAAACCATACCGGGCTGATTTTTTGTGCCATCTGTCGCTTTCTTTATATAAGAAGCATTTTGTGAATCTCCATCTCCCTTTACATCAGTAATGGAAACTATCCTGTCATTTGCTATAGTCACCTTCATGCTCAGATTATATGCACTAAAGTCCATATCATCATCCGGTATGCACAGTGTAGATACATCATATGTGCCATCCTCGTATACATTTGTGGATGTATCATTTTTCTGAAGTGCATTTATTGCAGCCTGAAGCTTTTCCTGTGCGCGACTTACATCCTTCTTAGTGGCCTCTGCGGATGACAATACTTCGTTTGCATCCTCCAGACGTATCTGAAGCAGGTACCAGCTAAGCTGTGTGTACTGTGTGCCATCAAGCGATGCCTGTGACTGCACAAGCTTTGACAGGACCGCCTTGTCCTCATCTCCTGCAATATTGCTGTTATCCGAATTATTACTGCTATTATTGTTACCTGAATTGCTGTCACCGGTATTCTCACCTGCAGTTGTCTTTCGTGCTTCCTCAAATGCAGCCTTTACTGCTCCTATAAGTCCCTTAGAGCTGTAGGTAGCTCCGGATACCGTATCAACATCCGCACTCTGCTTTTTCATCATATTTTTTAACACATCCATAGCATTAGTGATAAAAGGCTCATCATCCTGTTTTTCAGTAACAAGAATTGCTTTAAGCGTCTTGTCCTGAATCACAACCGCAACCTTTATGTCGCCCTTGTAGCCCTCTGCCGTACCGTAATATATACCGTCAACATATGGAAGTGTCCCCTCTGTGCCATGTTCCTGTGCACTGCCAGATGAATTTTCATCATTCTGTCCATTTCCCGATGTCTGCGTTTCATCCTGTTTATCTGTATTATTGCCTGCTGTATTTTTGCTCACAGCCGCCTGGCTCAGTGCACTTCTTACAGCAGATATGATTCCACGTGAGCTGAATGTAGCACCTGAAACTGTATCCACATTGGTGCTCTGCTTTTCAACTATTGTATCAATTAGTGATGATGCACTCTTTACATAGCTGTCGCCATCCTTTGTGCTGACTATGCTTATAGAGGCTATTTTACCGCCTGCTATATCAACCTTTACCTTCATAGTGCCCGCAAAGCCTTTTCCTGTGCCGTAATATGTGCCATCCTTATAAGCGGCTGCATCCTGCACCGCTGCTATCTCTGCCAAAGAGCTGTCGGACTCTGACGCACTTTCCTGTTTTGATTTTCCTGTAACTGTCTTATCATTCTCACCTGTCAGGGCATTTTTCACTGCCCCAATTATTCCATTTGAACTGTATGTAGCTCCGGATACAACATCCACATCAAAAGACTGTGACGATATAATCCTGTCTATCACACCCTTTGCCCTATTGAAAAATACCTCATCATCCGTAGATGAAAGAATATCAATGGAAGTAATCTTCTTATCCATGATAGTTACAGCCACTGTCACAGGTCCGCTAAAGCCTGTCGCAGAGCCCTTGTATACACCATCTGCGAGGTCAAACGAGCCTGTGGCTGTTTGTGTATTCTCTGCAGCATTCTCTGTTTCAGTTTCAGTATCAGTCACCCTCTCTGAAACCTGCTGCTTTTTATCCTTTGAAGGTTCACTCGCCTTTGTCTGATATCCACTCAATGAAATCACCACACAGGCTGCAATCACAAGTGACACTCCAAGTGGTGCATATACCTTTATTTTTTCCAAAACTTCCTTGAACTTCATATATACCTCTTATATTTCCGATAGCACCGCTATCTGTACAATATTACTTTTGCTCTGCTCTATTTTGCATTTATTACCTCATACTCATAGTCAGATGAATAGTCATCCGCTATCCCCTCTGAAATATACATGCTGTCATCATCTGTAAGCAGTACGAAATCAAATTCATCACTGTGTGCCTTCCAGAACTCACACGCCTTGTCCTTTCCCATGATAAACAGCGATGTTGACAATCCATCTGCGAGTGTTCCATCATCACTCACAATGGTGACAGATTTAAGTCCACTCTCTGCAGGATAGCCTGTAGCAGGATCTATGATATGGTGGTAGATTTTCCCATCCTGCTCAAAATAACGCTCATATCCACCGGAGGTGATAACCGCCTTGTCGCTCACATCAACCACTCCTATATACTGACTTTCATCCTCCGGGCTTTGCACAGCTACCCTCCACTTGCTGCCATCAGTCTTGGTTCGGTAAGTCTGGACATTGCCTCCCAGATTCACAAGACCGCTATCCACGTCATACTCCTTGAAAATATCCATAATCCTTGATGAAGTATATCCCTTTGCAATACCACCCAGGTCTATCTCCATACTGGTATCCTCAAAGGAAATCTCTCTGCTTTTACTGTCGTAATCTATTTTTGAAATGTCTGCAAGCTTTAGCAGCTCTTTTAGAGTTGCATCATCCGGCACCTTAAAGTCCTTCGTCGGAAATCCCCACTCCTGCATAACAGGATATATCGCTATATCAAAGGCTCCATCCGTCATCGTACTAAGCTCAATTCCTCTCTGCACAAGATATCCCCCATCCTCTGACAAAGTGGCTGACTTATTCACATTCAGCTTTGCTATTTCACTGTCTTCATCTCCTGTTGAAAGCAATTCATCAAGTCTCTTTATCTCTGCTATAGATTCATCCACAGCTTTTTTTGCATTCTTACCGTATGCAGTCACTGTCATATATGTATCCATTGCAAACACTTCCTGTGATGATTCATTTGTGGATTTTGAATCAGTGTTTTTTCCTTCATGCGTTGCTGTCGTATTCTCTGTCACATCACTACTTCCACCTGAGCCACAACCGGTCACTGCCAATGCGACTGTCAGTAATATCGCAGCTGCTGTCTTCTTTTTCACCTTATTACCTCTTAATCAAATATATATTTTTATTAATTCATACACTTTTGTGTAAACCTGTATAAATGTCAGCCAGGCCTATATAGCACTTACTTATATACATCACGCCAATCGATTACATTATACTAACTTGTGTACATTGTCCTAACTTATATACTATATTTCTATTTCTAATTAGTCTTTGCTAACTTCGATATTTTATTTTAAATCATGTTTTATGTCAATAAGAGTCCATACAAAAAAAGCCTGTTGATTTTTTTTATCATTAAAATTTCCTTGCCTTTATCACGCTAACGTGGTAGCATGGTTACTAAATAAACTATTAAAGAGGTACTACAAATGAAAACATCAGAAATTATTGTATTTATCGTCTATCTGCTGTGCATGCTGGGTATTGGTATCTTCTTCTTCGTGAAAAACAGAAACGGCGGAGAAAAAACCTACTTCCTCGGCGGACGTGAGATGGGACCATGGGTTGCGGCGCTGTCAGCCGGAGCCTCAGACATGAGTGCATGGGTACTCATGGGACTTCCTACTTCTATCTATGCACTGGGCTTAGGTCAGGTATGGATTCCTGTAGGACTTGCAATCGGCTACACTATAAGCTGGCTGCTAGAAGCACCGAGACTGCGTAAATTCTCGATTGTAGCCAATGACTCAATCACTATTCCGCAGTATCTGACCAACAGATTCCTGTCCAAATCACTTGCACTGCAGGTAATATGTGCAATTGTGTTTTTGGTTGCATACACTATTTATGCGGCATCAAGCGTAAAGGCATGCGGTACTCTTTTCCACACTGTAATAGGAATGGATCCACAGATTGCCATGTATCTTGCAGCGGTTGTCATCGTAGGCTATACCTTCCTCGGAGGCTTCTCGGCTGTATGCTGGACAGATTTCTTTCAGGGCATGCTCGTGCTTGGTTCTATGTTTATAGCACCGATTTTTGCAGCATTTATGCTTGACACATCATCCATGTCAGCACTCCCGGGCGGTTACTTAAACCCATTCTCATGCTGGCAGGATATAGTGTCAGGATTGGCATGGGGACTTGGTTACTTTGGTATGCCACATATCATTATCAGATTCATGTCCATCAAATCACAGAAGGATTTGAAGAAATCAGCAAAAATCGGTATCACATGGACTCTGCTTATTGTATTTTTTGCAACCTTAATCGGAGTAATCGGAAGACTTTTCCTTGGCTTTGACGAATCTATAAATGAAAACTCTCTTGTTTTCATCCAGATTGTAAGAAAGATTTTCCCGGGTGTTATCTCAGGTATACTGCTCTCAGCAGTGCTTGCCGCCTCAATGAGTACCGCAGACAGCCAACTGCTTGCTGCTTCATCTGCTTTCTCGAGTGATGTGTACAAGCCTGTCATCAGAAAAGGTAAGGCAAGTGACAAAGAGATGATGTGGACCGGCCGTATTGTCGTTCTTGGAATCTCTGTTGCAGCACTCATCATCGCATCAAACCCTAATGCCGGCTCTATCATGGCACTTGTTTCCAATGCATGGGGTATCTTTGGAGCTGCCTTTGGACCTGCAATCATGCTCAGCCTCTTCTGGAAGCGCTTTAACTTCAAGGGTGCTGTTGCAGGAATCATAATAGGTGCTGCCGTTGACATATTGTGGTATGCATTCCTCACATCAACCGGAATCTACGAGTTGCTGCCGGGATTTGTTTTCGGACTTATCGCAGCCGTTGTTGTGACACTTTGCACAAATGAGCCTTCAAAAGAGGTTTATGAGCTCTTCGATAAAGCCGAAAAGTTTGATGAATAATTAAAGTAATTAATCATTTAAGAACATAAGTAAAACCGTCGTACCCTGCCATTTACGGCCCGGTACGACGG
>ERZ1034984.512-NODE-512-length-42703-cov-5.508863_pt1 | contig 42703 bp, 34 predicted proteins | sample MGYA00520589_ERZ1034984 | MGnify/ENA primary metagenome ERZ1034984 (study PRJEB33766, sample SAMN09781790) | gut metagenome | biome: gut microbiome | host: Homo sapiens | place: Madagascar | study: EMG produced TPA metagenomics assembly of the PRJNA485056 data set...
GCGTTCGACTCCAGCTGCCAGGCGTCCTCGCGGTCCATGGCATCCTGGGCGTCGAGCAGCTCCTGCGTCGCTGCAGCGTTTTCAGGATCGCGGCTAACGGCGGCGAGGGCTTCTTCGTAACGGCGCACCACCGCCAAAAGCGGCGACGTTCCCTGGAAAACCTGCGCCAGCACTGTGAGGTCTTCGTTCATTGGCTGATTCTGCGGCAGATATTCCATGACGAGCTGATTGGAGGTCAGCATCTCGCTTTGCGGCGCCAGATCGATGCCGGCCAGTTGTGCCAGCAGCGTTGATTTGCCGACGCCGTTGGTGCCGATGAGGCCGATCTTGTCACCTTCGCCAATGGCAAGGCCGAGATCGTCGAAGAGCACGCGTTCGCCGACGCTTGCATGAAGATGGCGCGCTTCTAATAGAACCATGGCAATTCCTCCTGAAATGGATAGTGTAGTCAGTAATCAGTATAGCAGAGAAACGCTGCTGTGAAAAGTTTTCGTCGGCGCAGGATTTCCGGCAAGAAAAAAGACGCCCACCAGAGCGTCAGATATGGTATACTGTTCTTGCGAGTCACCACGATGGTGGGCGGTTGGCCCCGGACATCTTCGGATGAAGGGGGTGAGGTCATGGAGATCTTAGAGGTCATTGGTTTGATCAGCCTCGTGCTGATGGCCCTTGAAATCGGCTTTCATTTTGGACAAAAAAAGTAACCGCCCCAGTCCAAAGGTTACGGTTACTTTTGTAGCATAATCGGCCAACCGTCCTCTGGTGGCTCCATTTTCTGTTATTATTATAGCATTTCTGTGGCGAAAGAACAATCATAAATCGCAAGAATCGCCGATCACGAAAGGATGGATCCCATGTCAAAACTGAAAACCATCGCCACCGCCCTCGGGCTCGCCGCTGGCGCTGCCGGCGCGGCTGTGGCTGTGAAAAAAATAAAATCTGCCTACCAGCTCGAGCTGGAAAACTGCACCGCTGATACGCTGGATATTTTCCTCGGCACGCTGGCTGCGCCGGATGCGCTCGTCTTCGAGCGTTTCCAGCCTGGCGAAAAACGCAGCGTCGATCTCACGCGCATGCCGCTCGGCGAGCACGATGTCGTCTACATCCGCTTCCCGGATACGGCTGCTCGCCCAGGTTACAAGCGCACGCTGATCTACGACACAGAAGAATGCAAGAGCCCGATGCACGGCATGATCGTCGACTACGGCGACGGCAACTACGATGTGAAGCTGGTGAGAGTGGGATGAAGCGCTACGACAACGATCTGCTCGACCCATCGCTGCGCCCGGCCATTCTCGTGAGCGGCGGTCCTCAGCCAGAACCGGCGCTGCTCGTCCGCCTGCGCGAAAAGCTGCCGCAGGCGCCGCTTCTCTGCGCCGATCGTGGCGCGGATCTCTGCCGCGCAGCCGGCGTTGTGCCTGATGGCCTCATCGGCGACATGGATTCGCTCTCGGCAGCGACGCGCGACTGGCTGGAGGAGACCGGCGTGCCGGAGGTCGTTTATCCCAGCGAGAAAGACGACAGCGACCAGGCGCTGGCGACAGAAAAGCTTTTCGCCGACGGCGCCGAGGAGATCGTCGTCATCGGCGGACTCGGCGGTCGCATGGATCATGAGCTCGCCAATATGATGGAGCTCGTGCGCGCCGGTCGCGAAGGCCGGAGCATCGTCTACTGGGACGACATCAACCGCCTGCGCTACATCGGCCCGGGAAAGCACGAGATCGCGCGCACCGACGATTACATCGGCATCGTGCCGTTTTCTGACGACGGCATGGTGCTTTCGAATGGTGGGCTGTATTATCCGCTGGATCATTTCAGCGTGCCCTTTGGCATCACCAGGCTCATCAGCAACATCATGGCCGACGGCGCCGACAAGGCGACGCTCGACATCCACCAGGGCGATGGCGTGCTCATTTTCTGCCACGATTGCGCGCGGCAAGAGGCGCAGGATTGAAGGAAAGTGCGCAGGATCGTCGCGCGTTGTTTACAAGCACTGGCAGAAATGCTAATATAAAGAGGTTATCATATCACATTTTTCTAGAGGGATGAGGAGAATCACAATGGGTGGAAAACAATTACCGGAAACTCTGACCCTGATCAGAGACAACATCTTACAATACGACAATCCCCTCGCCGTCAGCGCCCGGGAAAATGCCGAGTGGGCGAAGGATCTGAACCTGCCGAAAAAGGGCGACATTCTGTTCTACACCGGCGGCGAGTATCAGCTCCTGCCGTTTATGGATTCGCTCCTGGCTGTCATGGACATCGTTGATCCCGGCACGCCGGTTTTCGGCTGGATGATGAGCATGCGCGACCTCGTGCACAAGAGCGGCATGGCGCCGGAAAAAGTGTTCGCGTCTGTCTTTGCCCAGGACAAAGAACGCTTCTTTTCTATCAATAAAAAAGCCGCCAGCATCCTGAAAGCCCTCGGCTACGACATCTGCTACGATGGCGAGAACGAAATCTACAGCGGTGCGCTCCTGCACGAGCTCGGCTTTGAAGATGCCCTCGGCATTTACGCCAAGCGCGTCGCCACCTTCCTGAACCAGAGCGGCGCCAAGACCGTCGTCTGCATGTCGCCGCACGCTGCTGAAATGTTCGCGCTGATCTATCCGCAGTATGGCGATTTTCCAGATGTCGAGGTCAAAACCTTCATTCAAATGGTCCACGAAAAGCGTCACATGCTGCCAAAGAATTTCTACCGCGGCCTCGTGACGTTGCACGATTCCTGCCGCATGGCGCGTGAGATGGACGTCGTCGACGAATTCCGCGAAGTCCTCGATGCCATGAACGTGCGCTACAAAGAACCATTCCGCACCGGCAAGTGGAGCACCTGCTGCGGCGGTCCGATCAAAACGACCTACGCCGAGCTTTCGCACAAGATCAGCCAGAAGCGCGCCAACGAGCTTGCGGAGACCGGCGCTCAGATCGCGCTCTTGAGCTGCCCATACTGCCTCTCTGCGCTCAAGGGCTGCAAAACGGCGACGCACATGGAGATCATGGACTTTGTAGAATTTCTCGCAAAGGGGTATAAGCTATGAGTACGATCAAAGAAAATATCAATGCCTACGCCAAGGACATCAACGAAGCCAGCGAGGACGAACGCATCCGCACAGCGATCACCCGCGCCATTGCGTCCTATCGCAAAAATCTCGCTGAAGCCCTGGAGCGTTATCCGCACACACCAGCGCTGGCCAAGGAAGTGCAGGAGATCAAGAAGAACGCCCACCAAAACTGGCGCGCGCTGATGGCGCAGGCGATGGATTCCATCGAGCGCAACCACGGCCACGCATATTTTGCCAAGGATGCGCAGGAGGTCGTCGACATCATCAATGAGATCGCCGGCGGCGAAAAGACCATCGTCAAAGGCAAATCCATGCTCGGCGAAGAGATCCATCTGCGCCAGCGTCTGGCCGATTGCGGCCACGAAGTCTGGGAGACCGACCTCGGTGAATTTATCCTGCAGCTCATGGACGGTCGCCCAATGCACATTCTCTCGCCATCCATCCACGTTCCGCGTGAACAGGTGGCGGAAGTCTTCAGCGATTTCTTCGGACGCGAGATCCCACCGGAAATCTCTGACGAGGTCATGGCTGTGCGCGAATTCCTGCGCGAAAAATATTTCACCGCCGACATCGGCATCAGCGGCGCCAACGCCGTCGCCGCCGACACCGGCCAGATCACCATCATCGAAAACGAAGGCAACGTGCGTCTCTGCACCGCGGCGCCACCAGTTCATATCGCCGTCGTCGGCATCGAAAAGATCGTGCCATCCTTCCTCGATTCGATGAAGGTGGCAGAGGTCAACTGGCGCTACGGTCAGTACACCGCGCCAGCCTATGTCAACATCATCAGCGGCCCATCCAAGACCGGCGACATTGAAAAGGTCACGACCTACGGCGCCCACGGTCCGCACGATTTTCACGTCATCTTCGTGGACAATGGCCGCTCGAAAATGATCGATGACCCGGTCTGCCACGACGCTGCGCTCTGTCTGCGCTGCGGCGGCTGCATGTACGAATGCCCGGTGTTCTCGTTGGTCGCCGGCCATTTTGGCAAGACCTACATGAATGGCATCGGCGCCATCTGGACCGCCTTCGTGGACGACACCAAAGAAGCAGCGCCGATCGTCTACAACTGCCTGCGCTGCGGACGCTGCGTCGAGCAATGCCCGATGGACATCGACGTGCCGACGATGATCTATCATCTGCGCACCCAGGCTGTCGCTCAGGCAGACGCCGACGCGAAAAAATAACCACGCCTCTTGAGAGTGCGTCTTCCTGCGAAAATGGAAGGCGCACTCTTTCAAGTTTCAGCAGCGAAGAAATAGCTGCGATGCAATTTATTTATATATGCGCTCCTAACGTAGCATAGAAGTATGGTAGAAACAGAATAGGAGGGACGATTCTTGTCCAAACAAACTTCCGAATCCCGCGACGGTTTTCAGAGCCGTTTCGGATTCATCCTCGCCTGCATTGGTTCGGCGGTCGGCATGGGCTGTATCTGGCTCTTTCCGTATCGCGTCGGCCAATACGGCGGCTTTGCCTTTCTCGTGCCGTTTCTGATCTTCGTCATCGGGCTCGGCTTTTGCGGCGTCATCGGTGAGATGGCGTTTGGTCGCGCCATGGGCACCGGCCCTGTCGGCGCGTTCAAGCAAGCGCTGGAGCGGCGCGGCAAGCATTTCGGCGGCGCTCTCGGTATGATCTCGCTCATCGGATCGATCGGTGACACCATCGGGTACACCGTCATCTGCGGCTGGATCCTGCGTTTTCTCGCAGGCTCTGTCACCGGCGCGATGTTTGACGGCGACTCGGCAGCGTATTTCGCAGAGATCAGTGGCCATTTCGGCAGCGTCGGCTGGCATGTGCTGGCGGTGCTCATCACCTTCTTGATCATGAACGCCGGCATTTCCTCCGGCATCGAGCGCGCCAACAAGATCGTCATGCCGCTGTTTTTCCTGCTCTTTGTGGGGCTGGCGATCTTCGTGGCGACGATTCCAGGCGCGGAAAAGGGCTACGAATTTCTCTTCAATCCAGACTGGAGCGCCCTCGGCGATCCGAAAACCTGGATGTACGCGCTGGGTCAGGCGTTCTTCTCGCTGTCGCTTGTTGGCTGCGGCACGATCGTCTACGGCAGCTACCTGGGCAAGGATGTGGACATCGTTTTCTCTGGCGTCATGGTCTCGGTGTTTGAACTCATCGCATCCATTCTCGTGGCGCTCACGATCTTACCTGCGGTATTCGCCTTCGGCGCTGATCCTCAGAGCGGACCACCGCTCATCTTCATCGTGCTGCCGCAGGTTTTCGCGCAGATCCCTGGCGGACAGTTTGTGGCGGTGGTGTTCTTCCTGGCGGTATTTTTCGCCGGCATCACCAGCCTCGTCAATCTCTACGAAAGCCCGATCGAAGCGCTGCAGAAACAGTTTGGCATGAAGCGTGCGCGTGCCTGCCAGATCGTTTTCACGCTGTCGCTCGCTGCCGGCATTTTCCTCGAGGATTCCGACGTCGTCGGTCAGTGGATGGACATCTTCACCATCTACATCACGCCATTTGCGGCGCTGCTCGCTGGTGTGCTCTTCTTCTGGGTCTGCGGCAAGGGCTTTGCGGCCAACGAGATCAACACCGGCAGCGCGCATCGTTTCGGCAGTTTTATCGAGGGCCTGGGCAAATACGTCTACTGCACCGTGACCTTTATCGTGCTCGTGCTCGGCATTGTTTTCGGCGGCATCGGCTGAACGCCGCGGCGTTCGTCTGTTCGTGCTGCGATGTGAGGCTTGCAGCCATGCGTGAGTGAGGAGTGAGCCGCTCCGCGGGAAAACGCACCTTTCGGCACTCCGCTTGGCCTTGCCGCAGAGGTTGTCCTCTGGACTACGCTATGCCAGCGTTACCGCTGGCCGCAGAGGTTGCCCTTTGCTCGTTTTCAGTGAGGAGTGAGGAGTTGTGGTAGATTTTTCTTCGAAAAATCTTTTTAACGGGTGCAGGGTGGAAGGCTGAACGTCTATCCGTCAGATGCGGCCTGGATGAAAACTTTCAATCAGCTTTGAGCGTCAGCGAAAAGCTTCCAAAACTCCTAACTCCTCACTGCCGAAGCGCTGAGCGCTGAGGCTCCACGCAAGCGAAGCGCGCGTGGACTCACTCCTAACTGGCGCAGGGCTCCTGCCTACAACAAAAAATCAAACAAAAAAATCGAGGTGACAACACTTGTCTAACAACAATTCTTCCCGCGATGCCTTCCGCAGCCGTTTTGGTTTCATCATGAGCTGCATCGGCTCGGCGGTCGGCATGGGCTGCATCTGGCTCTTTCCGTATCGCGTCGGCCAGTACGGCGGCTTCGCGTTTCTCGTGCCGTTTCTGATCTTCGTCGTTGGCCTCGGCTTCTGTGGCGTCATGGGCGAAATGGCCTTCGGCCGCGCCATGCGCACCGGCCCTGTGGGCGCGTTCCGCAAAGCCACCCAACGCCGCGGCTCGAAGATCGGTGGTATTTTCGGACTCCTGCCGCTCATCGGCTCCACTGGCGTGGCCATCGGCTACACCGTCATCGTCGGCTGGATCCTGCGTTTTCTCTTCGGCGCAGCCACCGGCGGCATGTTTGCAACAGAATCCGGCGCTTACTTTGGTGAGATCGCCGGCAATTTCGGCAGCATCGGCTGGCACATTTTTGCCATCGTGCTCACGTTCGTCGTTATGAACGCCGGCATTTCCGCCGGCATCGAGCGCGCCAACAAGATCGTCATGCCGCTGTTCTTTTTCCTCTTTGTCGGGCTGGCGATCTTCGTCGCGACGATCCCTGGCTCGGAAGCTGGCTACGAATTTCTCTTCTCGCCAGACTGGTCCGCGCTGGCTGATCCAAAAACCTGGATGTACGCCCTCGGTCAGGCATTTTTCTCGCTTTCGCTGGCTGGCTGTGGCACCATCGTCTACGGCAGCTATCTGAAAAACGACACCGACATCGTTTTCTCCGGCGTCATGGTTGCGGTCTTCGAGCTCATCGCCTCCATCCTCGTGGCGCTGACGATCCTGCCAGCGGTTTTCGCTTTCGGCATCGATCCCCAGAGCGGTCCACCGCTGATCTTCATCACCCTGCCATCGATCTTTGCGCAGCTGCCATATTCGCAGATCCTCGCCATCGTTTTCTTCCTGGCGGTGTTCTTCGCCGGCATCACCAGCCTTGTCAATCTCTATGAAACGCCGATCGAAGCCCTGCAGGAACAGTTCGGCCTCAGCCGTATCGCGTCCTGCGTTGTCGTCTTCGGCTTCAGCCTGCTCGTCGGCATCTTCCTGGAAAATGGTGACACCGTTTCCAGCTGGATGGACATCTTCACCATCTACATCATGCCAGTTGGCGCGCTGCTCGCCGGGATCATGTTCTTCTGGATCTGCGGCAAGGGCTTCGCTGCCAGCCAGATCGAGATGGGCAGTAAATATCGCGTCGGCCGTTTCATCGAGGGTCTGGGCAAATACGTCTACTGCGGCGTCACCATCATCGTGCTGATCCTCGGCGTCGTTTTCGGCGGCATCGGCTGAGCAGAGGAGGCCAATCATGGCAAAACTCGAGATCGAACAATCCGACCAGGCCAAAGCGCTTTTTGCCCAGCTTGCTGAGGGCGACCGAACGCTCGTGCGTAAGGTGCTCACGATCATCGACAGCGCGCCGCTGATGCCGGAGCAATCGCTGCTCGTGCAGCTCGGTGTGCTGGAAGAACTCCTCACCGCTGTAAAAGAAGGCGCGCGCGTCAGCGCCGTCATCGGCGAGCCGGAAGCCTTCGCGCAGCGCGCCATCGCTGAGATCGGCGAGGACGTGCGCCGCGACCGCCACATCGGCGCGCTCATGGGCGGCATCGCCATCTGCGCCATCGTGCTCCTGGCGCTCAGCGCCGTCAGCCTTGTCAAAGGGCTGATCGCAGGCGTCTCGTTCATGCAGATCACCACCAGCCTCAACCTCGGCCACGTGCTCTGTTTCATCTGCGTGCTTGCCGGCGTGCGGTTTTTTGTCATGGGCGACAAAAATGCTGACTACAACGCGCCGCAGAAAGCCCGCAAGCGCACCCAGCTCGTTGGCGTTCTCTTCATCCTCGGCTTCATCTGTCTGCTTGCTGCCATTTTCGTCGAGCTTCCCGTCGTGCTCACTGTGCAGGCTGTGGTTGTTTTCGCCCTCGCGCTCGTGCTCATTTTCGCCTGGAAACTCAGCGGCAAAATCTGAATGGTTTTCTACACCGTGTCCTTTTGGGCACGGTGTTCTTTTTACAGAATCGCTGGATGCCGCAATCAAAAACAACAGCTTTCTTGTATTTGCAAACGCGTGTTGCTATAATAGAACCACCGGACAATTATTTGCAAAGAAAGGACAGGTGTATCATGAGACAGGCAATGAGAGAGGATGGCGTCGTGCAGCTGAGCTGGTCGCAGGCAGAGGAATTTCTCGCAGAAGTGGAGAAACGTCGCGGTCACAGAGAGACCGTTGGTGTCTACAGACGCAATCTGCGGCATTTTTTTCAGTTCATCGAGCCTGACGGTCTCATCGATCGTGGCACCGTCGCCCGCTGGCGCGATGCACTGCTCCAGGATGGCTACAAGCCCAGCACCGTCAATCTGCGCCTGTCTGCAGTGAACGGCCTGCTCGGCCATCTCCAGCTGCGCGATTTTCAGAGCCCCAAGCATTTCAAACCGGATCCAGACGAGGTTCAGCCAAGTATCAGCCGTGCGGAATATCTCCACCTGCTGGATACCGCGCGCAGTCTCGACAACGAGAGCACCTATCTTGCGATCAAGCTTTTCGCCCTCACCGGGCTCAACGTCAGCTATCTCGCCAACGTCACCGTCCAGGCTGTTGAAGACGGCGTCGTCACCCATGGCAACGAGCGGATGGTCCTGCCACCGATGCTGCAGGACGAGCTGCGTCATTTTATCGCAGAACAGGGCATCGAGGAAGGGCCGATCTTTCTCACCGTCGACGGTGTTCCGCTGAACCGCTCCAGCATGACCAACCACATCCAGGTTCTCGGGAAGCGGGCAGGAATCGCCAAGGAAAAATGCACGCCGCGCTGTCTGCGCAAACTCTACCACACCACCCAGGCCCAGATCCTGGAAAAGCTCGCGCCCCTCGTCCAGGCTGAATACGATCAGCTGGTCGCCGCCGAACAGGCGCGCACCGGCTGGAACATCGATTGATTTTCACTGAGAATGGAAACCACCGTTTCTGTTCTCAGTTTTTTTGTGGGCGACAACAAAAATATTTGGAAGAAACTTGTCAGAGAAAGTTCTCCCTGCTAGAATAAAAATAAGTGAAAAGAATAAAATGTGCTGACGGGATGGTGAAAACCATGTTCCCACCAGCGGCAAAAAGGGGAGAATATCATGAAAGATCGCACACGAAAAATTTGCAGCGCTCTGCTGACGCTGACGCTCTTCGTCGGCATCCTGCTGCCAATGGGCGCGGAGACGGTGGAGGCGGCGGACAATACGATTATTCGTCCAAATGAGTTTAATTATGACGAGAACGGCGATGGAACAATTACCATCACCGCATTTCCGCAGAAAGCGTATCAGGAAAACGGGACAGTCGTTGTGCCGAATGAAATCGATGACTATAGGGTAACAGCGCTGGAGGACACTGGCGTGAGTTACTCCGAACATGTGAAAGTGCTGACAATTCCTGGTAGCATTACGGTGATTCCAGGGATTTTCGACAACCATACTTTGTTGGAATCGGTGACGCTCGAAAATGGCGTGCAGGAGATCAAGGCGCATGCATTTCGGAATGACGAGAAGCTTTCGTCGGTAAGTTTGCCAAATTCGCTGACAAAGATTGGCGAGAGCGCGTTTGAATTCTGCTATGGGCTTTCGTCGATTACGTTGCCCAATAGCTTGACGACGATCGGTAGCCAGGCATTTGCGCACACGGGGCTCTCTATGCTTGTGTTGCCGGACAGTGTTCAGTCGGTGAGTCGTGAAGCGTTCGCTTTTAACAGTGCACTGGAAACGGTAACACTTTCTGCGGGGATGACGACACTTCCAGCCCTGTCGTTTAGAAATTGCACTAGCCTGACAACGGTGACGATCCCTGAGAGCATCACATCGATTGACAATACAGCCTTTGACGGCTGCAACGTCCTTTCAACGATCTATTATGGTGGCAGTACCTCTCAATGGCGGGCACTTGTCGCTGACGTTGATGAGTTGCAAGATGTGAACGTTGTTTTCGGAGAAAACGATCCATCCACACCAACCAATCCGGACGACTCAACGTCGGCGATCCCTGTGCCGGTGAACGTCACCGCCGAGAGCACAGTAGACGGTGTGCAGCTGGAATGGGACATTCCGCTGTCAGTTGGTGACGCTGAATGGGATTATGACGGCGTGATCGTCTGTCGAAAAAATGCGAGCGGCAGCTACACGAATATTGGGCGCACTACGCAACAGATGGATCAGACATATCTGGATAAGGATGTAGAGGACGGCAAGACGTATACTTATGCGCTGTGCGCCTACAAGGGCAATGAATGGGGTGAACATTTCAGCAACTCCGTCACCATCACCTACGACGCCAATCCGTTCACGACGACCACCATTCGGGATACGGCCATCCTTCTCGGCAACCAGCAGGATGGCGAGGACAACTACATCGGCGTGGACAAGCTCTGGCTCACCACCGGTGCCCAGGGGATGCGGATCGACCTGATCTTCCCGGAAGAGATGGACGCGCTGAAGAACGAAACGCTCAGCGTGACGGTGAGCGGCGGCGGACAGACTTTCCAGGGCACGGCGGTGGAATACATCGGCCAGCAGGTGAGCTTCACCCTTGCGCTCACCGGCGGCAAGCATCTGAAACCGAACACGACTTACACCGTCACGGTGAAGGATGCGCGCGGCAACACGATCGCGGCGACAACCCTCGAGAGCGCCGGCAGGGAGACGTCGAGCTGGGGCTTTACCAATAAGGATGCCTCCTACAGCCTGGCAGATCTCAAGCGCTACTATCCGGAATCGATCGCCGAAGCCCTCTATGATCTCGACAAGAGCCACGGAGAGGACGGGCTCTGCTTTGGCATGGCGCTGGCGGGCGCCCTCTGGCAGCAAGGTGATATGCCACGGATCTCCAGCATCCATGAGCTGCTCAACACCACGAGCTGGGGCACCACGCTGGTCAGCGGTCAGTGGCAGGGCGTCAGCCTGGAGGATTACATCAAAGCCTGCAACGCGCTGCAGTTCAGCCAGCCGTACGCCAAGCAGACGCGTGACAACAGAGACGATTACGACGGCTTGGTGCGCGCGGTCAAGAGCGGCGAGCCGGTCATCATTGGCACCTGGATCAATGGCATGGAAGGGCATGCCGTGCTGGCTTACGATTACAAAGAAGACAGCAGCAGTTTTACGATCTATGTACAGGACCCACAGTGCATGCCTTATCAGCTCTCGACGCTGACGCTCAAAGGACGCAGCGGCGCCTGGTATGGCTGGAGTTATGAGCGCCGTGGCTGGAAAGTGGATTCCAGCGGCGCCGAAGATCCGAACATGTATTTCGCATGGCGCAGTGCGACAACAACGCCGGATGATGATTTCAGCGTGGACAGTGTTTTCGCTGATGCTAAGGAGAATATCAAATACAACATCGGCAATGACCTCGACAATCTCTGGAATAGCCTGGTCGGCGGCGCTGGCGCCAGCGTCACGCCGATCGCCGGTACCAGCGGCGCCTGGCTGGAGGGCAGCGGCACTGTGACAATGAACAGCCTCAGCGATGAGGTGTCTCTCGCCGACAGCGAGATCAGCGTCACCGCCCGCGGCACGAACGCGCGCTTTGCCCTAGCCGACGGCATCGACAGTGCGACGGTCAGCGGCAGCGGCAATCTGGCGCTGAACTGCACAGCAGGCGATATGACGGTGACGTTTAACGGCACTGCTGCGAATGGTGTTACCCTGGCGCGCAGCGGCGACAGTGTGACCATTTCCGGCGCGAGTGGCGGCAGCGTCGTCGTCAGTGAAAATGGTGCCACCACCACGACCACCACAATCACACCGGGGCAGGATGTCAGTGTCACCCTCGATGGCGACATCAACGAGGAACCAGACACACCAGCTGGCGACATGCCGTTCACAGACGTGCGCACGAGCGACTGGTTCTACGATCCGGTGAAGTACGTGTATGAGGAAGGGCTCATGACAGGCACCGGCGCGACGGCCTTTGCGCCAAACGTAACCACCACCCGCGCCATGATCGTTTCCATCCTCTATCGTCTGGAGGGTGGTCCGGCGGTTAGCGGTAACAGCAGCCCGTTCAACGATGTCCACACCAGTGACTGGTACTACGATGCGGTGCGCTGGGCTGAGCGCACAGGCGTGGTCGGTGGCGTCGGAGATGGACGTTTTGCGCCGAACACGGCGATCACCCGTGAGCAGCTGGCAGCCATGCTCATGAACTACGCCAACTACAAACATCAGAACGTCAGCGCCCGCGCCGATCTCTCGCGTTACAGCGACGCCGACCGCGTCTCGGCCTGGGCCGAGGACGCTGTTGCCTGGGCGAACGCCGAAGGTTACATCAGCGGCATGACCGCCACGACCATTGCGCCGCAGGGCAGCGCCACGCGCGCACAGGTCGCTGCGATCCTGCAGCGCTATCTCGCAGATTGACGATTTTGCTGTGCATAGAAACGATTTGTTTCTATGCACAGCTTTTTCTGTCGAAAAACCGAGCAAAGTACAGGTGATTCCCATTGAAAAATATGACTTCAGCTGTTATGATTGAGTTAATCATATTGCAGAAGTATGATTTTTGAAAAACAGCCGAGAGTGAGAGGAGGATGCCTGGCAAGAAGGAGGACAAGACGACGTTCGTCAGCGAGCAGTGGGGGCTGCAGCTGGCGGATCTGGAATTTACAGGAGATTTATTTATGAAAGGAAGATTTTATGAAAAGGAAAATCATCATCAGCGCGCTGGCGCTGATCCTGCTCGCTTGTTTGCTGCCTGGCGCGATGCTGGCAGCTGACAACGGCGACGGTTCCGGCGCGGGCGAAGCCAATGCCTGGGACATTTCGGCAGCAGGCGACGGCAGCGTGCTCGCATATTATGAAGGAGACACCATCACCATCACTGGCGATGGCGCGATGAAAAACTACGACCGCGCTTATCGCGGGGCGAACGACGGCTCTGGCGTGTCGCGAAAAGTGTGGGCGCCATGGATCGACAGATCGACAGGCGCGCCGTTTCGAGAATTTAAGCACGTTGTGATCGAGCCAGGTGTGACGACGATCGGGACGTACGCATTTTCCGGGATGTACGACATGGAAAGCGTCGTCATTCCCGAGGGCGTGACGAGCATCGGTTCCAACGCATTCATCAACTGTAAGGCGCTGAAGCAGGTTGATCTGCCAGCGTCGTTTGCGACGATCGGCGAATACAGAAACGTGAAGATCCACGCCCGCGATCCGTTTGAAGAATGCGACAGCCTGGAAAAGATCACCATCGCTGACGGCAACACCGCGTTCAAGCTCGACGACCAGGGCATTGCGCTGCTGGGCGCCGACGGCACAAAGCTGATCGCCTATCCGGCAGCTTATCCGATCGATAGCTACACGATCCCGGACGGCGTCACTGAGCTGGACTACGGCGCATTCTCGAGCGCGAAGGTGCAGCACGTGACAGCGCCAGAGTCGCTGAAAAAAATTGGCGACTGGTGCTTCTCCTACACGAATATCCATTCGCTGACTCTGCCAAACAAGGTGACGCTGGTCGATGGCGGCGCATTTAACTACAGTCCTGATCTGCAGGAAGTCAAACTCGGCACAGCGGATTCCTTCTGGTACGATGAATCTGTTCTGAACAGGATCGCGAATCTCAAGGTCGTCGACGCCACTGCTTACAACGGCGCCATCGCCTTTGGAACGAACGGCGTAAATATGCCAGGCAGAAATCTGCTCATCTACACACAGCAAGCGCCAACGTCGGGCGTCGGAAAGGCAGCTGTCGCAGTGGCAGAAAATGGCACGATCGACAGCGAGCAGGCGATCGCCGCTGCGCCGGATTTCGTGCTGCCAACCTTCAGCGACAAGATCGCGACCGGTTGGCTGGATGCCAGTGATCAGCCGGCGACGCGCGGCACCGCAGGAAACATCTATCACCTCGCGACGAAAGCGCTCACTGGCGTGGACGGCGGCATTCGCTGGTCCTTCGATCCGGAAAGCGGCACCCTCACCATCGCGCCTGCTGACGAGCCAGAGGCGGGCGCTGAGCGCGGCGTCATGAAAGATTACAGCGACGATCCAATTGCTGCACCATGGGCAGAATATGCCGACGACACGACCAGCCTCGTCATCGAGGACGGCGTGACCCATCTTGGCGACAACGCTTTTGCGAGCGACAAGGACCTTACCAAGGTGACGATCCACAGCGACGAACTCAAGGATGAGCCGCAGCAGCCGTTCAAGGGCTGCGACAAGCTCGTCGAAGTGGTTTTCGACAGCGCGCAGCCTCCGCACATTCCTGACGGACTGCTCAACACAAACGCCGACGGCCAGGGCACGAACGCCCACGCCATGATCGTGGATCTGACTGCGTATGATACGCCGCTCAGTGACGGGCTTTCCGGCTTGTCGAGCGATTCCATTGTGCTCGTCAGCAAAGAACCGGCTGACAAGGGCGAAACGCCAGTGATCTGGGCCGTGACCGGACCAGGCGTGGCGATCGACACCACAAACGGCGTCAACCTCGGCGCGATCAGCAAGGACGGCTACACCGTTAAATGGTACAAAGATGCGTTCAAGGAAGAACCGCTGAACGACGAAACGCCAACAGCGCCGAACACCTACTACGCCAAATGGACGCCGAAAAGCGCCTACGACATGGAAGAGATGCTGCGCTTTGACGCGCTGACCTTCGGTCAGCCAGGCGAGAGCCAGGATCTGCATCCGCAGAACAACAGCAAAGTCGAGTATCAGGGCGATTTTGCTGCCGTCAGCAGCGACGAAAACATCGTCACAGCGACGGTGCACGATGGTGTTGTCACTGTGACGCCGAATCCGGCGCTTCCAGCCGGCACCCATCACACAACTGTGACGGTCACCACGCCGGATGGCGTGAGCCGCGAGATCCCTGTGCGTCTGACCGTCGCCAAGGCGCAGCCTGCGCTCGTTCTTTCTGAAAACGAAGGCAGCGTCTACGCAGGCGACAGCAACAGCTTCACCTACACCTACAGCGGCGACGGCGCGATCAGCGTCAGCTCGAGCGATGAATCCATTGCCACCGCCAGCGTTGATCCGCAGACAAAGACCGTTACCGTGAAAGCGCTGCGCCCAGGCTCGGCGACGCTCACCGTTCTGGCCAGCGAAAGCGACAACCACCTCACAGCCAGCGCCACTTACGCGCTCACAGTGAAGCGCGCCGTCAGCCCGACCCCGAGCGACAGCGTTCACGTCAAGACCGACGGCAATGGCAAGATCCATGTCAGCGATAAAAATGCCGGCCGGGATGAAAAAGTGACGATCACTGTGAAGCCAGACGACGGCTACACCCTTGACAAGCTCACCGTCACCGATCGCAATGGAAACACGCTCCCGCTGACGAAAGAAGGCGAGAACACCTACAGCTTCATCATGCCGCAGTCGCGTCCAGTTTCCATCAACGCCAGCTTCGTGGAGCAGAGCGCTGACGACAGCCTGCCGTTTGTCGATGTGCACAAGGGCGACTGGTTCTATGACGTCGTCAAGGATATGTACGAGCGCGGGCTGATGACTGGCACCGGCGCCGATACGTTTTCGCCAGATCTCTCAACGACGCGCGGCATGATCGTTTCGATCCTCTATCGCCTCGAAGGCAGCCCTGCCTGCGACACACCGGAAACCTTTGCCGATGTGAACGACGGCGACTGGTACGCCGACGCGGTGCGCTGGGCAGCCAGTGAAAACATCGTCGCCGGCTACAGCGCGGAAGCGTTTGGTCCAAACGATCCGATCACCCGCGAGCAGCTTGCCTCGATCCTTTATCACTACACCGAGTATAAAGGTGGCGATGTCACAGCGCGCGCCGATCTCAGCACCTTCGCAGATGGCGACAGCGTCGCAGATTGGTCACGCGAGACCGTGGAATGGGCGAACGCCGAAGGACTGGTGAAAGGCCAGCCAGGAAATTTGATCGACCCACAGGGCCAGGCCACCCGCGCGCAGGTTGCAGCGATCTTTGCGCGCTACCTCGCAAACTGACGCTTTGCTTGAAAGCCCCCTCACATAAACCATACAAAGGCAGGACAGAGACCCAGCGTTTCTGTCCTGCCTTTGCATTTTTATTCAAATTCCGCTATACTAGATGTAAACGAACCACAAAACACAGACCGCGCAGCGGAGCGCGGCGAGATAGGATGTGTGAACTGTGCGACCAGAGGAACATCAGGCGTATTCTTTTGAAGACGAGCGCAAACGGATCGAGGAATGCTTCTGCGCCTTTGTCGAAGGCAGCCTCGTCAGCCACGACATCGACGCAGTGCTGCAGCTGTTTTGCGACGACGTCATTGGGATCGGCATGGGGGCGCAGGGCATCGTGCGCTGCCGCGAAGATCTGCGGCCGATCCTCATGAACACGCGCAGCGATGTGGACGATTCACAGACAGCCATCGACTACAGCAACATGCAGGTGCGCTACTATGGCGACGACTACGCGAGCATCAACGCCATGGTCTCGGTCACCACGACCGTCCGCGGCGAACGTCGCACGAGCCACATCGGCCAGTGCGCCAGCCTGCGCCGGATCGAAGGCCAGTGGCGCATCAATATGGTGCAGGCGACGCCGCTTTCCATCGATATTCAGGATATTGATTCGTATCCGCTGTCCTTCGCCGAGGACGAGATCGAAAACTATCGCCGCCAGGCGCAGTTCTCGTCGATCATGCGGCGCAGCATCATCGCGACGTACAAGATCGATTTCGAGAGCGACAGTTTTGAGGAATATGTGGCGGCGAGCGGCTCTTCTGTGGCGGTGCAGCAGGGCGATCCTTACGAGCGCATCATGCAGGAATCGGCGATGGTGCTCGTGGACGATGCGATGAAGCTGGAGTTTATCTCTACATTTTCGATCGCCAATCTGAAAAAATGCTACCGCGCCGGACAGACCGACGTCACCCTCGACTACGAATCGCCGCAGCCGGATGGCCGCGTTGTCTGGCTGCGCAACAGCCTGCATCTTTTCACAGATATCAAGGGACGGCTCAAGGGCTATCTCTATCTCTTCGACATCGACGCCTACAAGCGTCAGGCGCTGCGCCTGGCGCATCAGGCGGAGCACGATTCCGGCACAGGCGTTTTCAACAAGGGGACGACGCGCCAGAAGATCGAGCGATCCAGCAGCATGGTCCACCACCTACGCTTATAGCCAGTTGCCGCGCAGCGCTTATGATGGTCTGCATGAATACAGCGACTACGTCATCGACGACCAGAGCGGCGTTAGTATCGTAATTGAAGGCAGCGGACATGCGGTAGACCTGGAATCATTGAAATACGAGGATGCCATTGCGGCGTACAATCGCAGCGAGAAATAAATTTTCCCCATCGACGCAGGCGCAGCCATGTCAGCGACTGCGTCGATTGTTGTGTGCAGAAAATGTTCTGCCTGGAAGCTTTGCGGAACCGAGCAGCGTGTGTTGACGTGTATTTTATGATATAATGGAACGACAACGACAAAGGAGGACGGATGCATGATCATTCGCAAGGAAAGGCCGGCGGATTACGCGGCGGTAGAAGCGCTCGTGCGGCGGGCGTTTTACAATATGTATATACCAGGCTGTTTCGAGCACTATCTGGTACACACCATGCGGGAGCACGAAGATTTTATTCCGGAGCTGGCGCTTGTTGCAGAGGACGCAGAGGAGATCGTTGGCCAGATTTTCTATACCAGGGCAACGCTCACGGCAGAGTCGGGGGAGGTGAAGGAGATCCTCACATTCGGACCGCTGGCGGTTGAGCCGACGCAGCAACGGCGCGGCATTGGCAAGCAGCTGATTGCCGAATCTTTTGCTGCAGCGCAGGTGCTGGGCTATGAAGCGGTGGTCATTTTTGGCAGTCCGGCGAATTATGTGTCGAGCGGTTTTGTGAGCTGCCGCAAGCATCAGGTGACGACGCCGGATGGCCGTTATCCGGCAGCGATGATGGTGCGCGAGTTGGTGTCGGGGGCGCTCGCTGGCCACACCTGGATCTATCGCGACAGTCCAGCTATGGCGATCGATCCAAAAGAAGCGGAACGCTACGATGCCACGCTGCCGCCGCTGGAAAAACGTTGGCAGCCGAGCCAGGAGGAATTTTTTATTCTGAGTCAGGCGTTTTTGGATTAAGCGTGACACAAAAAAACACATGCTCTGTGTGGTACGGAGCATGTGTTCTTTTTTGTTGAGGTTTAATTTTTGAGAGCGCGCGGCTTAGTCGAGCAGACCATATTCGCGCATAGCGCCAGCGAGACGCTCAGCGTTCTGTGGTTCGATCTCGGTCATTGGCAGACGCACCGTGCCGCCAGCGAGACCCATGAGCTCAACAGCTTTCTTGACAGGGATTGGGTTGACTTCGCAGAAGAGCGCGTTGACGAGGTTCATCGCGTCGAGCTGCATCTTGGCAGCACCGGCGACGTCGCCGTCGAAGAATTTCTGCACCATGTCGTGGGTCTGCTGTGGAGCAATGTTCGAGAGCACAGAGATAACGCCCTTGCCGCCGAGAGAAAGCAGTGGCACGATTTGGTCGTCGTTGCCGGAATAAACGTCGATGTCACCGTTTGCAATGGCGAAAAGATGACCGATCTGGGAAATATTGCTGGAGGCTTCCTTGATGGCGACGATGTTTTCAACGTTGCGCGCGAGCCATACAGCAGTTTCTGGCTGGATGTTGCAGCCGGTGCGGCTAGGCACGTTGTAGAGGATGACAGGGATCTTGATCGCGTCGGCGATGGTCTTGAAGTGCATCTTCAGACCGTTCTGGGTGGCCTTGTTGTAATATGGGGTGACGAGCAGCACAGCGTCTGCGCCGTCTTCTTCAGCCTGCTTGGAGAGCATGACAGCAGTAGCCGTGTCGTTGGAACCAGTGCCGGCGATGACAGGCACGCGATGGTTCACATACTGGATGGTGTGGGCGATGACCTGGGAATGTTCTTCCTCGGTGAGGGTGGACGATTCGCCAGTGGTGCCGCAGATGATGATGGCGTCGGTGCCATTATCGATCTGGAAATCCAGCAGACGTTCGAGAGCAGGATAGTCAACGGAACCATCCGCAGCAAATGGGGTAACGATTGCGCAGCCTGCGCCAGTGAAAATAGACATAAATTTTTCCTCCTTAGATTGTGTGCGGGGAGAGCCGCCGGGACTGGAGGGATAAAAGAAAAAGCGACGTTTCTGTGGGGAAACGTCGCTGGTGATCCAGTTCATTTTGCCCAAACGGGCACAATGTCGATAGCTCCCCATCCTAAGATGACAGTCATGTGCCTCTTCGACACATGCCCAGCAAGACGCCGCCAGCCAGACGTCCCACTTCGGCGAGCATCCCTTTTGCCAGCTGTCGGCGTCCGCTGAAGACTCTCGCTGGTGACTCATGAGGCTCGCGACCTCTATCTAGATTTTCTGTATATTTAGTATATTAGGGGATTCGCGCCACGCTGTCAAGGGAAATTTGAATAACGTCCTGTAATCGTTGTGATTTCGTGGTATAATGTGGGAACGACACAAAGGAGGCGCGCCCATGACACCAGAACAGGCACTGAAAAAATATTTTGGCTACGATTCCTTCCGTCCCGGCCAGCGGGAGATCATCTCCGCTCTGATGAGCGGGCGCGACGCCCTGGCGATCCTGCCGACAGGCGGCGGCAAATCGCTGTGCTACCAGATCCCGGCGATCTGCATGCCGGGGCTGACGCTCGTGATCTCGCCGCTCATCTCGCTGATGAAGGACCAGGAGGACGGGCTCGTGGAAATGGGCGTGGCAGCGCGCTCGCTGTCCAGCGCCACAACGACCGAGCATTTCGCCGAAACGCTGCGCCTGGCGCGCGCCGGCGCGCTGGATCTGCTCTATGTCGCGCCAGAGCGGCTGGAGCTCGAAGGCTTTCGGGAAACCCTCGCCAGCCTGCACGTGACAATGGTCGCCGTGGACGAAGCGCACTGCGTGAGCCAGTGGGGCCACGATTTTCGCCCCAGCTACATGCGCATCGCCGAGCTTCTCGAGGATTTTGCCGAGCGCCCCGTCTTCGCCGCCTTCACCGCGACAGCCACAGCCCAGGTGCGCGAGGACATCATCGCCCAGCTGCGGCTGCGCGATCCCTTCTGCTACATCTCCAGCTTTGACCGGCCCAATCTCCATTTCTCCGTGCTCAAGCCAGAGAATAAAAACCGCGCCCTGCTGCGCCTCCTGGAAGAGGAAGAATCGAGCATCATCTACTGCGGCACGCGCAAAGCCGTCGAGAGCGTCTACCATTTTCTGCGCGACCGCCGCTTTGCCGTGACCTACTACCACGCCGGACTCGACGCCGAGATGCGCAACCGCCACCAGGACGATTTCATCTACGACCGCAAGCCCATCATGGTCGCCACCAACGCCTTCGGCATGGGCATCGACAAGCCCGACGTGCGCAGCGTCATCCATTACAACATGCCCAAGGACCTCGAGAGCTATTATCAGGAAGCAGGCCGCGCCGGACGCGATGGCGCGCCAGCCAGCGCGGTGCTGCTCTTTTCACCGCAGGATATCATGCTCAACGCGCGCCGCGTTGAAGAATCGCAGGCGCCCAACGCCAAGGAAAATCTCCAGGCCATGACCAGCTACTGCAACACCGGCGGCTGCCTGCGCCGCTACATCCTGCGCTATTTCGGCGAAGAGCCAGCGTGGCGCGAATGCGGCAACTGCTCCGTCTGCGACGGCACCGTCGCCGTTCACGATTGCACCGTCGAAGCGCAGAAGATCCTCAGCTGCATCATCCGCATGGGCCAGCGTTACGGCGCTGGCAAAGTCAGCGACGTCCTCCGCGCCAGCGACACCGAATTCAACCGCGCACACCATTTCGAGCGGCTCAGCACCTACGGCGTCATGAAAGAGTACAGCGACCGCGACATCCGCGACATCATCTCCCTCCTCGTCGCCGAAGGCTACCTCGTCATCGACGAATTTCGCACCCTCAAAGCCACCGAGCGCAGCAAAGCCCTGCTCCACGGCGAAGAGACCATCGCCATCAACAAGCAGCTCAAGGAAGAAGGACGCCGCCGTCTCTCGCAGCGCGTCGAAGACATCGAAAGCTACGACGCCGGCCTCTTCCAGACCCTGCGCATCCTGCGCCGGCAGATCGCCGAAAACACCGGCGTCGCGCCGTTCGTCATCTTCTCCGACCGCTCCCTCATCGACATGGCCGCCAAGCTCCCGCAGGATATGGGCGAAATGCGGGACATCGCCGGTGTCGGCGAGAAAAAGCTCGCCCGCTACGGCGAACCCTTCATGCTTGCCGTGCGCGCCTATGTGAGCCAGCACGGCATCGACGTCGCCGCAGCGCGGCGGCAGAATCTGCGCGTCACCGCCGCTCCGCAGAGCGTCAGCGGCAAAGGCGCCAAACGCTCCACTCAGGTGCGCACCCTCGAGATGATCCGCAATGGGCTTTCCCTCGACGCCATCGCCCGCACCCGCAAGCTCACCCTGCAGACCATCGAGAGCCACGTGCTCACCCTCCTCGAGCAGGGCCAGCGCCTGCCAGTGGAAAAATGGCTGTCCGACGACGACCGCGCCCTCATCTGCCGCACCGCCAAAGCCAGCCAAAGCGACCGCCTCACCCCCATCAAAGACGCCCTCCCCGACCGCATCAGCTTCTTCCAGATCAAGCTCGCCCTCACGCTGGAAAAATTGGGACAGTAGCGTAGAGCAGAGGCTTTCCAGCATCGCAGCAAAATACGCGTAAAATAAGATCAGTCGTAAAAAAATACGATTGAATTTGCGCGTATTTTTACGTACTATGCAATGCTATAGTATGGATATAAATTATTGACAACGGAGAACGGGTGCGCTAAGATAAAGAAAAGAGGTGGGAATTCCCACTGGAAAGGAGCGGGAAAATGGAAGCTGTAAAAGATTATCTCGTGCATCTTGACAATAAAAAACGCGTGACGCTCAGAGGCGCGAACTACAAGTATTATCAGGTGAAGGAATACGAAAATGGCTGCATTCTTTTGGAGCCGAGAGAGGTGAGAGCGCCTGAGAGTATTTCTGCCAGAACGCTGAGAGATATGGATAAAGCTGTTGAGAATTTTAAGCAGGGAATTGCTTCTGCGCCGATCGATCTCAGTGATTTTTGAGGAGTAGCATATGGCGTATAAAATTCGTATGGGAATTCCCGAGATGCAGGTGCTTTGGACTGAGCTTCAGTCGAAATATCGTGCTGGGACGATTAGTAAGGAGGATGCGAGCCTTTATAAAAAATGGGGAAAAGCGCTGAAACTGCTGGCCAATGATCCGAAACACCCTGGCTTGCACTCGCATGAAATCGCGCCATTATCGAAGCGTTATGGTATGAAAGTTTGGCAATCGTATTTGGAAAATAAGCGCAGCGGTGCGATGAGAATGTACTGGGTGTACGGGCCGGAGGCGCGAGAAATCACGATTATTGGGTTGGAGCCTCATCCTGAGGACAAAAAGAAGGGGGCTTATGACAGAATACGTTTGTCGGATTTGGAAAACTAACGAAAACAGAAGGACCTGTCGCACGAACAAACGCGTTTGTGCGGCAGGTCCTGTTTTGTTATTTCTTCTTGCCGACCCATTTCATGGTTGGGAAGGCTTTTTCGAGACGATCGGCGAGGCGTGGGCGATTGTCGATGAGCTGGCGGCGATGGGCGCGCAGCTGGTCGAACTGGTCGATGGTTGCGCGGAGACGGGCGGCTGTTTCGTCGTTCATTTCAGCGAGGCGTGCTTCGAGGGCGTCGCGGCGGGCGTCAAATTCCTGGAGATGGGCGTTGATGCGGGCGCGGCGTTCTTCGCGGGCCTGGCGGTTGAAGTTCTGCCATTCGTCGAGGCGTTCCTGCATTGGTTCGAGGCGTTCCTGAGCGTCTAAGGTGCGCTCGGTGATGGCGCTGCCGATGGCGGCGGTGGTTTCGCGCATCTGGGCTTCGATGTCAAAGAGGAGGGCGTTCTGGCTCTGTAGATGACGGATGCCACGCACGGTGATCACAAGGTCGCAGAGCATGACGGCGGTCAGGGCACAGCAGATGATGGCGAGGAAGAGCGGCGGCACGAGGGCGACGGCATCACGGATGGGCGGATGCACGACTTTGATGAGAAAGGCGCCGCCGAAGCCCCAGTAGATGGAAAAGCGCAGGCAGATGAGGCCGGCGATGTTGAAGGGCTCGCTGCTGTAATCCCACCACTGGGTGTGGAAGAGGGCGCGCAGCACGAGGCCGACGAGGAGCTCGATGATGGTGCAAATGACCATGGCGCCGAGGAAGGTGAGAAGCCAGCTTTCTTGCAGCGGCTCGGTGCAGAGGACCATGGCGATCATGCCGGCGCCGTAGATGGGACAGACGGGCCCGGCGAGCATGCCGCGGTTGACGAGATGGCCGGTGGTGAGGGCGTGGAAGGCGATCTCGACGCACCAGCCGAGGAAGGCGTAGATGTAGAAAAAGGCGAGCAGTTGCAGCAGCGGATCGATGGATGTCACAGGGGGCACCGTCCTTTCATGGGTTTGCTCCATTGTACAGCTACAGCGCGCAGAAAGCAAGCTTTGTTCAGGTAGGAGGTAGGAGGTAGCCGCTTCGCGGACGGACTCGTAAACTCGTCCGCAAGTAGGAGGTTTTCTTTCTGCTGCTGTGTAAAGGTGGACGCTTTCTGTGTGCGTTTGTTATTGTCGACAGTCGCTGCGCATTTTTGCTGAAACCTCCTACCTCCTACCTGCCGGCAAGTGGAACGCGCCGGCCCCGCAGGGCTACCTCCTACCTGAAAGAATGCTTTACAACCCCGGCGCGTAAAATTATAATAGATATGATTGTGTGAACGACGACCTTAAAGGAGGATATATATGGACTACAAACAACTCGCTGAGCGTCTGTTTCCTGATGTGACGACGACGGTGGACGATCTTGAGGCGCGCTATCCGGCGCGCGATCTTGCGGAAGGAGCGATGATCACGCGTCTGGGCCCAAGCCCAACGGGATTCATCCACATCGGCAATCTCTACGGTGCGCTGATCGACGAGCGTCTGGCGCATCAGAGCGGCGGCAGTTTTCTGCTGCGCATTGAGGACACGGACGACAAGCGCAAAGTGGAGGGTGCGGAAGCGCTGATCATCCGCGCGATGGAATATTTCGGCATCCATTTTGACGAGGGTGTGACGCTTTCCGGCGACAAGGGTGACTACGGCCCATACCACCAGAGTGAGCGCGTGGAGATCTACCAGGCGGTGGCGAAGCATCTTGTGGCGCAGGGTAAGGCTTATCCTTCCTTTGCGACGGAAGAGGATCTGGCGAAGATCCGCGAGGCGCAGGAAGCGCAGAAGCTGAACACTGGCTACTATGGCAAATGGGCGACGGATCGCAACCTGACGCTGGAAGAGATCGACGAAAAGCTGGCGGCAGGCGAAGAATGGACGCTGCGCCTGCGTGCGGCGGGCAATCCGGAAGAAACGCGCGCGATCCCGGACGGCATCCGCGGTCATGTGACGATCCATCCGAACGATCAGGATTTTGTCCTGCTCAAGACCAACGGCGTGCCAACCTATCATTTTGCCCATGTCTGCGATGACCACTTCATGCGTGTGACCCACGTTGTGCGCGGTGAAGAATGGCTGGCGACGCTGCCGTTCCACATTGAGCTCTTCGAAACGCTGGGCTGGGAACATCCTGTTTATTGCCACACGGCGCATCTCATGAAGATCGACGAAGCTGGCACGCGCCGCAAGCTCTCCAAGCGCAAGGACCCGGAAATGGCGCTCTCCTTCTACGAAGAAAAGGGCTTTTTCCCAGAGGCTGTGCGCGAGTATATCATGATCCTGCTCAATTCTGACTACGAGGAATGGCGCCTGGCCAATCCGGACACGCCGCTGGAGGATTTCCCTGTGCATCTGGACAAGATGGCGACGAGCGGCGCGCTCTTTGACATGGTCAAGCTCGAGGATGTTTCAAAGGAAACGCTGGTGCGTCTGGAGGAAGCGACGATCGCTGATTTTGTCATCGCCTGGGCGGAGAAGTATCAGCCGGATGTTGCAAGCGTGATCGCGCCGCAGCGCGACGATCTGGTGAAGCTCCTTGCCATCGGCCGCGATGGCAAGAAACCGCGCAAGGATCTTGTGAACGCCGAGCAGATCGTTGCCTTCACGAAATATTTCTTCGATGCGTGGTTCGTTCAGGAGGATGCGCTGCCGGAGAATATTCCTGCTGAGGAAGCGGTGGCGATCCTTGAAGATTATCTTGCCACCTACGACCACACCGACGACAACGAAACCTGGTTCGGCAAGATCCGCACGATCACGGAGGAACGCGGCTATGCCGTGCGTCCGAAGGATTATAAGAAAAATCCTGATGCCTACAAGGGCCATGTCGGCGATGTCAGCACCGTGGTACGACTGGCGATCACCGGTCGCCGCAATTCGCCGGATATCTGGGCGATCCAGCAGGTGCTCGGTGAGGAAAAAACGATCGCACGCGTGAAGCAGATGATCGCTGCTCTTAGGTAGGAGGGAGGAGGTAGCCGCTTCGCGGACGGACTCGTAAACGCGTCCGCAGGTAGGAGGTTTTCTCTCTGCAGCAGTGTGAAGGTGGACAATTTTTGCGAGTGTTTGTTTTTGTCGACAGCCGCTTCGCTGTTCTGTAGGAACCTCCTACCTCCTACCTGCCGGCAAGTGAAACGCGCCGGCCCCGCAGGGCTACCTCCTACCTAAAGCGACGACTACCGCTTAATCTGCGAACGAAACGAAAGGGAGGAAGATAGCGATGGCACAGCGCTACGCGCTGATCGACGGCATCCGCGGTCTGGCGATCGTGAACATGATCCTCTACCACGCGATCTGGGACCTGGTCTATCTCTACGGCTGCGATTGGCAGTGGTATCTGGGCCCTGTCGGCACGCTCTGGCAGCAGGCGATCTGCTGGACGTTCATCCTTGTCTCCGGCTTCTGCCTGCCGCTTTCGTCTCATCCGGTGCAGCGCGGGGTGGAGGTGTCCCTCGCCGGGCTGGCGGTGACGATGGTGACGCTGGCGGTGATGCCGGCGGCGCGGATCGTTTTCGGTGTGCTCACTTGCATCGGCGCGGCGATGATCCTCTGCGGACTGGCGCAGCCGCTTTTTGCGCGGCTGGCGCAGCATGCTGCTGTGGCGGGGAGCGTGTGCTTTCTGCTCTTTCTCGTGACGAAGCATGTGCCGGACGGCTACATCGGCATCGCTGGCTGGACGCTCGCAGAGCTCCCGTCGGCGTGGTACGCTGATCTTGTGACGACGTTTTTCGGCCTGCCGGCGGCAGATTTTTTCAGCGCCGATTATTTCCCGCTGTTTCCGTGGCTCTTTCTCTTTGCCACTGGCTTTTTTCTCTACCACCTGCTGGCTGCGCGCGGCGCTCTGCGCTTTTTCGTGCGCGGGCACAGTCGTCTGCTCGAATGGGCTGGGCGGCATTCCCTCTGGATCTATCTGCTGCACCAGCCAGTGATCGCTGTGCTGCTTGCGATGGCTTTATAAAAATAACGGCGACGCCGTTCCGATGTGGAATGACGTCGCCGTTATTTTTATGCTTCTGCTGCTTTGTTCACGCAGGTGATGGCGTTCAGGCTGCGTGGGTAGCCGATGTATGGGAGGATCTGCAGAATGACGCGGAGCAGAAAATCCTTGCCGTTGCCGAGGTTCATATTGCCCTGGCTATGGGCGACGAGCTGCGGTTCGCAGCCGCCCTGGGCAGCCAGGAAGCAGAAGGTGATGAGCTCGCGCGCTTTCAGATCGAGTCCGCCTCTCGTGTAGTAATCGCCGAAGCAGTTCGCCGCCAGCCAGCGGTTCACCGTGCCGGCCTTCCAGGCTTCCAGCATCTGCTCGCCAAAGATCGCCGCCTGCGCCTGTGCGCCTTTTTCGAGACGGTCATCCATTGTCGTCGTGGACTGGCTTTCCAGCGGCTGAGCGATGCTGCGGAGCGCGAACACTTCGTTGGTGATATCGAGGAACGGTAGCGTGCGGCCGAGCCCAAGATAATCCACCGCCTGATAGACCATCTCCTTCACAGCGACTGGCGAAAGCCCGGCGTCCAGCGCCAGCGGCAGCGGCAGCATTTCGCGGTAGACTTCTTTGCTCTGCGAGCCCACAAGCGCAGCGAGGATCGCCAGATGGCGCGTGTCGCCGTCGAGGGCGGCTTCAGCGTCGCGGGCCACTTCTTCGCAGGCGAAGCGCTGGGCGCGCTCAGCAAATTCCGGATCGGTGAGGGCATAACGGTTCAGCATGGTCGCACCTCCCTCAGTCCAGCGCAGCGTAAGCGGCGTCGTCCACCGGCTCGCACCATTCGTTGGACGTGTCCTTGCCGGGAACCTCCAGCGCGATGTGGGAAAACCAGCTGTCGACCTTGGCGCCGTGCCAGTGCTTCACTTCCGGCGGAATGACGATGACGCTGCCCGGCGTGAGACTGACGGCGTCCTTGCCTTCCTCCTGATACCAGCCTTCGCCAGCGGTGCAGATGAGGATCTGGCCGCCGCCTTCGGAAGCGTGGTGGATGTGCCAGTTGTTGCGGCAGCCTGGCTCAAACGTCACATTCGCGAGAAAAACGCTCGCCTCCGCAGGATCCGTCAGCGGATTGAGATAGCTTGTGCCGATGAAATACTCGGCGTAGGCGCTGTTTTCCGCGCCGAGTCCGAAAACGTTCGCGGCATCAAAAGTGGTTTTATCCTGGATCTTCATGGAAAATTCCTCCTTAGAAATTGTTGCGCTTGTTATCTGCTTTCATTGTACGCCTGCGCGCAGCTTCCTGTCTAATAGCCAGTTGTGAACGCTTGCCATGCGTTTTAGGAATGGCTGCGCATGAATAATGGGCATTTGCGATTTGCTGACACAGTGTCTATACTAAAGATGTACAAGACAAGTCCACACTTTTCAAGGAGGAGTTTTATGATGACCATCATCAAGGATCAAACTTTCGATAAAGAACGCGAACTCTACGGCATTCACGATACACTCATCAAGCACTGCACCTTCGACGGCCCTGCCGACGGTGAAAGCGCCCTCAAGGAATGCCGGAATGTGCGCGTCGAGGACAGCTTCTTCGACCTGCGCTACAGCCTCTGGCACGACCACAGCCTCGTGCTGAAAAATTGTGCGCTCACCGAAAACTGCCGCGCCGCCCTCTGGTACGACGAGGACGTCAGTGTCACCGACACGAAGCTCCACGGCATCAAGGCCTTTCGCGAATGCCAGAACGTCCGGCTTGAAAATTGCGAGATCATCTCCGACGAATTCGGCTGGTTCACCGACGACATAACGCTCGAAAACTGCACCGCCGAGAGCAAATATTTTCTCATGAGAAACCACGGCGTGCGCGCGAAAAACCTCGAGCTGAGCGCCAAATATTCCCTGCAATACATCGAAGACGGCCTCTTCGAAGACTGCGTCATCGACAGTAAGGACGCTTTTTGGCACGCGAAAAACGTGACCGTGAAAAATTCCGTCCTCGGCGGCGAATATCTCGCCTGGTACAGCGAAAATCTCACCTTCGAGAACTGCCGGATCATCGGCACCCAGCCCTTCTGCTACTGCAAAAACCTCACCCTCATTAATTGCGAAATGGTAGACTGCGACCTCGCCTTCGAGCGCTCCAGCGTCCAGGCCACCATCACCACCCCCGTCGTGAGCATCAAAAATCCCCTCGCCGAGAGCCGCATCTCGCTGCCAGCCGCAGGCTCGATCATCCGCGACATTCCGGAAGCCACGGGAGAGATCGCTCTCACAAAGGCAGAGCGCGATGTGCGCTCTGCCTGAGTGCCCAAATATTTCACGCGCTGCAGCAAAACTGTGGCGCGTTTTTTTGTGTCGGTCCAGCCTTTGCAAGGAGATGAGGATGTGGTATGCTGAAAGTAAAAAGATGCTAACTTTTTGCTGGAGGGTGGAGCATGGATACGCTGTTGTTCAATCAGGAATGGTACGGTGCGCGCGCCGCGGTGCGTGCTCAGAGCGCGGAGCGCGTGGTCGTGGATTATGGCTGCGAAGGGCGCGGTGTGGTCACGAGCTACGCGCTTTTTGCAGGCGTCCAGCTGTGTTTTCTGGATTTTGACACCGACGAGCTATTTCCAGCGCAGACGTTCAGCCCGGATATTATTGAGATCACCCACTGCCGATCAGGCCGCTACGAATGTGAATTTGCTGATCATACGGTGGCCTATCTTCCGGCAGGCTGTTTTGGCGTGGCGGCGACGGAGCAATTGCCGGTGTCGTTTTCGTTTCCGCTGCGGTCGTACACGGGCGTGAGCCTGGTCGTCGATCGCCGGGCGCTGGACGAGGAAACGCGGCGACTGCTGCAGACGATCCCGATCGATCTGGAGCAGCTCGGCACAGCGCTGCAGATCGACCGGCGCTGGTATGTGCGCGCGCTCACGCCGGAACTGGCGCAGATTTTTCCGGCGCTCTACGCTGGCGACGGCGCGGCGCCGGTGGGCTATCTCCGCATCAAAGCGCTGGAGATCCTTTACCATATTGCGCAGCTCGAGCCGCAGCGGGACGAAGCGCAGCGCTATTTTGACAAACGGCAGATCCAGGCGACGAAGGCCATCCGCGACGAGCTGGTGCGCCATCTCGACGAAAAACTGCCGCTGGCTGCGCTGGCGGAGAAAGCCGGGCTGGGGTTGTCGACGTTTTATCAGGTGTTTTCGCATATTTACGGAGAGACGCCCTACGCCTATCTGAAAAATTACAAGATGAATCTCGCGGCCCAGTGGCTGGCGGAAAACAACCGCCGCATCAGCGACATCGCGCTGGAACTGGGCTACAGCAACGCGAGCAAATTTTCCAGCGCGTTCCGCTCGGTGTACGGCGTGCTGCCGAAAGATTACCGCAAAAGTAAATAGAAGAACGGGCGCTTTTCGCCAGGCTGCAGAACAATGGAGCAGAAGCGGCAGAAAATTGCTGGTAAAATAAACGACGAGGTTAGCGATTGCAATCTCGTCATTTATTTTTTAAGGAGGCTTCGTGCTATGTCAAACACAAAGGCGAAACAGAAGAAACCCAAGACGGGTCTGGCGCGGTGCATGGAACTGGCTTCTGACAGAAAGGGCCTGGTGTTTCTGGCTGCGGTCCTTTCGTCGCTGGCGGCCATCGCTTCGTTCATTCCGTACATCGCGGTGTACCTGATGATTCGGCAGGTGCTCGGCGTTTATCCGGAGCTCGAGCGGCTGGATATGGCGCTGGTCATGCGAGACGGCTGGCTGGCGCTCGCCGGCATCGCCTGCAACATTCTGCTGTATTTTCTGGCCATTTTCTGCTCCCATCTGGCAGCGTTCGGAACGCTGTACGATCTCAAGCTGCTTTTTGCGGAGCACATCACCAAAATCCCGCTGGGCTATCATCTGACGATCGGCAGCGGCCGTCTGCGCAAGATCATGGACGACAACATCGAAAGCGTGGAAGGATTTATCGCGCATCAGTTTCCGGATTTTGTGGCGTCGGTGACGGCGCCGATCGTGATGGTCGTGATCCTTTTGGGCGTGGACTGGCGCTTCGGGCTGGCGTCGCTGGTTGGCATTGTGTGCGCGTTCGTGGCGGAGTTCATCGGCTTCGGCAGCGGCGAGATGAAAGAGAACATGGGGCGGTATCAGACGGCGCTTGAGGAAATGAACAACGCCTCTGTGGAATATGTCCGCGGCATGTCGGTGGTGAAAGCGTTCAACCAGACGGCGTCGTCGTTCCGCAAGCTGGAAGAAGCGATCCGCGGCTACACAGAATGGGTGCTGAAATTTTCCCTGGGCTGGCAAAACTGTATGCCGGCCTTCACCACGATCATCAACAACATCTATCTGATCCTCGTGCCGGTGGGCATTTTGATTGGTTCGCGTACTGAGGATCTGGCAGAATTTGCCATGACGTTTATTTTCTATCTCATCTTTGTGCCAGCGATCGCCGGCGTGCTGAATAAGATCATGTATATCTCCGAATCGTTCACGCAGATCGACGGCAATGTTGCGCGCATGGATGAGATCCTGCGCATTCCGGAGATGCCGGAGCCTGATCATCCAAAATTGCCGGTGGGGGACGACGTCGTTTTCACAAATGTGAGTTTTTCGTACACCGGCGCGCCTGACGAGCTGGCGCTGGCGGATGTGTCGTTTACAGCCAGACAGGGCGAGATTACAGCGATTGTTGGACCGTCTGGTGGCGGCAAGAGCACGATCGCCAATCTGATCTCGCGTTTCTGGGACGTGACGACAGGCAGCATCACCATCGGCGGCGTCGATGTGCGGGACATGGCAGAGGCGGAGCGGATGCGCCATGTGAGCTTTGTCTTTCAGGATATTTTCCTCTTCAAGCAGAGCATCCTGGACAACATTCGCATGGGCAACCCGGCGGCGACAGAGGAAGAAGTGGTTCGGGCCGCAAAAGCGGCGCAGTGCCACGATTTCATCAGCAAACTGCCGGACGGCTACCACACCGTGGTCGGCACGAAAGGGGTCCATCTCTCCGGCGGCGAGCGCCAACGCATCGCGATTGCCCGCGCCATCATCAAAGATGCGCCGGTCATTGTGCTGGATGAAGCGACGGCCTTCAGCGATCCGGAGAACGAATATCTGATCCAGAAAGCGTTTGAGGGGCTGATGCAGGGAAAAACGGTCATCATCATCGCGCACCGGCTCTCCACGATCCGTCATGCCGATAAGATCCTCGTCATGGAGAAAGGCCGTCTCGTCGAAGAAGGCACCCACGATGCGCTCCTGGCCAACGGTGGACGCTACGCGCAGATGTGGGAACATTATAATGAAGCAACCTTGTGGAAGATCCACGGAAAGGCGGTGTAACCATGCGCAGCTTACAACAAGCGCTCTTTTTATCCGACAAGGGCTACAGCGATCTGAAGAAAGCGATCTTCGCCTGTACGCTGACAAATCTCGCGCTGCTTCTGCCGTTTTGTGTGACGGTGATGATCTTCAGCGAGATCCTTTCGCCATTTGCAAACGGCGGCGAGATCCGCTGGAATCGCATCTGGCTGCTCTGGGGCGTGGGCGTCGTTTCAGCAGTGCTGGCTTTTCTGGCGGCGAAAAACGACTACCGCAAAACCTATATTGCATCCTATAAAGAATCAAACGTAACCCGGCTGAGAATCGCCGAGCATCTCAGAAAACTCCCGATGAGCTTTTTCAACACCAAAGATCTCTCGGAACTGACCACCAACATGATGGCCGATTGCAGCAGCATGGAATCCCTGCTTTCGAGCACGATCCCGCCGCTCATCGCAAACGGCATCACCGTCACGCTGACCTGCGTGCTGCTGGCATTTTTCGACTGGCGGCTGGCGCTGTGCGTATTTATCACAGTGCCGCTTGCCTTTCTCATCATCTGGCTCAGCCGCAAACGCCAGCGAAAACTGTTCGCCCGGCAACTCGACGCCAAACTCGCGGCCTCTGGTCAGGTGCAGGAATATCTGGAAGGGATGAAGATCATCAAATCCTGTGGCATGAGTGGCGCGCGTTTCCGCGCTCTCGACAAGGCGCTGTTGGCGATGAAGAGAATCGCCGTGAAAGTGGAGATGGCCGTCGGCGTCTTCATGTCCAGCGCCAGCATGATCCTGCAGGCGGGCATTGGGCTCACGATCTTCGTCGGCGCCGTGCTGCTCGCGCGGGGAGAGATCGACCTTTTGCCACTCTTGATGTTTCTGCTCATGGTCACACGCATCTACGGCCCAATCCTGGCGATCCTCGCCAATCTTTCCTCGCTCCTCAATCTCAACGTCGTCACCGAACGGCTGCGCACGCTGCTTTCCACCCCAGCAATGGACGGACAGGAGAAAACCGTGCCGAACGGCGACATTACCCTGTCGCATGTGACCTTCGCGTACAATGAGGAAGCCGTCATCAAAGATTTTTCCTGCACCATCTCCGAGGGCAGCGTGACGGCGCTCGTCGGACCGTCCGGCTCTGGCAAGAGCACGATCGCTAAGCTCATCGCCAGATTCTGGGACGTGCAGCAGGGAACGATCTGCGTGGGTGGCCAGGACATCCGCAGCATAGAGCCGGAAAGCCTGATGGCCCATCTCTCCTTCGTGTTTCAGGACGTGACGCTTTTTAACGACACCGTCATGAACAACATTCGCCTGGGCGATCCGCAGGCGAGCGACGACGCCGTGATCGCAGCGGCAAAAGCAGCGTACTGCGACGAATTTGTACGCGCGCTGCCGCAGGGCTACGAAACCGTTCTCGGCGAAAACGGCAGCACCTTGTCCGGCGGCGAGCGCCAGCGCATTTCCATCGCCCGCGCCCTGCTCAAAAATGCGCCGATCATTTTGCTGGACGAAGCCACCGCGTCCCTCGATCCTGAAAACGAAGTGCTCGTGCAGAAAGCCCTCGCAAAACTTGTGGAAGGAAAAACCGTCGTGATGATCGCCCACCGCCTCCGCACCGTGGCAGACGCCGACCAGATCCTTGTGCTGGAAAACGGCGAACTTGTGGAGCAGGGCACCCACGCTGCGCTGATGGAAAAACACGGACTCTACCAGAGATTGTATGCCATTCAGCAGGAAAGCCTCGGCTGGAGCGTGTAACAGAAAACGGACGGAGCCCATCGCGGCTCCGTTTCCGCTCACGAAAAATTTTCGTGAAAATCCGCGAAAATCCGCCGAAAAACCATTGACAAACGCCCACCGAAATTCATATAATAGTCGGGTATGGTCGACACAGTAACAGATCCAGAGCCCCGGATCCATTGTGGATACAACCATCAATTATTTTATTGTACATTTTATTCATAATGAAGATACCGAGAATCAAAGGAGGATGTTACATGCGTAGCACAACTTTCATGGCCAAAGCTGGCGAAGTTGAAAGAAAATGGTATGTCATTGACGCAGCAGGCAAGCCACTTGGTCGTGTAGCGACTCAGGCAGCTGCCATCTTAAGAGGTAAGCACAAAACCACTTACACCCCTAACGTTGACTGTGGGGATTTCGTGATCGTTATCAACGCTCAGGACGTTGTTCTGACCGGTAAGAAAGATCTCCAGAAGAAATATTATCACCATAGCGGTTATCCAGGCGGTCTCAAAGAACGCACCTACGGCGATCTCATGCAGACCAAGCCAGCCTTCGTAATGGAACGCGCCATCAAGGGCATGCTCCCACACAACAGACTTGGCCGTCAGATGTTCCGCAAGCTCAAAGTCTATGCAGGCGCTGAACACCCACACACCGCTCAGCAGCCAGAAGTCTACGAAATCTAAGAAGGAGGACAATCACTATGGCAGATATTCAGTATTACGGTACCGGTCGTCGTAAATCTTCCGTTGCACGTGTGCGCCTCGTTCCAGGTAATGGCAATGTGACCATCAACGGCAGAGACATGGCCGAATATTTTGGTAAGAAAACCCTCGAAATGATCGTTATGCAGCCACTCGAACTGACTGAAACCGCTGGCCGTTTCGACGTTAAAGTCAACGCCACTGGTGGCGGCACCACCGGTCAGGCAGGCGCAATCCGCCACGGCATCGCTCGTGCGCTGCTGCAGGCTGATCCTGACTATCGTCAGGTCCTCAAGCGCGCCGGCTTCCTGACCCGCGACCCACGCATGAAAGAACGTAAGAAATACGGTCTCAAAGCAGCACGTCGCGCACCTCAGTTCTCCAAGCGCTAATTGTTGTTTGCGACAGGGCAAGATATTCAGACACCACAATCCCCGGAAACGCTGGTTTCTGGGGATTTTTTTCTGCCGTTTTTGCGGAGAAAATGCGCCTTGCAGAAAAAGTCGTTTGAAAAAAACGCGTTTCTCGCGAAAAGTCGTTTGAAAAAGTTGCGTTTCTCCGAAAAAGTCCCTTGGAAAAGTTGCGTTTTCTGAAAAAAGTCGTTGGAAAAAGTTGCGTTTTCTGCAAAAAGTCGTTGTAAAAAGTTGCGTTTCACGCGAAAAGTCGTTTGAAAAAAATGCGCGTGGCGGCTATAATGGGCTCAAGGAGGGATGACTGTGCTGAAAAGAAAGATGGAGCAACAGCTGCTGGACTGGAAGACCACGAGTGACCACAAGCCGCTGATCGTGAAGGGCTGCCGTCAATGTGGAAAAACGTTTTCGGTGGTGGATTTTGCGCGAAAGAATTACAAGCACGTTGTGTATCTGAATTTCTTCGAAAATCCGGACTACGCGTCTGTTTTTGCTGGCTCGCTGGAGGTTGACAACATTGTCATGATGCTCTCGGCGGTGCTGGGCGAGGCGGCTGTGTTCGAACCGGGAGAAACGGTGCTGGTGCTGGACGAGATCCAGGACTGCCCGGAAGCGCGGACGGCGCTGAAATTTTTCCACCGCGACGGTCGCTATGATGTGATCGCTACGGGATCGCTGTTGGGCGTGAAGGGCTATGGCAAGGAGCCGAAGTCGATCCCTGTTGGCTCGGAAACGGTGCTGGATATGTACCCGCTGGATTTTGAAGAATTTCTCTGGGCCAACGGTGTCTCGGATGCGCTCATCGGCATGCTGGCGCAATGTCTGGAGCAGGAAGTGCCTGTGCCGGAGGCGCTGCACAATCGCATGCGCCAGCTGATGCTGCAATACGCGGTGGTCGGCGGCATGCCGGAGGTTGTGCAGCGGTTTGTGACGACGAAAAAGATGGACGAGGTGCTCGCGCTGCAGCGGGATATCGTCCGTTCCTACGAGGATGATATGGTCAAATACGCGGAAAGCAGGGACAAATCCCGCATCAAGGAATGCTTTCAATCGATCCCGAAGCAGCTGAGCAAGGAGAACAAGAAGTTCCAGTATTCGCTGGTTGAAAAGCGGGGAACTTCTGCGAAATTCAAAGGCAGCCTGCAATGGATCGAGGATGCGGGGATCATTTCCCGCTGCTACAATCTGTCGATCACGGAGCTGCCGCTGGATGGGAATGCGGAGAAGGATGTCTTCAAGGTGTACATGAAGGACTGCGGCCTTTTTGTCAGTATGCTGGAGGATGGCACGCAGTTCGATATCCTGCAGGGCAATCTCTACGGCTACAAGGGCGCGATCTTTGAAAATCTGATCGCGGATGTGTTCGCAAAAATGGGGCGCAAGCTGTATTATTTTCGCAAGGATTCGGGGCTGGAGATCGATTTTGTGATCCGCTACAAGGGCGTGTGCACGCTGGTGGAGGTCAAGGCGAACTCGGGCAACGCGAAGAGCATGAAAACGATCCTGCGCCATCCGGAAAAATACCACGTCGATCATGGGATCAAGCTGGGCGATTACAACGTTGGTCGTGAGGGCATGGTGCTGACGCTGCCGCTGTACATGGCCTTCCTCCTGCGCGCGGTGTGAGGGCCGATTGTCTTCGCCACAACGGCGGGGCTTTGCGTTTTGTACAAAGTTCTGTTGCTGAAGTTTGGCTTAAAAATGGCTTGTATGTGCGGGGGTATTTTGGTACTATAGATTGGTGAACATGTTGCCTTATCCTGACGGCGACGAGAGAATACCTGAACTTCCTAATATTTTACTATAGAGGGGAATCGACGATTATGTGTGGATTTGTAGGATATTTACCGGGCACAAACCGGGCATACAACGACGAAACGCTGATCCAGGAGATGATGGACACGATCCGTCATCGCGGACCGGACAGCGGCGGCTACCATGTGGCCGAGGGCGCTGTGCTGGGCTTTCGCCGTCTGACGATCATCGACCTGTCCGACGCGGGCAATCAGCCGCTGTACGATGAAAGCGGCCGTTACACGCTGGTGTTTAACGGTGAGATCTATAATCACAAGGAGATCCGTGCCGAGCTCGAGCAGAAAGGTTATCATTTCAAGAGTCACACGGACAGCGAGGTCCTGGTGCACGGCTACGCCGAATGGCGCGAGGGCATTTTGGACCGCGTGCGTGGGATGTTTGCCTTCGCCATCTGGGACGCGCAGGAACACAGCCTCTTTCTGGCGCGGGATATGTTCGGCATCAAGCCGCTGTATTACGGCAGGGCGTCGAATGATGGCACGTTTTTCTTCGGCTCGGAAATCAAGAGCTTTCTGCCGCATCCTTCCTTTGTAAAGGAAGTGAACAAAAACGCCGTGCTGCCGTACCTGACCTTCCAGTATCCGGTGACGAACGAGACGTTTTTCAAAAACATCTACAAGCTGGAGCCGGGCACCTGGATGCGTGTTGACGCCGACGGCCATATGACGCGCAAGCGCTATTGGGATTTTGAATTTGATGCCAGCGACGAATCGCTGGAAAGCTACATTCAGCAGATCTCCGACGTACTGAAGGATTCTGTGAAGGTGCACAAGATCGCCGACGTGCCGGTGGGCGCGTTTTTGTCCGGCGGCATCGATTCGAGCTACATCACCGCCCTGTTCAAGCCGGAGAATACCTTCTCTGTGGGCTTTGGCGACTACGAAGGCCGCTTCAACGAGACCGATCTGGCGCATCGTCTGTCGGAAATTCTGGGTTTTGATCACCACATCCGTCTGATCGGCGCCGATGATTTCTTCGCCGCGCTGCCGGATATCCAGTACCATCTCGATGAGCCTCAGTCCAATCTTTCGACGGTGCCGCTGTACTTCCTCACGAAGCTGGCCAGCGAGCATGTCACCGTCGTGCTTTCCGGCGAAGGCGCCGACGAGCTTTTCGGCGGCTACGAGAGCTATATGCGCACACCGCATCTGAAACTCTACGATCGCGTCGTGCCCCACGGTGTGCGCCGCGGGCTTTGCAAGATCGCGCGCCATCTGCCGGATAACCGCCTGACGAACCTCATGGTGCGCGGCGGTCAGACGCCGGAGGAATATTTCATCGGTCAGGCCAAAGTCTTTCCGGAAGAGGAAGCCCGCGCCGTGCTGAAAGCGCCGTTCCGCAATGGCACCACCGTGCGCGAGCTGACCGCCCCGATCTACCAGAGTGTGCACGACAAGGACGACGTCACCAAGATGATGACCATCGATATGCGCCTCTGGCTGCCAGGGGACATTCTCCTCAAGGCGGACAAGATGAGCTCCGCCCACAGCCTGGAGCTGCGCGTGCCGTTTCTCGACCGCGACGTGATGAAGGTCGCCGAAAAGATTCCGACCAAGTATCGCATCAAAGACGGCCTTTCCAAGTATGCCCTGCGCAAAGCCGCCCTCGCCGAGCTGCCGGAGGAATGGGCCCGCCGTCCGAAAAACGGTTTCCCGGTACCGATCCGCGACTGGCTGCGACAGGAAAAATATTACAACTATGTCAAAGAGATCTTCGCTTCGCCAGAAGCCGGCATCTTCTTCGATCAGGAGCGCCTGCTCGGCTATCTCGACGACCACTACCAGGGCAAAGCCCTGCGCCAGCGCTATATCTACACAGCGATGTCGCTCATCCTTTGGTATCGCGAGTACTTCATCAAACGCTGAGCGGCGTCGTAAATGATTAATTTTTAATACCCAAAGGGCACACGTGAGTAATACCCAAAGGGCACACGAGAGTAATGATAATAGGTTTTTGGCAGGACGCCACCTTCGCGTCGCCTGTCAAAAACCTTTTTTATCAGCGAAAATGGCGGCAATGCGAACAGATGAGTATTTATCGACGTCGGTGAATATTATTGCGCAGCACGCGTGGAAAATCCATGCGAAAAGCCTGATTTTATTCAGCAAACGCTGAAAAAACATCGCCGTCCACAGCAAAATGATCATCGCCCATGATGATCATCTTCGTGCACACCTTGCTCATTTGCGCAAGATCATCATCTCATCACGCACCTTGCGCAAAGGAGCAGCAGCGCCGCGCAAAAACCAGCGCGAAAGCCCGCTCCGCACCGGATGATCCTGCGCAAACCAGCGCAAGCTCTCAGGCGATCGTCGCCCAGCGAGGGAGGATTTTCGCGAATCTGCAAAATTTTCGCGTTTAAGCGCAGGATCTCGTTCCGGAAGACCTGAGATACCTGAAAAACGTTTTCCTGGCCTTAAACGCGAAATAAATACCGAATAACGCGATTTCTCCTCACCGGCAGATGGCAGATTTTTGCAGCAGCGGTGAAAATCCTTCGCCAGCGTGCGCATTTTTCGTGAGAGCAGGAGCACGCACACAGGCGCAGCGACAGCTGCGCGAAGGGAGCGCTCTGCGCCGATCTCTCGCCGCGCAGCAGCGCCTTTTGCGCAAGAGAGTAATCTCTCTTAGTCTTATCCCTAGCCTTATTCTTAGCCTTAGCCTTATGCTTATTCTTAGCTAGATTTGCTAGAGCTTGCTAGATTTTGCTAGGCTTTGCCAGACTTCGCCAGAAAAGCTGCGCACATTGGTCTGTAGGACCCCCACACGGCGCAGCGACAGCTGCGCAAAGGGAGCGCCCTGCGCCGATCGGCCGCAGCCCGGCAGCGCGCTTTGCACAAGGAGAGAGTAATCTATCACATTCACAATACCTGTACCATTAACAGTAACAGTAACATTAACTGCTTGATTTGCTTGATTTGCTTCAAGGTGCTTCAAGGGTGCTTAAGGGTGCTTAGGTTTGCTTCGCCTTGCCAGAAAAGCTGCGCACATTGCCTGGCAGAAGCGCGCGCACAGGCGCAGCGGCAGCTGCGCAGGGCGCTGTCAGGCGCCCATGATCGGCGTCAGCCGATGAGCATTAGTAATCTTATCGTCTTCTTTTATGTCATGTTCTTTTATCTTATCTTTTTTTATTTTATAAGCTTGTTCGTCAAATGATAATGCTTGCTCATTTGCTTCGGCTTGTTCGTCAAATGAGCAAGATGATAAAACACCACATCGTGCAGAAACTGCGCTGAAAAATCCCCTCGCAGCGCGGCTTTGCGGGGTGTTTGTGAGCACAAAATGAGCAGGAAATGAGCAAGAGCTTTTCTGCGCACTGCGCAAAGCTGAGGTGCATTTGATTAACATCATGCTAACAAAATGCGCAGGATTTTCGCAGGATGATAATCAAAATGAGCAGGATTTTTCACAGGATGCTGCGCAAAGATCTGCCGTTTGGCGCAAAATCGTTTTTCTGGACAGATAATTTTCGTCCGTGCCCGGCGCTTTGTGGCAGTTTTGCATAATTATGCGTGCTGCCGCGGCGGACGCTGGCGCTTTTGCCGCCGATGCCGGCGGCGCTATGGTTCTTTTTTGACGGAAAACGAGCCGTGCGCATCGCCCAGGTTTATGGTATAATAAAGAGAACGATCCCGAAAAAGGAGGCCCCGGCCATGAGAAAACCACCGATTTTTCTTGACAAGCCCATCGCCGGCGCTATAATCGGACAGACAGACAGACAGCGTTAAGTCTGTCCATTTTTGCCGCGCAAAATTTCATCACGCACCAACAGGGCGCACTGCGTCCGTGGATTTTCCACGGATGTGGTGCGCTTTTTTGCGTGCGCCGAACGCGCCGAGGGGAGGTGACCGCCCATGCTGAGCACCGACGCCCGCGTCGCCCTCGCCAAAGCCCGCGCCCGGGAAATTGAACAGCGGCGCAAACGCCGCCTCCTGCTGGCGGCCCTCGCCAGCGGCGCAGCCCTCGCGCTTTTGCTGATCAGACAACGACAAAGGAGGAAACACCATGAAACCCTTACACCATAAGACACACACCCTCGTCAAACGCGGGCTAAGCCTGCTCTGCGTCCTGGCCCTCTGCCTGGGCCTGCTGCCCGTCACGGCGCTGGCGGAAGGCGTTGCGCCTGATAACCTGTATGTGGGAAATCAGGAGCTTCCTGTCGGTCGAGATTCCTACTGGACAACGAGTACGGATGGGAAGCTGACAAAATCCGCAGCTGACCAGAGTTGGAATGTCAAATACGAGCCAGACACCGCCACATTGACCCTAAAGAAGAAATTAAACAGGTATTAACTATATTAAGTGAAATTGGGGTTCAAAAGTTGATGCTGACAGGAGGTGAAGCAACTGCGAGAACGGATTTTATTGACATTGTTGAATATGCGTATTCTAAATTTGTAGCAATCTCGATTGCAAGTAATGGATACCTGATGGATGAATCATTGCACTCATGATAACAAATAAAAAAAACAGAAATTAAACAATTAGCATCTTTTCGCAATAAAATAGTAGTTCAAATTAGTATTGACGGTTCGGAAGAGCACCATAATCTGATTCGAGGGAAAGAAGATTCATATAGAAAGGCAATACGTGCTGTTAAATTACTGAGGATGAATAGCGTACCTGTGATAGTAGCAACAACACTTAATAGTACAAATTTTCCAGATATGGAAGCCGTAGCTAAGGCTGCTTATGAAGCAGGAGCATTACAAATTATATACGCTATTACTACTGATCAAGGCAGAGCTAGAAAAAACCATTTAGCATATGGTATTGATTTAAAAGAGTTTGCTTCGCGTGCTATTGAACTTAAACAGAAATATTTACCAAAGGGATTCTATGTACTTATAGAAGACGATACGTTAGCCAGAATTAATAATTCCACTACACAACATTGTAAAGCTGGGATTACTCAGATTGCAATTAGGGAAAATGGTGATGTTGCTCCATGTTTGTGTTTTTTCTACACGTATGGAAATATTTTGAGAGATGAATTGAGAGATCTTTTTAGTCCGGAAAGAAGTGAAAAGTTTAAAAAATTACCGTCTCCCAATGTAGAGAATTGTGGTAATTGTGAAGAACTAGAGAATTGTCAGCAATGTCCTGCGCGAGCATATGATGCAAAAAATAATAACTGTAGATGGAAAAAGGATTTTATTGAAATCATGGAAAACAAATTAGATGGGGGAATATGATGCTTATTGTAAATAATGTTACGAAAAAATATTGCTCTGTAACTGCCTTAGAGAATGTTTCATTTATGGTTCAACCAAATGAAATTGTAGGGCTCGTTGGAGCAAATGGTGCAGGAAAAACCACAGCTATAAAATTGTTAACAAACATATTAGATGCCGATAGTGGTGAAATAATATTGGATGGTACAAATATTGTTGATCTTTGTGATTATAGAATTGATAAAATAGCATACATCCCAGACGATCCAATATATTATGAGTTTTTAAGTGTTAACGAACATTTATTATTTATTAAATCAATGTTTCACCATGGCGTATACAATATGGAAGAAGTTATAAATCTCTTCTCGTTGAATGCTCAGCTAGATAAAATGCCATATGCTTTATCCAAAGGTAATAAGCAGAAATTGATGATTGCTACTGCTTTAATGAGAAATTTTGAGTATCTTATAGCAGATGAGCCATTTACTGGATTGGATCCTCGGCAAATAAATATATTAAAGAAGGTGCTACTTGAATTACGTAAACACGGAAAGGGCGTTCTTCTATCTACGCATTTATTAGATGTTATTGATTTGTTTTGTGACAGATATATTATGCTGAATAATGGAAAGGTGTTAGCATGTGGCACAAAAAAAGAAATTGCTATGAGAAATAATATTTCTGATAACATTTCGATTGAAGAGATTTATTTGAGACTAGTAGAAGACGAATTTGGAGCGAGGTAAGATATGAGATCTCCCTTTTCATATATTATAAAAGATAGAATACGTCAACAAATTATGCTCTATAGAAACTGGTGGTTGACTTATACGGCATGTTTAGTTGTATGTGTGCTTATTTTTATTAATTGGAAGAGTGTATTTCTATTGGCAATAGAATACAAAGAATATATTAAAATTGTACTAATT
>ERZ1034984.514-NODE-514-length-42676-cov-25.662608_pt1 | contig 42676 bp, 29 predicted proteins | sample MGYA00520589_ERZ1034984 | MGnify/ENA primary metagenome ERZ1034984 (study PRJEB33766, sample SAMN09781790) | gut metagenome | biome: gut microbiome | host: Homo sapiens | place: Madagascar | study: EMG produced TPA metagenomics assembly of the PRJNA485056 data...
AACATACTGTACATTATGCGAAACACCTGCAATATCAAGTACCCTGATAAAAAGTTTATCTATCTTTTGTTTCCGGCAGCAGGATCAGGTCGATGAAATTCCCCGGCAGCTTCGGAGTCTGACCGATGCCGGGCGTCAGTTCCAGCCACCCGGCCCGGCCTTTGCCGTTGTTCACATTCACCAGCACGCTGAACCGCATCGCCGAACCCGCCTGAAGCCGGAACGGGCTGACCAGCAGCCTCGGAAACGCCAGCTCGTACACCGTTCTGCCGTTTTCCACGCGGATCGCCGATTTCACCGCCGGAACCACGCCGAGCTGTTTGTCCACGCTGTCGTAGAGCGCGGCGGCGGCGCGGTGCATATAGACCACCGGCCGGCCCTGCCACAATCCGGCGGCGAACTCGTAGTCGTCATCCTGATATCCCTGCAGCTCCTTCGTCGCATTGCGCAGCGGATCAAAGGCGATCTGCAGCGAATCCCCGCCCCACAGCCCGGAGGGGCCGACCGGATTTTCCACCACACCGGCCTTGCCGACCTCAACGGCGAGGTAGAGAAAATCGTCGTCCCAGCCGAAGCGCAGCCCGGCGTCGATCCGGTCCTCCTGCGGCGTCCACGGCGCGAGCTTCACCGCCTGCGCGGAGGTGAGCCGGACCGGAGCGGCCTGCGGCCAGTCGTCCAGATTGCCGTCAATCATCGGAGCCTTCGCCAGCTTCAGCACCAGAATCGACTTCAGGTTGAAGCCGAACTTCCGGGGCGAACCGCCCACCGGGGTCACCTCCACCTCAAACGGCCGGTCCGCCGGAGCGATCCCGGCGACGGTCCGGAATTCGACCGCCCGGCTCTCCTCCGCCGGAATCGCCGGGAAAGCCGCTTCGCCCTTTCCCTGCACCAATCCGCCGGTCAACACTTTCACGGTTCCCGCCACCGGGCGGTTGGAACCGTTGAAAAGCCGGATGCGGAACGCATCGCTCCCGGTCACCTCCAACGCCGCCTCAAGCTGCCGCACCGCTCCGAGGTCCAGCTTGCCGATCCAGTTTTTCAACTCGTCGGCGGAAGCGGCGGTTTCCAGATAGACCGGATACTCGTCCAGCCCCAGCCGGCCGCCGGCAAGACGGGTGCCCATGAAGTCAAATACGGCAACTTTTCCAACAGCCTGTTCCGGCAGCGCCGCCGCAACCGGCTTGCCGTTCCACTTCCACAGCGCCGCCACCCGGCGGTCGCCGCGGTCGAAAATGTAGCAGCGGTAATCGCTGCCCAGCCGCACCCGTCCCGCCGGGACCGCCTTTTCCAGCCGGTCCGCCGCGTTGCGCAGCGCGAACATCACCGGAGCCGGACGCGCCAGATCGCCGGTCGCCGGATTTCCCATCAGGATCATCGACCAGCCGGTGCCGCAGGCGCTCTGATCCATGCTGAAGTGGTGGAACTCCTCGACGCCGTGCGCGAATGCGATCAGCATCATCCTGGTATTGTAGGCGGCGCGGCTCCGCTCCCAGTCGCCGATCAGCTCACCGGCGGGCAGCGCCACGCCGCGCTCCCCGGCCTCCGACGCGACCAGCGACAATCCCGGACGGCGGCGGTCGGCCAGCTTGCGCAGCGTCACGAGATCGTCCGCGTAATCCGGCAGCTCCGGCAGCGCCCGGTAGGGGTGTTCGGTGATGATCGAAAGCGCGTCGGCGGCTCCCTTCGCAAGCACATTGTCGGTCCACGGAATATCGCTGTGGCAGGAGGCAGGCCCGGCCACCTTCGCGGCGGGATCGGCCTCGCGCAGCACCTCCGCCGCCGCCCGGATCGCCTCGGCGTTGGCTTCGGGGGTCATCTCCCGGTGCTTCGCCGGATCGGCGACGCGGGTGCGCCCGCCCCAGATGTTGCTCTCGTTGAAGATTTCATAGCTGTCGATCATGCCTCTGGAACCGGCGGCGGCCTGCTTCAGCAGCGCCTTCCACTCGCTCCAGTCGTTCGGGGCGAGGAACTGCGGCACATCCGCGCCGAGCATCCCGACGCACATCATCACGCGGAAATTGTTCCGGTGGAAATAAGGCACATCGCGGAAGCCGTGAGTCGGCAGCCTGCGGAAATCGGACCACATCCGCACCGCACCGAACCGGAAATCCTTCAGCATCGCGATCGCGGTTTCGGCGTTCTGCCGCGAATCGTAGTTGATGCCGAGCCGGGTCAGCTGCGGGCCGGGGCGGTCGATCACGCCGGACTGGAAGTTGTACTTCACGTCGCCGATCGTAAAATTCCAGTTATAGCTTCCCCGGAACTCCTCCGGCAGCGGCAGCGTGTATTTGCATTTCCCGCGTCCCGCCGCGTCGAGCTTCACCGGTTCCGACCCGGCCGCCGCGATCCGGCGGCCCCGGAAGTCCGCCAGCTCCCAGCGGACCGGCACTTCGCTTTTCCCCGGCGCGGTGATCGTGAACTCCGCCTCGACCGGCTCCCCGGCGAAACTGTAGCCTTTCGGCTGATTCAATTTGCCCTCCACGGTGATCGCCGGACAGGCCGCGTCCCGCGCCGGACCGAGGTGGTAGGCCGCATCGTCCGCCCAGACCGTCGAACCGGGCTGCGGCACCAGCCGCGGCGTGACCTGATGGAAGATCGCGCCGTAGCCGTTGACCACATCGCCGTACACGTAAACGCCGGGAGCTTTCGCCCCCCACTGCGGCACCGAAAGGTCGTACCGCTTCCATTCGGTTTCCACCGTCACGTCGCGCCCGTAGGCGATGCCGGAGGCCAGATAAAGGCCGAGCGTGACCCGGGTTTTCGGCTTGTCCGCTCTCAGCCACACCGAAAACGACGCGGGCCCGTTCGTCCGGAACGGCACCGAGTTGTAACAGAAAAATCCGTCCGCATCCGGCGCCGTCTCCAGCCGGAAGGAGTTCCGCCCGGAGCGTCTCACCTCTCCGTCCACCGCCGCCGCCATCGCGCGATCGTACACCTTGCCGTAACCGTCGTGAATCCTGCCGTCGTCCGCCATCGCACCCGTTCTGCCGCTGAACACCCCGACATTGAACCAGCCCAGCTCCGCACCGCCGTTGGTCAGCCAATTCGCGGCGGGATCGGTCGCCGCCTCCTTTACCGGAGCGAAACCGGCCTTGCCGATCCGGTAAATCCCCGCGCCCGGCAGGTCGAACCGCAAATGCAGTTCATTCAAATCCTCCGGCAATATCTGTTCAAAGGCGAGCGTTTCCCCGCCGCCGGAGAGCGCGAACTGCTTCGCTTTCCAGTAGTGCTTCTTCGCTTCGCCCTGATTCCCCTCGAAGTAGAGCGTCGCCGGCACTCCGCCCGGTTCCGCTCCGGCCTCCAGCGTCAGCTCCATATTCCTGAGCCGCAGCGACGGCTCGAACGGCAGACCGTGGGCGCGGAAGATCACCTCGGCTTTCGGGAATCTCTCCCGCAGCGCCCGCGTGTCGATCACCAGTCGCCCCTGCTCCACCGCCGTTTTCAGCAGTTCCGCCGCCTCCGCCGGTTTCACGGAGATCATTCCGGCCAGCCGTTCGCCGCGCACCGCGACGGAACCGCTTTTCACATTCCGCTCCAGGCGGCATCCGCTCCAATCCGGCGTGAAAGCCGCTGCGGCCATCCCGGCCAGCAGCAGCATCGCCGCCGGCAATCCCTTGCAATATTTCATCTTCCTTCTCCCCTATTTGATCCAGCCGAAATAGCGGCTGCGGTCCTGCTCCAGTTCCCCCAGGCTCATCGGCGCGGCGCGCCCGTCCAGAAACAGGATATTCGCCACCATCTGGCGCGGCGCGGTCGCGGAATTGCTTTCGGTCACATACATCGACATGCCGCCTCCATGCACATACCGGATATGCACATTGTAGTTGCAGGTATAAGTGTTGGAATTGCTCCCCGACTCCAGGTCCCGCCCGCCGTCGATCAGGTTCACCCGGATGCTCGGCTGCCGGATCGATCCGGTTTTGATGCTCTGCGCCGCCCACTGCCGGTAGTAGCCGGTATCGGGAATGTCGTACTGCTTGCCGAAACCGCAGTTCATCGCATAGGTGCGTTCGGTCGCCTCGTTCGCCGAAGGGCAGAGCAGCAGCTTGCAATTGCGCCCGTCCGCCCCCTGATAGGTCGTATTTCCCGAAATCGGCAGCAGGTTGGCCAGCCACAGCAGCCCGTACCATTTCTTGTTGGAATTGGGAGCCTCCGCCACTCCGTCCGCCAGATTGAGATTCTCCGCGAACGGCCTCACGTCGTACATCCCCTCATACGAAAACAATGTAATGCCGAGCTGTTTCAGATTGTTCAGGCACTGGGTGTTGCGCGCCTTCTCCCGCGCCTTGTTCAGTGCGGGCAGCAGCATTCCCGCCAGAATCGCGATGATCGCGATCACCACGAGCAGCTCAATAAGCGTAAAATTCCGATTCTTCCTCATCGTTCCGTCCCCTTTCCTGACCACAAGTTCAGCAGGTGTGCGCGACCTCGGCGGCTTTGCTCTTTGCCTGTTCAAACACCATATCGATATAAAGCGCGGCGCTCCATCCGTAATCCATGAACGCCTGATGGTACGGACTCAAATCGGCATCGCAGGCGTTCTTGCGCAACAGTTCCGGAGGATCGCACTCACAGCGGTCGTCGTAGAACTCGAAAAATGTACCGTACTTGAAATAGAACTTCTCCAGCTCCGCCATCGTGGAGCCGATCAGCGTTTCCGCTTCCTCCCGGAAGCCGTACCGCTCCAGCCCTCGTGCGATCAGGTAGTTGATATTGATCCAGACCGGGCCGCGCCACATATCCTTGCTGTAGAACTCCGGCTGGCTGCGGCTGATCGACGGCACCGCAAACGGCGTCGCGAACCGTTCCGGGTCCTTCAGCGCCGCCACCAGCCGCTTCGCCATCGCCGGCGTCGGCGCCCCCGAAAGCAGCGGCAGGAATCCCGCCGAACTCTGGATCTTCGACCGGGTATGGTTCACCACGTCGTAATCGACGTACAGGCCGTTTTCCGCATCCCACAGCCGCTCGTTCATCAGCATATTCAGCCGCTGCCGGCTCCCTTCCCAGAAGGCGGCCTCCGCCGGAAACCCGAGGCGTTCCGCGAACTCCGCCATGATTTCGCAATCCTGCGCCAGATAGGCGTTGAAGTCGCAGGCGTCCAGCTCCACCGTGGCGTCGAACCGCGAGGAGTTGTCCATCCCGCTCTCGCCGCAGCGGCAGTGAGCGTAACCCTCGATCTTCCACTCGACCAGCCCGCCGCCGTCGGTGTCGCGGTGGGCGAAGATCCACTTGAGGTAGGCGGCGTTTTTCCGGTAATGACTCCGCAGCCATTCGTCATCCCGTTCCAATTCGTCCAGCAGCTTCATGCCGAAAGCGAGGATCGGCGGCTGGGTGACCTCGCTCGCCTCCAGCGGTGAAGTGAAATGCGGGATGAAACCATCCTCATGCTGGGCGTCGAACACCGCTTCAAGGCTTTCGCGCGCCGCCCGCCGGTCCAGCCACCGCAGCCCGGCGGCGTGGAACACCGAATCCCACAGCCACATGTGACGGTGGGGCCAGCGGTCCGGCGTGGTCCAGCGGTGCCTGATCCGCCCCTCGGCGGAGTTGAGCTGGGTTTTCAACTGGGAGCAGGCTTTCAGCAGCGCCAGGCGGCTCCGCTCCGGCAGGTTCACGGGCAGCTTCAGCGCGGCGAGCCATCGCTCCCGCGCCGCGAAAACCGCATCGAAATCCGCGTCCAGGAGTTCGGTGCGGAAGAACTCCCGCACTCCGAGCAGCGTCCGGCCGCCTCTGCGCGCCACACGCACCACGCCGTTCAGCCCGAGCACCCGGCACGGCCCGTCGATCAGCAGATGGTGCGCATCCGCCAGCGCGCCGCGGGTGATCCCCGAACGGGTTTCCAGCACGAACCGGTCGCCCGCCGTCATGCAGCGCAGAGGCGGCTCGGTGTCGATCACCACCGCGCCCCCCTCCTTCGGCAGCTTCACCTCAAAGGCGGTGCAGCCCGCCACGGTGCGCAGCACCAGTCCGTTCCCGTAATCCGTTGTGCCGTCAAATGCGGAAAAGGCCAGCAGCTGCCCGCCGCCCCACACATTCAAAATCGAAAAATCATCCATCGGGCCACCTTGTTGCGATTGAGTTTCCGATATATATTATGGAAGCAAAAAACTTTCAAAACAAGGGATTTTTCACAAAATATATCAGATATCCTGTCAATGATATACAGGATCATGAAAGCGAGGCCGGAATGACGCAGGAAAACCGCCGCAAATGCAGCCGGATGATCAAGGACAGCGAATACAGCCGTCTCGGCGGCATCAACGTCGGGAAATACCCGCTGCACCACTTTCTGTTCGACCACTCCACGCCGCTGCTGGAAAACTGGCCGATCCGGATCGACTTCGCGGGCGACGACGAGTGGCGGCGCGGCTGCTACCGTTTCCGCGAACGCTCCGACACCTTCGCGATCGAATATATGAAACAGGGCACGCTGCGCTTCACCCAGAACCGGCAGAGCTACACGGTGCAGCCCGGCGAACTCTTCCTGGTCCGGCTCGGCGACGATTCGGAGATCGAATGCTGCGACTGCGACTACGCCTTCAAGCGCACCTTCGCGATCGCCGGCCCGCTGCTCGGCCCATTGCTCACCTCGCTCGGGCTCGACCGGGCTGACGTGATGACGCCCTCCGATCCCGCCGCCCTCGACGCGCTGTTCGACCGCGCCCGTGAAATCCTCGACGGCAGCGCCGAAGACCGGCAGCGCCGCAGCGCGCTGCTCTCCTTTGAAATCCTGCTGATGCTGGCCGAGGATTACAAGCAGCACGACCACCCGGAAATCCTCCAGAAAATCCTGCGCTACCTTGACGCGCATCTCGACCGCCCCCACACCATCGAACGGATCGCGGCGGAATTCCGGCTCAGCCCGGCCACACTGCACCGCCTTTTCCGCAAGCACCTCGGCGAAACCCCGATCAACTTCCTGATCCACCGCCGCATGGAAACCGCGATGCGGCTGCTCCGCCTGACCGAGCAGCCGATCAAAAGCATCGCCTATCAGGTCGGCTATCCGAACGCCCTCTATTTCTCGACCGAATTCCACAGGCACACCGGCGAATCCCCCACCGCCTTCCGCCGCCGGCGCCAATATTACGACTGATTCATTCGGCGGAGGTACGGCCTCTTTCGCTGCGCAGATATTCGCTCGGCGGCACCCCGGTTACATTCCGGAAACAGCGGCTGAACACCGAAAGCGAAGAAAAACCGCACTGCCCCGCCACCTCCGACAACAGCCACCGGCCCGACTTCAGCAGCCGGTACGCCTGCTGCAGGCGCAGCTGCCGGATATACTCCGCCGGATGGCAGCCGACCATCTTTTCAAATACGCTGTACAGATACGACTTGGAAACCCCGTGCTTCCGGGCGATCTCCTCCACCGACAGCTCCGGTTCGGCCAAATGCAGACAGATGTAGCCGTTGACCTCCTCGAAAAGCCGCACCCGGCGGTCGGAAGCCGGAGCGTGGGTTCCGGCGTCGATCCGGCACGGTTCGGCGTCCAGCTCCGCCAGCAGGCAGTTCAAATAGCGGCGCACGCGCGGGTCGCCGCCGCCGTATTCCAGATAGAGTTCCACCATCCGGGCGAGCAGCCCGTAGGTGACAGGCGTCATTTTCACGCTGCAATGGTAAAGCGTTTCCGGGTAGAACATCCGTTCCAGCTCGAAAGTCACCACCATCCAGAAAAAATCGCTCTGGTCCACCACATAGTGGTGATACTGAAACGGATAGACCAGCGACGCATAATCCGGCGCAACCGGGAACGTCAGGTCATTCACGCAGACCAGCCCTTCCCGCTCCAGCGCCGCCGTCAGCACGAAGCGTCTGTGAAACAGTTTGAGCCGGTCGCTGCCGCCGGGATTGATCTTCACCTCGGCGCAACGGCGCTGGATCAGGATGCCGCCCGGCTCTCCCGGCAGGCCGTCCGGAGGCGGGAACTGCACCGGCGGGCAGGACTCCAGCTGCTGCGCCAGTTCCCGGATTCTGTTTTTCTGTGAATTTTCCATACCGTATAACAGAATCCGGTTATGACGAAAAGCAATTGATTTTACGATAAAATTTTAAAAAAATTCATATTTTTCCATTATCCTGCATTTATGAATACGAATTGCAAAATCGGAAGGATTTTTTGTCTAACTTCCGCTCTTGCTTTTCCCCGCCGCCCGATTCATAATATAAGCGGAAACCCAAAGGAGCGAATATGATGAATTCCCTGAAAAAGTACGGAGTCTGGCCGGTGATGCCGACTCCCTTCACCGCTTCGGGACAGCTCGACCGGCGCGGCTGCGAAGCATTGATCGACTGGTATCTCGCCAACCGGGTTGACGGGATCTTCACGGTCTGCCTCAGCAGCGAGATGTTCGACCTGACCGCCGGGGAACGGCTCGAACTCGCCCGGCTGACCGTGAAACGGACCGGCGGAGCCGTGCCGGTGGTCGCCTGCGGCGGTTTCGGCGACACTGAAGCGGAACGGCTCCGGTCGATCCGGGAGACGGCCGACGCCGGAGTGGACGCCGTGGTGCTGCCGCTGTCGGTGCTCTTCCCGCCGGAATGTACGCCACAGCAGGTCGCGGACGGGCTTTATGCCATAGCGGAAAAAACGCCCGACATCCTTTTCGGCCTTTATGAGTGTCCGGTGCCGTACAAGCGGCTGCTCCCCGCCGGGCTGCTCGGCCGGCTGGCCCGCGACTGCCCGCGCTTCCGGTTCCTGAAAGACACCTGCTGCGACCGGGAACAGCTCCGCGCCAAGAGCGCCGCCGTCGCCGGAACCGAACTGAAAATCTACAACGCGAACCTGACCACTCTGGCCGATTCGCTGCGGGACGGCTGCGCCGGATTCAGCGGCATCGCCGCAAACTTCTTCCCCGACGCGCTGGCCGCGCTTATGCGGGTCCTCGAAACCGATCCGGCGCGGGCGGACCGCATGCAGATCGTCTTCAACACGCTCGAACGCAACGTGGAGTTCCACTATCCGCGCGGAGCGAAGGAGTACCTGAAACAGCAGGGGCTTCCGCTCACCGATTTCTGCCGCACGCCGCGCCCCGGCTTCACCGCCGAGGAGCTTGAACAGATCCGCGACTTCAGCCGCTTCGTCGAACTCTGGAAGCAATCCGGTTATGACCCATTCAAACAGGGAGGACAGAAATGAAACGAATTTTCACCCTTATTGAGCTGCTCGTCGTAATAGCGATCATAGCAATTCTGGCCGGAATCCTGTTGCCTGCCCTGAATCAGGCGCGGGATAAAGCCCGTGCGGTGACATGCAAGAACAACCTGAAGCAGTGCTCAATGAGCGCCACCATGTACCGGAACGACAACCGTGAAATCCTTCCCGCCGTATACTATGCCAAGAAAATCGCCAGCGGGAAACGGCTGTGGGGACACTCCCTGTGCGGCCGATATGAAGATGCGGTCATAGGGACCCAGTATCTGGACTGGAAACTGCTCACCTGTCCGGTGACGGACCTGACGGCGACCGGCTCCGGCCTGACCGGATACGGCTACTTCGTATACTGGGAGGGCGACAGTGCGAACCTGCAAAAGCGCATCGAACTGTGCGGTCCGGGAAACAGCGGAGGCTCATACGGTTCCAAAACCAAATACTCCTATGTCCTGTTCAGCAAACTGAAACGGCCGAGCGCCACGATCGAACTGATCGACTCCGGATACGATTTCACCGTTTCCAACGGCGCCCGGGTGAGCTCTTCCTACATCGGCCCGGCAACCAGCGGAGCGGATGGAGCCGCAAAACTGTGGCATGCCGGCCGTGCGAACGCCGCCCATTACGACGGCCATGTATCGGATTACACCAGAGACGGCCTCGCCCAGATGCCGAACGGCGTCGAAAAATGTATCACCGCCTCAAGCGCGCCGCAAACTTTAAGCCCCTCCTTCCAATAAGCAACCGGGAGAACCAGAAGATGTATCGATTTTCCATATTCGCCGCCGCAATGCTGACCACCTGCGCCGCCGCTCCGGTTGAGATGAAAATTCCTCAGAACATCGATGCCGCCGCTCCGAACATCGGGCTGCCCGCCCAACCGGGCACCCGCCATTACAAAATCGCGGCGCCGGAAGTCTCTCCCACAATCGGCTGGGCGAACCACGACCCGAAAATGCTCCGTGTCGGCGACCGGATCGTAGTCGAATGGACCAGCCATCCCGGCGATGAGAACGGACCGGGCCAGACCATCGTCGGCACGGTCGTGCAATTCAATCCGGAAACGGGCGAACCGCTGAATACGGATTCCCTGCAATACACAAGCCTTGCCCCCGCGCCGCTGCCGGTGCGCCGCCGCTCCTGGAAGTTCGACCCGGAAAAAATAGATGAATATTTCAGCCACGGCGGCCTGGAGCTTCACAACGGCAGACTCTACACCATCGGCCGCCTTCTGGCAATTCACGGCGTCACGGATGACCTCAGCATCAGCTTGAATTGCCACCACGGCCTTCCGCCTTCGGCTTCCGCGGAGCACTGGCGCGACGAATTTGACCGGGAAGCCGGTTTCGTGCATGAGATTGTCTGGACTTTCCTGAACTACCGGCAGCGCTGGAAAATCGAGGGGAACCGCCTTGTCCCCGATACTCCCGGATATATCGACAAACGCCTGCCGGAGCAGCAGGAAGTGACAAAAGGCCGCCTGAAAAAGCTCGTATCGCTGCCGGAATGGAACCGTCTGCCGCTGCTGAACGACGCCCCGGCCGATTTTCAGGCCGACCTGAAATCTCCGGCGGAAACCCGTCCGGCTCTTGTCACGCGTACCCTTCCCCCGCGCTGTCCGGACGGAGCGCTGCACATCGCGGCCGACGGCCATAACGGACTTGCGCATTATGCCGAATACCGGCGTCCCGACGGTTCCACGGTGGTGATCCGCGACAATCTGAAAAATCCCGGTTTCTACTACGCGGCGGCCAAAAAGAAACCCGGCGACTGTTATCCGCCCGCCGAACCGACCAACATTCCCGGGGAAGCAATGCCTTCCGCCGGCAATCTGCCGGACGGCCGCGCCTATCTGATTGCGAACTATGATTACCGCCGCAACATGTATCTCCTCCTGTCGTCGGACGGGCGGACATTCGATACCGCCCGGTTCGTCCGCGGTGTCCGGATGCGCGCCCGAAAAGGGATCGGCAAACTGAACAGGCCCTCCGGCCCGGCTTATTTCCGCAGCATGATCGTCGGGCGCAAACTCTGGATCGTCTACAGCATCGCCAAACAGGAGATCGGCCTGACCACCATCGACCTCGAATCGCTTTGACCGAAAAAATAAAGAACAGTCACTTTCCATGGCGAACCTCATCAATCTTTCAGTCGTGGCGCTTTTCCTGCTCGGCATGGCCGGGATGGGCGTCTATTTCCTGAAACGCAACAACAGCAGCGAGGAGTATTTTCTCGGCGGACGCAAAATTCCGGGCTGGGCGCTCGGCCTCTCGATGGTCGGGACCTCGATCAGCTCGATCACCTTTCTCGCCCTCCCGGCGGCGGCATTCGTGCTGGACTACCGGCAACTGACGCCGAATCTCTTCATGCCGGTCGCGGCGCTGATCGCCTGCTGGATTTTCATCCCGTTCTTCCGGCGCGGCCTCAAAACGACCGCCTATGAATATCTGGAATCCCGCTACGGCACCGGCATCCGGATCTACGCCGCGCTCTATTCGCTGCTCGGCCAGCTGCTGCGCCTCGCAATCATCCTCTATCTGGTGGTGCTGCCGCTGTCGGAGATGCTCGACATCAGCGAAAGCACCGCGATCCTCGCCTTCGGCGTGATCACCTGTTTCTACACTGTTTTCGGCGGCATCGAGGCGGTCGTCTGGACTGATGTGGTACAGACGGTCATCCTGCTCGGCGGCGGGCTGCTCTGCGTGGCCGCCGTCGCCTTTCAGCTGCCCGGCGGCCTGCCGCAGATTCTGGAAATCGGCATGGAATACGACAAATTCAGCCTCGGTCCACTGGACTTCAGCTTCAGCGAGCGCACCTTCTGGGTGATGAGCCTGATCGGATTCATCGGCTTCATCTCGGAATTTTCGAGCAACCAGAACGTTGTGCAGCGCTATATCGCCGCTCCGACGCTGCGTGAAGCGCGCAAGGCGACGCTGATCTGCATCGTGATGAGCCTGCCGACCTGGATTTTCTTCTTCTTCATCGGCAGCTGCCTGTTCGCGTACTACAAAGTGTTCCCGTCGGCGGAGGTCGCCGCGATGAAACCGGACGACGTGCTGCCCCACTTCATCCTGACCGAAATCTGGCCCGGCGTCGGCGGCGTGATCATCGCGGCCTGCCTCGCGGCGGCGATGAGTTCGCTGTCAAGTTCGATCAACGCGGTTTCAACCATCTGGACAATCGATTTCCTGCGGCTGATGCGCCGCAAAGGCAACGATCGCTTTGAACTCGTGAATGCGAAGCTCGCCTCCGGCGCCGCCGGAATCATCATGATCGCCGGAGCCTGGGGAATTTCGCTGATCCCGCGCGAAAGCGTCTACGACCTCAGCGCCATTCTCGGCGCGCTGCTCTGCTCGGCGGGGCTGACGCCCTTCATGCTCGGCTTCTTCACGACCCGCATCGGCAACCGCGCGATCCTGTCCGGGATGTATGCGGCGCTGGTTTTCAGCGTCTACAACATCCTGAACTACTTCAAGCTGCTGCCGGAACCGCTGCAATGGAACATCCATATCTACATGGCCGGGCCGGTCTGCAACGGCGTGATGCTGGCTGTGGCGCTGGCCTACTCGCTGTTCCGCCCCGAGCCGGTCACGGAACAACTCAGAGGACTGACCGTCTGGACTCTTGACTCCCCGGGAAAAGCCGATTGAACTCCTTCCCCCCGGTGATTTTTCACGGCCGGGGATTGAATTTATCGGAAACCGCAATGTCATTAAGAGCTTATCCCTGAATAAAGAATCGGCATGATGCCGCGCCGAAATGTCAGTCGCGAAGCCTGATAAAATTGACGATACCGGAGGTATCGGCGATTTCAGCGGGCAGACGAATGGCGTTTCGCCGCAAATCAGGACGATTTGGCTTATTCAGGGATAAGCTCCAAGAATGAACAGGACAAAACCAACGCCGTATGCAAACTTCCGAATCGGGACTCCGCCAAAGGTAAAGTCCCGGATACCGGAAGTTTTTGCAATAAAATCCGTATTTTTTTCAATTGCCTCTTGACTTTTTGCATCATCTGCGCCATAATATTTATAGCATAAGCGCTATAAAAATAGTTTTAAAGAACGCAGTATGGCAAAATACCTTGAAATTGCAGAGATCCTGAAAAACCGGATCGAACACGGCGACTATCTGAACAGCCCGATGCCCGGCGAGCGTAAGATCGCCGATGAGATCGGAGTCAGCTACATGACCGCGCGCAAAGCGATCCGCCACCTGATCGACGCCGGAGTGATCGGCAAGGCCGAGGACGGCAAGGCGCAACTGCCGAAATCGGAAGCCCTCTACGCGAACTGCGCGTTTCTTGCTCCCGCCTTTGCGTCGTTACAGACGATCCGGTGGCAGATGGCATTGGACCAGACCCTGAACCGGAGCGGACGGCTGCTGCGTTCCGCCTATTTCGTACACTGGGACGACCTTGCCATCGCCGAGACGCTGGCGAATTTCGACCTCGTTTTCCTGCTGCCCAAACTTGAAACGCCCCCGGAGCGGCTGCTGCGCAAGCTCGCCGACTCCGGCAAGCCGGTGATCGTGCTGGAATCGGACTGGTCGGAGCGCGGCTTCCTGTCGATCCTCTCCTCGCCGGTCGAAGCGATCGACCGGCTGCTGGAACTGCTCGCAGAGGGCGACGCCCCGGTGGACTGCTTCAATTCGCAGCCGCTGGACGACATCATCGAAGCGCGCCTTGCCCAGTGGGAAAAGTTTCCGCACCGGGGCCGCTGCTTCAATTATCCGATCAATTTCTACGGCGAAACGCTTCCGCACACCTGCCGGGTCGCTTCCGGGCTGCTGCGCGAAGGGAGCTGGGAGCCGCGCGCGGTTTTCTGCACCACCCTTTCCGCCGCGATCGGCCTGAACCGGGTTTTCACCGAATTCGGGCTGCAGGTCGGGCGCGACGTGAAGCTCGCCGCCGTAAACGGCGAGGACTGGGCGCCGTACCTGACGCCGAGCATCACCGCGCTGGCCAACGCCGACCTCAACGCACTGGTTGCGCGCGCACTCGAACTGTTGCGGACCGGCTGCGCGCCGGTCTGCCTGAAGCCCGCCCGTCTCGAAGTACTTCCCGGCGAAAGCACCGCCGGATTCCATCAACTCTCTTGAAAAACGGAGAATCGAACATGCCAAGTAAACACGCATACCGAACCAAACTGCTCCTCTGTGTCGTTTCCCCTGCCGCAGCTCCGGCGGAGCTTCCGGGCAAACGGTGCGGGTTCACTCTCATTGAACTGCTCGTAGTCATAGCGATTATAGCGATCCTGGCGAGTATGCTGTTGCCGGCGTTAAATCAGGCGCGGGAAAAAGCCAAGGCTTCCACCTGCATGAGCAACCTGCGGCAGACCGGGCTTGCGCTTGCGTCGTATGCCAATGACTATGCCGGCTTCACCCCGGAAGCCAAGCCGGAGCAATACGCCGGCAACGCCTGGTGGGGATACCTGATGACCGAAGAAGGATACCTGCCCAAGAGAGCCAACGGGAAATCCCACCCGATGGTCTGTCCGAGCATCTACCCGCGCGTCTGGGCCAACCGCGCCTGGACCTATTCGCTGCGCGGCGCGCTGTCAAAGTCAATTGCCCAGAGTACCCACTTCCGCAGCATCGGTTCACGCATCCGCGACACCGGCACCGCGACACTGGCCGCGACCGAATACACTACGCCGCCCAGTTCTTTCGTAACGGCGTTCGACAGTACCGCCGCCACCGGCGCGAATTTCGGCGGCCAGCTCGGGCTCGCCAATCCCGATTGTTTCGGACTCGGCCACAACATGCGCGGCAGTATTCTCTTTTACGACGGACACGTCGTCATCGACCGTCGCGGCTATGGTTACCTGACCAACGGCCGGATCGACAGCGCCTATCAGGTTCCCATTCCGCTGGTGAAAGACTGAAGGAGGAAATGAAGATGAAAAAACAGCCGATATTTCTGTTTGCCCTGCTGTTCGTCCTGATGGCTGCGGCTGCTCCGGGAGATGCCCATCTGGCCCGGTACCGTGACGCAGTTCCCGGCGACAAAACGGTGGAACGCGCGTCAAAGCTGCAGATTGACATTCCGGTCTACTGCCGCGAATGGCACATCTGGTGGGGCGCGCCGCACGGTCAGGACAAAATCACGCCGCGCTGGCAACACTGGCGCAGCCTCCGGGTTTTCGGCAAGCATACGCCCGGCGAGGATATTGAGGAAATGCAGCCGGGCACCGCCTGGCGACGCTATCTGAACAGTGTCGGCTATCCATTGCTCGGTCCCTATGATTCGGGGCAGCGCAGCATCATCCGCTGGCAGCTGGAAACCGCGCGCAACGCGGGGATCACCGCGCTGTTCATCCATCTGTGGCCTTCGCTGTGGGACAAGGGCGAGGATCAGACGCCGCTGCCGCTTTTCGACATTGTGCTCGACGAAGCGGCGCGGCTCGGCTACCCGGTCGGCCTGCATGAGGAATCCGCTTTCCGGCAGGGCCATGCAGCCCAGAAGCCGGAGAGCTGCGCCAGACGCGCGGTTATCTTCCTGAAACGGTACGCCGCCCATCCGGGCTACCTGAAAATTCAGGGAATGCCGGTCTATTATTTCCAGAACTGGGGCCGCTGGTTTCCAGCCGATGCGATGCGCCGGGTATTTGAGGAAGTGGAAAAGGAGGTCGGTCCGGTGTACTGGATCGTCGAGGGCAACTTCACGCGGGACTATCTCGACATTCCCCAGATCAAAGCCTGCATGGGTCCCAACAACAGCTGGTTCACCCATGTGCCGCCTTACGGAGCGGGTCCCCATCCCTGGGATCAGCTCAACAAGGACACCGCCGAGGCCCGCGCAGCCGCGGCCGCGGCCGGCAAACAGTTCGGCACGATGGTTTATACCCGGTTCAACAACAACCACCATCGCGCGGTCAAGCCCGGCACCGGACGGATTGACGCCGAAGACGGCATGTTCTATGTGCAGTCGCTCGAATATGCGCTGAAAACCAAACCCGATTTTCTGTTCGTAACCCAGTGGAACGACTTTCAGGAGTGCGCTTTCATCGAACCGGGCTGGGATTTCGACGGCTTCAACGCAGATCCCTACCGGTACTGCCGGATTACCGCCGCAGCCGTCGGCAAGACGTTCCATCCGGCTCCGCTGCCCGACCGGGAGGCGCTCGACCCGGCAATCCGTCACAAGCTCTTCGGCGATACGCAGCCCGGCGATCTCGGCCCGGTCATGCATGATCTGAAGCGCGACGGGCACAAATTGAGCTGGAGCTGGGGAGAAGGAAGCGGCGTTCCGGCCCGGATCAGGATCGTGCAGAAGGAGCTGGTCGCCTGGAAGCCCGGCATACGCCCCTATTCCGGCGAAGCGTTGCGGCAGGGCAATCCGTCCCTGAACCCCGCCGCCGGTTTTTCCGGCAAGACCGAGGTGCGTTTCTACGCCCCCGGCCTGAAATGCCCGAAGCCGGAAACCGTCTGGATGATGGTTCATGCCCGTACCGCACCAGAAACTCAGCTCAGCTTTGAGTATCGTTCCGAGATGGAACGCTTCCGGATTGATTCGCGCTGGGAGCCGCGCCGTTACAACACCGGCTCCACCGCCCGGCATGATGAATTGCCCGACGGCACTTTCCGGGAGTGGATACCGCTTTACGAAGCCCGTTTCAACGGCTTTGAAGGAGATATTGTCGCCAAGCTGCTCGCCGGCAAGGGAGAAGCGGAGCTTTACGAACTTCTGCTGTGGCGCGGCGATCTGGGCGGAGACGAATTTTCCGCCTCATTCGGGCAGAAGGAACTGACGCTGCCGGAGACACTTGACTTGAACCGCCCGTGGGTGATCGTGCCTTACGATAAAGCGGGGAACCCCGGTCTACCCCGGCTGATGGCTCCGATTCCGCCGCCGCGGACGCAGCAGGAAAAAACGACGGCAGCTCCCGCCGCGACCGTTCCCGCCGTCCCCGCCGTCCCCGGAGCTTTTTCCGACAACTTCAGCGCGCCGGGCAACTGGAAGCCGTTGCGCAGCAGTCACGGAGTCCGTACCCGCAGTTCCATGAACGGTTCAATGCGCCCCTGTCTCTCCACGAATGACTCGATGCTGCTGGCCGAACTCGGCCGAACCTACACCCGGAGTTTCACACTCCGTTTCAGACTCCGTCACACCCAGTGGGAACGAGCTGCCTATGTCGCCTTGCTGACTCCGGAAGGAAACGGCGGCTACGGTCTGCTCTACGACTCTTCAATTGAGCGCCAGTACAATGGCTGCGGCGGAACGGCGGCGGTCCGGCTGGAATTCGACTCGGCTCCGGTATGGCGCAAATGGACGAAACTCGGAGCCTACCAGCCGGCTCCCGCGCGGGTCAACTCCGATCAGGCAGCGGAATTTGAACTTGCCTGGTCAGCCGCGACCGGCAAACTGACCGTGAAGGCCGACGGGAAATGCCTTGCTGAATACCCGGCTCCGGAATTCAGCCGATTCGGGAAGGTGCTGATCCACGGTCAATCCGGCGCACAACTTGCCGATCTGGTTATTTCAGGAGAATGACAGCCATGATTCCATTCACTCAGGAGGCGGGAGCCGCACTGCTTGAAGAGCTGTCCGTCGACTATCCGCAGCTCCAGAAACTGAATCCGGAATTCGTTCCGGTTCAGCATCAGGGACTTTTCCTTGAAGTCGAACCGGGTTCGGAAAAATTCCGGCTCTCCTGCAATACCGTTGCCGCAGCCGGACGCGGTCTGGGCATGGCGCTGAGCGGCGAATCCGGGCAAGAGCATGCCCCGTTCGATCTACTGGCGGTCATGCTTGATGTTTCCCGTAATTTCGTGCCGGAGCTTTCTTGGTTGAAACGGCTGTTCCGCCGTCTTGCCTTGCTCGGCTTCAACTGTGTGATGCTCTATACCGAAGACACCTATCAGCTTGACGGCGAACCGTTTTTCGGCTACCTGCGCGGGGGCTATACGCTTGAGGAACTCCGGGAGCTTGACCGGACAGCCCGGCGGCTCGGCATTGAACTGGTCGGCTGCATCCAGACCCTCGGCCACTTGGAGCAGGTTCTGAAATGGAACCGGGCCTACCAGCCGGTCACCGATACCCCCAGAGTGCTGCTGGCCGACGTTCCGGAAACCGGGAATCTGCTTCGCAAGATGATCGGTTTCTGGTCACAGGCGCTCAGCAGCCGCCGGATTCACATCGGCATGGACGAAGCCCACGATTTCGGCCGCGGCCGCCATCAGGATCTCTACGGTCCCGCCGACAGCTTCCGGCTCTTTTCTCGCCACCTCGCACGGGTCGCGGAGATCTGTCGCGAATACGGCCTCGAACCGATGATCTGGTCGGACATGTATTTCAAGATCAACGATCCGGAACGGTTCTACCGCAACTCCATTCTGCCCGCCGAGGCACTCCGGGAAGTTCCGGCCGGAGTCCGGCTGGTCTACTGGGACTACTACAATGACAGGCAGGAGCATTACACCGATTTCATTGAGGGGCACCGGCAATTCGGCAGGCTTCCCATCGTCGCCTCCGGCATCTGGACCTGGTCCAAACTCTGGTACGATCACCATAAAACCCGTTCCACAGTTCCGCCCTGCGTAAACGCCTGCCGCCAGACCGGAGTGCGTGAACTGATTTTCACCATGTGGGGCGATGACGGCGGCTTCTGCCATTGGGAATCCGCTTCTGCCGGGCTCGCGTTCGCGGCGGAATGCGTCTATCACACCGAGCCGGACAACACACGGATCGCCCGGCGTTTCAAAGCCGTTGCCGCGGCGGACTACGGCCTGGTCACCCGCATCTCCGCGATGGAGGGATATCACCGTCTGGCGGACGGCTATGAATTCCGGGTGCGCGCGGCAGTGCTGCTTTATGACGACCCGCTGCTGCGGATCGCCCTGCGCGGCTACCGGAAAGCGATTCCGGAAGTTGCGGCAGAACGCCATGCGGTTTTTCTCCGGCTGCTGGAAGAACTCAAAACCGCCGGAAGCCGCAGCGGTGAAATCAATCTTGACCTGGCCCGTGCCGTCCTCACCGCCTTGGAGCGCAAGACGTATTACCATCTTGAATTGGACGCAGCCTGGCCCGTCCGGGACCGGAAACGGCTTGCCCGGCTGAGCCGCGAAGTTCTGCCTGAACTTGCCGCGGCCATCGAAGCATACGCCGCCGAACTGCGGCGGGAATGGTTGAAAGCGGCCCGTCCGTTCGGTCTGGAAGTTCAACAGATACGTCTGGCCGGAGCCATAGCCCGCGCCCGCGAAACGGCATTGCGGATCGATGAATTTCTTTCCGGCTCCATTCCGACCATTCCGGAACTGGAAGCGGCTCCTGAACCGCCTTGGCCCTATGAACCGATTCCTTACGCTCAAGTCGCAACCGCTTCAAGCATACTATGAAAATACATTACAATCCGAAAACAGGTTTTCCACCGGAATCAGCCGGGAGGCTGCCGGCGATCTGTTCGTCAACCATCTCAGTTTGCGGGAGAATCCGCTGCTGATCCAATTTGTGAAGTGAGTTATGGATTCCCCTTTTCCGAAAGAGACGATCAGTGCCGACTTCTGTGTGGTCGGCGGCGGCATCGCGGGTATGACGATGGCGCTTGAATGCGCCCGCGCCGGCTTCCGGGTGGTGCTGATGCACGACCGCCCGGTGCCGGGCGGCAACGCCTCCGGTGAATGCCGGGTGCAGATTTCCGGAGCCGACCGGCTCGGCCAGCTGCCCGACCTGCGCGAAACCGGCATTCTCGAAGAACTCCGGCTTGAAAACTGCCGGATCAACCCCAACGGCAGCTACTCCGTCTGGGACATGGTGCTGTGGAGCGCGCTCGAAACCGAACCGAACCTTCAGGTACTCTACAACTGCTCCTGCCGCGCCGCCGCCGTGACGGGCAGCCGCATTGAAACCGTGACCGGCTGGCAGACCACCACCCAGAAGGAGATCACCGTCGCGGCAAAACTTTTCGCCGACTGTTCGGGCGACGCGGTGCTCGCGCCGCTGACCGGAGCCGATTTCCGGGTCGGGCGCGAGGCGCGCAGCGAATTCGGCGAAACCATCGGCCCGGAAACCGCCGACCGCCGCACGATGGGGATGAGCTGCATTTTCCAGACCCGCCGCTGCGACACTCCGCAGCCGTTCGAGAAACCGGCGTGGGCGCATACCTACTGCAATGACACCGAACTGCCGTGCGGCGCGGCGGGACACACCAACCTCCATGAGGGGTACTGGTGGGTCGAACTCGGCGGCGAATGCGATTCGATCGCCGACACCGAGGCGCTCCGGCCGGAACTGCTGAAGATCCTGCTCGGCATCTGGGACCACATCAAGAACCGCGGCGACCACGGCGCGGAACACCTTGCGCTGGAGTGGATTCAATTCCTGCCTTCCAAGCGCGAGAGCCGCCGCTATGTCGGCGATCACATCCTGACCCAGCGCGACATCGAAGCGGGAGGACGCTTCCCCGACACCGTCGCCTACGGCGGCTGGACCATGGACGACCACAACCCGGCGGGCTTCCGTTCGGCGGCGCTCGGCGAACCGGTGAACATCCACCACCCGGCCCCCTCCCCCTACGGCATTCCATACCGCTGCCTCTATTCGCGGAACCTCGACAATCTGTTCGTCGGCGGGCGCTGCGTCAGCGTGACCCATGCCGCATTGAGTTCGACCCGGGTGATCGGCACCTGCTCCACGATGGCGCAGGCTGCCGGAGGCGCCGCCGCAATCGCGCTGCGCCGCGGCATTTCACCGCGCGAGGTCGGCCAACGGCATCTCGCCGAACTTCAGCAACTCCTGCTGCGCCGCGACTGTTACCTGCCGGGCGTCCGGCTGGAACTGCCCGAACTGGCACACGCCCGGATTTCCGGCACCGGCTCCACGCCGGAGGCGCTGCGCGACGGCGTCACCCGCGTCGAGGGCGGAGCGCTGCACCAGTGGCGCTGCCGTCCCGGCGACCAACTGACCGTGGAATGGGATGCGCCGCAGCACTTCCGGCGGATTTCGCTGATCTTTGAAAGCGGCATGCAGCGCCGGATCGCGCTGGTGCCGGGCAACCCGGACTGTCTGCGACTGCCGCCGGAGCTGGCCAAGGCCTACCGGCTCGAAGCCCGAAGCGAAGGCCGGTGGCAGACGCTCGCGGAGGTTTCCGCCAACGCCCGCCGCCGCGCGGTGCATCCGGCGGAAGCCCCCTTCGACGCCCTCCGCCTGACGTTGCTGGAAACCTACGGGGCCGCCGAAACCGGCCTCCACGCGCTCCTCGCGGAGTAGTTTCTTCGTCCCCTAGTTCCGGACCGTATTCCGGCGGCAGAACGCCTGCCGTGCAAACGGCCCGGAACGTTTTTTATCGCCACTCCCGGAAATCCGCTTCCGCCTCCAGTCTGTTTTCCAATTCATCGGGAAGAGTGCCAAAGAAATCATTCCTGGCAGGCTGCTTCAAAATGAGAAGCCGATCATCATCACCAGCGAAGTCAAATCCGAAGCCACCATCCCCTGCCGATAATCACACAAAGTTTATGCTTATTGGCAATCCGGCATCTGACTTGCAGCGCAAAACCGCCTCTCATTCCACCCTTATGGAAAAACGGACGTCAAGATAAACCTCGCCTCCTTTCTGCCCGGTCAAATTCACTTTGTTTTAAAAATCCAAGGTTTTTTCCGCCATTCTCCGTCTGGCCTGCTCCTCCGCCTTACGAGCTTTTTCCAGTACATCATCTGTTATACCGATAAAATATTTCTCCAGTATTTTATCGGTAATGGTAACTGTAATTTCACGACCTTCGCGTGATTGTATTTTCGCGGATTGTAAGAGTCTTTCAATGATTTCTTTTTCATCGGCATTCAATTCGGAAACATCAAGTCCGTTTTGTTTATCAGGAAATTCGCTCTCCAATTCCTGATGAACGATTTCAATACTGACACTTTCCGATTCCAATATATCAGTAATGTTTTTCACATTTTTTTTCACCACAATTCTGTGCGTTACAGCTTCTTCACTTATATTATTTTTTATGCTTTGTGAATGTTTAGTACCGGGAAATTCTCCGGCATATTTTTCAATCACATCCTTTGCCGTCACCCTATCGGCAGGAAGGGTAATTCGGCATGCGACAAGCCCTCCCTTAGGTAACGCAGAATATTCACCCGATCCCTGCATAAACATGTCCCATCCCCGTCCGGATACTAGCGTTTCCGTTCCGAAAAAGAATACCACACCAGGCCAGCAGGAGCTTGTAAGGTAGCTTCCCACATATTTCATCTCATTGTTCCCCAAAGCTACTTCGTTGCGGCCCATTTCTCGAACAACCCACTCCAAAGACATTCCGGAAAAAATATGTTTATAGAATTTAATATGCTGGTTTGTAATATCGGTATATGGAAACTTGAACTTTTTCTGCTCCTCCGCAAGACGTTTTTCCTCTGCAAGGCGCTTTTGCTCTGCAAGGCGCTTTTGCTCTTCTTCCGCAAGGCGCTTTTGCTTTTCCTCTGCAAGGCGCTTTTGTTCTTCTTCCGCAAGGCGCTTTTGCCTTTCTTCCGCAAGGCGTTCCTTCTCCTTTGCAATCTCACAACTAGTTTTTATTCCTCTCAATTCTTTCTCGTCAAAATCCTGAAAACCATATTTACCGGAATCAGTCAAAATCGAATCCCGAAGTCGGGTTGCTGCTTCTCCGTACCCGGCTGTATCAAGATATCTTATATAACCTATCATGTAACCTGGACAGCTACGCTTCAAAAAGGAACTGACTTTCTCAATATCCGGCGAATCGGCAACACCGGCAAAAATAACATCATAAGCTCTTAATAACAGTTCAGCTTTCTCACCTTTTCTTTCCGTCAGAATATTGGAAGCCAGTACACATGCGGCAGGCAAATATCGGGCATATGTGGCCATCGTCAAATACTTCTCAATTTCATTTCCATGTTTTGTTCTGTTTTCTTTCAGCAATATCATCGCAAAATTATACTGCGCCTCGACATTACCGGCATCAGCTTCCTGTTTTATTTCTTCAACAGATACGCATCCGCTTAACAACACAGCAACTCCTAAAGCAAAGATCATTCCCCTTTTTTTCATTGCCATCACCACTTTCCATTACCATTTTGTAAAATGACAGTCCATAAATCACATCGGAAAAATCTTTCCGCCACCGTCCGCCTCCGCGTTACTCCATCAACTCATGGTCGCCGTCGCGGTTGACTACACATACTTCCACGATATTCCAGATCATGATCGGAATCAACGGCAGCAGCAGCCAGCCGGTAAAAATCGTCAGCAGCAACTGGGCTGTTCCGCGTCCATTATAACCGGCATAAAAATTATGGGCGCCCCAGATCCCAAGAAAAATTCCAAGCAGTATATAGGTAGTCCTCTTTTTGCGTACATGAAATACGTTCAGTTGTTCCATCGGATAAGAAGACGCGGAAACAGTTCCATTCATCGTCCCGGAAACAGGATTGCCGGCCGCCGTGCTGTCCGGTTTTGCTTTCTCCAATTCCTGCTGATATTTGTCTTTCAACTCCTCCGCCAGCCGAAGCGTAACATCAATCGTTTCGCCACAGAACCTGCACTTTTTAGCACGGATACTGATTTTTTCCGCACAAAACGGACACTCTTTCCACTCTCTTGTCGAACTCTCTTCCGGTAATTCAGCCATCATACCCTCCTGATGCGAAAGCATTCAATTCACTATTTTCACAGCTCCGAACGGACAATAATGAACATTACCCGCCCGAAGCTGTAACTTTTCAATTAATTCTGCAGCTTAATAGTTTGAGAAATTTCAAGTGCCAATTTTCTGTTATATTCATCAGTACGCCCCATGGCCGTGAACAGATCGATAATTCCCCAGATTCCCAATCCCTGAAAAGTCAGTATTTTCAAAATCCCCAAACCGATCTGTCCAAGATAGATACGATCACTCCCCCCCAGAAACAATGCCAAAATAAAAGTCAACCCACGATTTTTCTGACGCTGTTGCAGTTGATTCCGGAACATCGCTTTTTGCGGTTCGGTCATCCCCTGCTGCAGACTCAACAACTCCATCATACTGATCTTTGCCATAATTATTTTTTCCTATTTTGCAGATTAAGGTTAATCGACTCACGCCAACCCGAAATCAACTTCTTGTAATCCTTTCCTCCATCATCTCAATCCACTGTTTGCGTGCATAAAAAAAGCATGCGTTTTCGCTGTTGTTTACCGATTACTTGAAATTCAAGAACCATACACAGCAGAAAACAGCATGCTCAATCCGCAGAATATGAGTATACCGCATCCGGCCTGCCTGTTCTTCACAAAAAAGTTGCAAGTTTTTCGATAAAAAAGCGACCGACAAAAAATTTCAGTTTTCAACAGTTCACAATAATTTCAGCAGCAATATCCTCCTTTTTCCGGTTTTACAACTGCAAACGCATGGCTTACGCCTGCAAACGATTCAGTTTTTCAACGGCCGCCTTGAAACATGAGGCCAATCCGCCGATTTTTGCATTGGGGTGATAAAAACGGAAAGCCAGACACCGGCCATCCAGACGGCAGTAATCCGTCCCGGAACAATTTTCCACCGGCAGCCCGCCCATGACGTCACAAAACAGGTCAAACACCTGATTGCCGCAACAGGCAAAGCAGGTGGGTTTGTCCAGATAAAGCCGGATCTGTTCTTTCAGGAATTCCCTGTCCGCCATGACGGCGGCGTGCAATGCACCGTACCGGGTGACTGCCCCTCCCGTTGTTTTCTTCAAGTTCATCACGGCAACCGGCTGTAAAATTCTTTTCCGTTCCTCCTCCGGCGCAAAATTGATTTCACGGCCACGGACCGCGGAAACCCATCTTGCCATCGGAGCGAATGTATGCCCCCCGTTTTTCGGGCTGCCAACTTCAATGAAACTGCGCAGGTCAAATCCCGGCGCGCAGTCATCCACCTCTTTCAGCACAAAGACCAATCTGGGAAGCGGAGAAGCATCAAAGGCCGCTTCATTCACGACGCCGTCCGCAATAAACCGTTCTCCATACTTCCGTTTCCACTCCCGAAAGAGATTCTCTTCCCGCCGTTCCATTGCCATTTTCATTCCTTTCCCTGAGTTTCAGTTTTGCAAACTGCATAAAAAAAGAGCACGCGCTTTCACCATGCTCATCGAAGGTACTTGCAAACCCGGAAGAACCACGGCCAAAAACACGTGCTCATTCCATAAGGTATGAGAACGTCGGATTCGGCTCGCCTGTTCTTCTCCAAAAAAGGTTGCAAGTTTTTCGATAAGAAAGCGACCAATAAAATTTTAATACTCAGTAATTTCCAACAGTACTGCCAATAATCATTCCTTTTTCTGTTTTTATCGCCGGCCTTTATGCGGCCATTTATAAAACATACCATCCATTCAAGGAATATACAAATGAAACTCTGAAATTTTACGGTCCAGGCTCAATTCCGAGTTTACAAGTACCTGATCTGATACCGCTTTGTATCTTCCCATGCCGGAAATGTTCAATATGCAGGCCGTTCCCAGCAGTGACCCTTTGCCGCCTTGTAGAGCGCCTCCATCACGATGTTGCGGTCGGCGGCTTCGCAGGCGGAAACCAGCGGCACATCCTTGCCTTCCAGCGCGTCGAGGAACAGCTCGAACGCATGAGGCAGGGCCTCCGGAAGCGGCTGCCACGGCGCTCTGCCGTCCGCCCCTTCCAGCTTCGGGGAGATCACGAACAGTTCCCCGTTCAGGATGTAGGCGAAGCCATCGGTGCCGCTGACTTCGCAGGTCACCGGGTTGGCCTGATCCACCCAGCCTCCCGCCAGCATCGCCACGGCCCCGTCCGAGAACTTCAGCAGCGCCGTGCCGGTTTCGTCGCACTCCGCCCCGTAGCGGCCCGTCACCGTGCGGATGTCGGCAGTCACCAGTTCGGGACGGCCGAAAAGCCACATCAGAATATCCAGCGAATGCGTGCCGAGGTCGCCGAAAGCACCGCAGCCCGCGATCTTCGGATCCGCCATCCAGCGGTAGTCGGTATCGAACCAGCCGCCCAGCGAACCCTGATGGCAGTTGCTGTGCCGGATCCGGGTGACCGTGCCGAACACGCCGTCGGCGATCATCTGCTTCAGCGCCCGGTGCGCCGGAAAGCCGCGCATGAAGTAGCCCGTCTGGAACAGCACGCCCGCCTCGCGGATCGCTTTGGCCATCTCCCGCGCGTCCGCCGCGGAAAATCCGAGCGGCTTTTCGACAAAGAGATGTTTGCCCGCCTTTGCCGCGGCCGGAACCAGCGCCGCGTGGCGGTCGGTTTCCGAACAGACCACCACCGCATCGACTTCCGGGTCGTTCCAGAGTTCTTCCGCTTCGCCGCAGATGCGGCAGCCGATCTCTTTCGCATACCGTTCGGCGCGCGCCCGATCATGGTCCCAGAGGGAGACGACTTCGACGCCGGAACGTTCCCGCAGGCGCTTCACGAAGTTCGGAGCGTGAATATGGGCGACGCCCGCCAGTGCAATTTTCTTCATAGAATTTTCTCCCGATAAAAAACATCCCGGCGCGAAGCCGGGACATCTGGTGAATAAGCTGAAAACTTACTTGATCGGCACTTCCTTGCCGCCCTGCTCCGCGGAACGGTAGATGCCGTCGAGAATCTTCTGGACCGCCAGCCCTTCCTCGCCGGAAGCACGCAGCGGAGTCCCCTTCAGGATGCCGTCCACCCAGTTCTGCAGCTTGCGCACGAACAGATAGACCCAATCCTTGTTCCAGTCGGGAGCGACGTAATCGGGGGTGATGTGGACCATCGCCCCGGCCTCGTCGGTGAAAATCTGCAGCGGGTCCCAGCAGCAGCCGCCCTTGTCGCCCATCGCGGTAAAGCGCCACTCGTCCTTGTCGATGTGCGCCGCGAAGCTCGATTCGATCTGCATGATCATGCCGTTGTCGAAACGGATATGGCCGATCGCCAGGTCTTCGACCGTGTAGGTCTTGTAATCCCAGTTCGGCCACGCGCACATCACGTCGCTCTGCTTGTTGCCGAGGTAGGTCCAGCAGTTGCCGGTCGCGGCGACCGGTTTCGGGGAGCCCATGAAATAGTGCGCCATTTCCACCACGTGCACGCCGATGTCGATCATCGGGCCGCCTCCCTGCAGCTCCTTCTGGCCGAACACGCCCCAGTTCGGAATGCCGCGGCGGCGCAGCGCCTGGCATTTCACGAACATCACGTTGCCGAACTGCCCCTTGTCGCGCGCATTGACCAGAAAATCGGTCTTGCTGTTGAAGCGGTGCTGGAAACCGACCGCCAGTTTGACCTTGTGCTTTTTGGCGGCGGCGAGCGCGGCGGGGCAGTGCACGCCGTTCGGGGTGCAGATGTCGACCGCGTCCGGCTTGACCGCCTTGAAGAGGTCGTCCCACTTCTCGAAGCACTGCTCCGGCTTCACGCCGTACTTTTCCTGATATTCGGTGAGCTTCGCGGGATTGATGTCGCAGAAGCCGACCAGCTCGACCTCCGGAATCTCCTTGTAAGCCGCCATGTGGGTCTGGCTGATTCCGCCGCAGCCGATGATGGCCACGCGCAGTTTCTTCGGAGCGGCCGGAGCCTTCTTTACCGCCGCCTTCTTGACCGGAGCTTTCTTAGCCGCCGCACTTTTCGTTGCCATGATTCGGATTCCTCCTTAGCAATACATGTTGTTTCACCGTTCCCGGCAACCGCCGACAAGCTGCCGAAAACCAGACAGATCAAACTGTTGTTCCGCCCCGTTTTCCTGCCGGAGCGGAGTCGTCCTGCTTCTATTATACCGCACCATTCCGGGAATGCAAGCCCCAAAAAGCAACCGATTGTAATTTTCTTTCCCTTCTTTCTTTGCGAATCGTATTCTCCGCCGGTTTGCATTTCCCGGCAACGCGGGATATGTTGTTTCCCGCCGGAATGACTCCGGCGGCCCAATTCGGAAAGGAATCAACGTGCGTACGCCACTGCCTGTCGACGACCTGCCGGTCGGCTGCGGAATCTCCGCCGCCGAGTTCGCCGCCCTCACCTGCTACTGCAACGCTTCGGACAACGGCCCGGACGACGAACGCCGCGCCCGGCTGCTCGGTTTCGGCAACGGCGTCAAGGTCGCCCCCGGCGCGATCATCCGCATCGGCGACAACGAAATCGGCGAAAATTCCTTCATCGGCCTGTACGCCTACCTCAACGGCGATGTGCGGATCGGCAGGAACGTGCTGATCGGCCCCCACTGTTCGCTGCCGGCGGGCAACCACCGGTTCGACCCCGAAACGCAGGCGTTCACCCGCCGCGACCTCGCCCGGCCGATCACCGTCGGCGACGGCACCTGGCTCGGCAGCGGCTGCACCGTCACCAACGGAGTCGCGGTCGGCAGGTGCAACCTCATCTGCGCCAACGCCGTGATCACCCGCGACACCCCAGACTACGCGATCATGGCCGGAACGCCCGCCCGGCAGATCGGCAGGATCGATCCCGAAACCGGCGACTATATCTGGTTCGACCGCAAGACGGAGGAGTCCAGATGAAGCAATTCCGCCAGAAGCGTTCGCCCTCCTCCATCTTCCCCGCGCCGGAAAACGGCGAGGTCGTCGAACTCAATCCCCCTTCCCTCCAATGGGTTGCGGAGCCGGGAGTTTCCCTGTACCGGGTCCGCGTCGAACGGCTGCCGCAGCAGGAAACCGTCGCTGCGGGGACCACTGCGTACAACTACTTCCGGATCAGGCGGCTGCTCGCCCCCGGCCGTTACCGCTGGAACGTGGCCTCCGGCGACGCGGAGCTGGGCTGGCGCGAATTTGAAGTGCCGGCCTCCGCTCGGCCTTTCCTCGTGCCCTCCGCGCGCGAGGTGCTCGCCAGGGTGCCGGACATCCATCCGCGCCACATCCATTACCGGGCGGACCTGCCGGAGCTGCGCGAGCGCCACAAGCCGCAGTTGGAGATCATCCGCCGCAATGTGAAACTCGCGCTGTCGCAGGGCTTTATGCGCTACCCGGACTTCTACCGCCCGGACGGGCGCATCGACTACCGCCGCGCCTTCGACGAATCCCGGCAGTATTTCGACCGCAATCTGGTCGCCTGCGCGCTCGCCTTTTTGCTGCTCGACGACCGCGAAGCCGGACAGTACGCGCACGAAGCGGTGCTGCGTCTCTGCGAATGGAATCCGGCCGGCCCCGCCTCGGTCTGCGGCCAGTGGGGCGACGAGATCGGCCTGAGCATCTGCCGGGTGCTGCCCGCCGTGCTGGACTGGACGTGGCATCTCTACACCCCGCAGGAGCTGAAGTGGGCCGCCGACACCCTCGCCCGCCATGCGGAACAGCTCTGGGAGCGCGTCACCGGCGAGGAGTTCCTCGCCCACCCCGGCAACAGCCACGTCGGGCGGCTGCCCGGCTACCTCGGGGAAGTGGCGCTGGTGCTGTACGGGACCATTCCCGACGAGACCGCGGAGCGGTGGCTCAACTATGCGCTCGAAGTGTACGGTTCGATCCTCCCGCACTATGGCGGCCGCGACGGCGGCTGGGCGGAGGGGCCGTTCTACGCGAGCAGCTACACGAAATGGTATCTGCCGTTCTTTTTCGCGTTGGAGCGGCACTGCGGCTTTTCATTTCTGGAAAAGCCTTTCTACCGCAGGGTGTCGCAGTTCTTTCTGCACTTCGCGCCGCCGGGACAGGAGGCGCACCCTTTCGGCGACGGCAACTGGCCGACCGCCGACGAATGGCCCGGCTTCCAGGCGCAGGACCCCTTCGGCGTCTACGCGGAACGCTTCGGACCGCCGGAGGCGCGCGAATTCTCCCGGCAGCTGACCGGCGCCATCGACCGCTACGAACTGCATCTGCTCGACGTGATCCGCCCCCGGCCGCCTCATCCGGAGCCGGACGCGGCCGGTCCCGCCTCCGACAGCTACTGTTCGCGCGACACCGGCCTTCTGAGCATGCGCCGCTGCGTCGCCGATCCCGTCCATGACGTCGCGGTGCTGGCCCGCTGCAGCCGTTACGGCACTCCGAGCCACCAGCACGCCGATCAGGGAAATTTCGCGGTGCTGGCGGCGGGCAAGGCGCTGATCGCCCCCTCCGGCTCCTTCGGCTATATCTTCGGCGAAACCCACCACCGGGACTGGACACAGCAGACCGTCGGGCACAACTGCATCCTCACCGACGGCAAGGGGCAGCCCAAAGACAGCGCGGAAGCGGTCGGCGTGATCCTCGATTTTCAGGACGACGGCCGCCTCTGCCGCGCGGAATTCGACCTCTCCGCCGCCTACCGCATGTTGACGAACTATACGCGAACGCTCGAATTCGACCGGGAGGCGTTGCTGCTGCGCGTCACCGACGAGCTGGAGGCGCCCGGCGAAACCGTGATCGATTTCCGGCTCCACAGCTACGCCAGGCCGGCTGCGGAAAAGGAGCTGGTACGCCTGAGCCGTTTTCCCGCCTCGGCAGAGATCCGGCTCCGCTCGACCGCCGGAGCCGGAACATTCAGCTGGACCGACCGTTTCCGCCATCCCGGCGGCGGGCCGGAATATCCTCCGGGGCGGCAGTTATGCGACCAGTACCACCTGAACTGGCGCTTCCCCGCCTGCCGCCGGTTGCGGATCGACGCCGAATTCCGGATATCCCCCGGCTGACCGCGTCCGGTTATCGGAGCCGGCTTCGATAGAGCTTTCCGGCATCCGTGCCGATCAGCAAGGTTCCGCCGCTCTGCAGCAGCGCAGTCGGACGGCCTTCAACCGGCACGCGGCCGGTGAAAACGCCGCTTCCGTCGAGCAGCAGCACCGCGCCGGTGATTCCAACCGCAAGCTGCGCCCTCCGCCCCGGCAACGCCGCCAGAATGAAGGGTTCGCCGGGCAGCCGCACCAGCTTTTTCAGTTGGAAATTCCGGTCGAATAAATACAATATCCCGCGTGCGTGGGCCAGGATCAGCTCTTTTTCGCCGTCGCCGTCAAGGTCCGCAGCTTCCAGGCCCCGGATGCTGCGCTGCGTCAGCGCCCGCGCCGCATAGTCCGGCGCGGCGGCGATTTCGCCGGAACCGAGATCGATTCCGGCCAGCACCTTCCCGGTGAAATCCCACAGCGCCGCCCGGTTCTGCGCGCCGCTGAACACCCCCAGCAGCCGCGCCGGTTCATCCGCTTTCAGCCGTACGCTTTTCAGGTGGGTCTTGCCGACGCCGCTGAAGCCGAACACCGTCATCGGGTCGCCGCGCCGGTCCTCGATCATCCACCGTTTCGACGACACGAGCCTGCCCTCGCTGTTGCGCACGCCCCATGTCGTCGGCCACGCCCCCATGGTCCGGGCGGAAAAAAGCTCCGCGCCGTGCCCATCCTCCGCCGGCAGCAGCGCCAGCGAATCGACCGGCCCGTAATCCTGCCAGAAGCTGTCGCACCGTTTGCCTGCCGGGTCGATCACCTCCAGCGTGCCGGTCGAACCGGCGTAAAGCCGCGTTTTCCCCGGAACCAGTTCAGCGTCGGCCAACGCATAAACGCCCGGATAATTTTTCTTGCTCCAGAAGCTCGACAGTCCGGGATCGCCCTTCGCAAGTTCGGAAAGCAGCTCCCACTCTTTTTTACCGTCCGGCCGGAATGCGGCGATATGTTCGAGGTCATCGGCGACCGCCAGCAGTCCGGTCTTCTTCCAGAAGTGCAAGGCTCCGATCCGGCCCGCCGTCTCCAGCCGGACCGGCGTGCCGCCGGACGCGCCGTAAATCGCCAGCTTCCTCCCGGCCGCCGCCGCAAAGCCAGTACCCTCGGAGCTCTGTACCTCGCACAAAGAGCCGACCGGGGCATCGAAGTTTTCCAGCAGTTCCGGGGGGACTTCCGGAGCGTTCGCCTCCAGCTTCGGCGCATACTTCACCGCCGAGGCGAAAATCCGTTCGCTCTCCCGCTTCAGCTCCTCCGCCGCAGGCAGCCGGAAACCGGGGACCCGCCGGCGGCTTTCGCCGTCCGGCCCGAGAACCTCCAGCATTCCGTCCGCCGCCCGGTAGCAGAATGCAACCGGCTGCGGATACCGGAACAGCCCCGGCACCTCCCGGATACCGCTGCCGGAGAGCCGTCCGGCCTCGGTCAGCAGAAAGCCGCCGTCGCGGAACTCCAGCAGCGCCGGTTCCGGCAGCCGCAGCGCTACCCGTTCGCCGGAACAGGCCGCCGCCGGCTCCGGCTGCGTTCCCCGGCGCACCAGCGTGGCCAGCCGCAGCGGCCGGTTCCGCCGGACCGGGAGCAGGAAGCGAAATACCAGTTTGCAGCTCTCCACCGAATCGCCGCCGTCCGGTCCATTCAACCGAACCGGCACAATCTGCGGTTCCGACGGCATCGCACAGGAAAGGGTGAACTCCATGCTCTCCCCGGCCCGCTCCGGCGACAGCGCCGCAAAGCCGGAAAAAGAACGGATCGGCGCCTCTCCCGGACAGGAGGGCAGGATTTCAAGCCGGTGCTGCCCCGCCGCAAGCCGGAATTTTCCCAACTCCAGCTCGTGGAAACGCCCCTTGCCGGAGGGATCGGCGGCCGCATTCTCCCGGATCGTCCGCCCGTCCAGCCGGAACGTGACCGGCAGTTCGGAGCCGGGCTGCCCGAAACACCACAGTTTCAGCACCGCCTCCTTCGCTTCAGGAAGTACAAAGGGAATCGCCAGCGGTTCCTCCGCCGTGAAGCCGGAAAAGGTCGCCGTATTCCTGAAAAGCTCGTATCCTTTCCGTCCCGGCTGTTCCAGCCGGTAAAGCTCCGCCGCAGTCAGCCGCGCGTACACGCCCTCGCCGGACGGCGGCGGTTCGGCGCTGTCCACAGTCACGAAATCCCCCGCTGCGGTCAGTCGGTTGCCGTTGTAAGGAGCGGGACGCCAGCAGTTTTCAAGGTAAAGCAGATTGTCCCGGCGCGGCAGCAGCGTATCCACCGCCAGCAGAAACCGGCCGTCGCGCAGCAGCAGGGTCCGTTCCCAATCGCAATCGTTGTACTCCGGCACCGCCGCCCGGAAAAACGCGGTGTCGCCGAGCTTGCCCGACTCGCGTACCCGCGCATACCACGCCTCCTTGCCGGCGGAAATCCCGTCCGGCAGCGGAAACAGCTGACTGCCGCCCAGCAGCACCCGGCCTCCGCCCAGCAGCAACTCGTCAATGGAGAAATTGAAGAATCCGGTGCGGCTGCCGAGCCGGTAGCGGGTGTCCAGCCGCAGGTAGTCGCCGGAACCGTCCGGCCGCTGCCGGTAGGCGTGGACCGCGTCCACCTCGTCTGCGGGCAGGTCGGCGGGCAAGTGCGGACACTCCATCTTTCCGGAGGTCAGTTGTGACCGCACGAACTTCCCGGCGGTGCGAGCAAAATAATCCTGCCGGAACTGTTCACCGGGGCGGAAAAACGCCTGCCCGATCTTCACCGCCCCCGGGTCCGGCAGCAGCAATTGCTGCATCCGGGCGTAGCCGCCGTCTCCGAAGAGCTGCGCCAGCGCGCCGTACAAGCCGGGAAAACCATTCATCCATTCGCCCGGCTTCAGGCTGCTCATCATCAGCATCAGTTCGCACGAGGCGCGGAAATCCGGATTGTGCGCCGCCCTCGGAAACTCCTCCCAGATACCGTACTGGAGCGCCGGATAGAGCATCGACGGCGCCCACGCCCGCCAGCTCAGGTTCGGCGTCACCGAATCCCAGAGCGGCGCGAACACATTCCGCACGCAGCGCAGCGTCTCGCGGCTGTCGACGCCCGGATAGTATTTGTCGAAATAGCGCGCGACCGTATACGCGCACAACGCCTCCATCAGGTAATGGCGGTCGGCCAGCCGGGTGTGCGGCAGTGCGTTCACGCACACCATATACCACTTGTTGCCGCCGTAGCCGCAGCAGATCCAGTATTGGAGCTGTTCGTAGAGCTTGCGGGTGATCCGCAGCCGCTCCTCCGGCGAAAAGACCGGGTCCTCCTCGATCATATCCCAGTAGAGCGCCATGCACATTCCCCAGTAATGATAGGGGGCCGCGATCGGATCGGCGCCGTCGTCGTAGCGGCCGGAGCGATTATTGCGCCGGACCGCCTCCGCGTCGGCGGGGAAGGCCGTCCGGCGCATCTCCCCGATGTATTTGCGGTCACCGGTCATATAGTAGGCCGCCATCGCCCGGCTGATCGGGCAGTAACCGAAAAAGCCGTCCCATTCACAGCCCCAGCCCAGCTTGATTTTACCGGCGGCCGGGTAGCGGATCTCCGCCAGCCGGGGCAGCGTCAGCGTCTCCCGGGACTCCGGCAGCGCGGCAATCCGTTCCGCCAGCTTCTCCACTGCGGCCTCATGCCCCTCGAAATCGCTGCCTCCGGCGAAGATCACATTGTGCCCGTCGGCGAAAGGGTTGTGCAGCGTGCGCACATTATAGCCGCCCGCTCCCGGATACTTCGCATCAAGAATCACGTAGTGCCGCAAGTAGAAGTTCCGTACCGCGAGATTGTCATCGCAATTGCCGATCAGGATCAGCGGCGACGGCAGCCGGCGCACCTCGGCGAACTCCCGGTCGGACTTCACCGGCAGCTCCGCGCCGCACTTCGCCCGGATCGCCGCATTCACCTGTTCCGCCAGAGGGCGGAACCGTTCATCCCCGATCACGATCGCGGCGGCGGAACGTCTGGAGCGGATCAGCGGCGTATCGAGGTAAAGCTCCCGCGCCCCGATCTCCGCCTTGCCGAACACCGTACTCGGCAGACCGTCCGGCGTCAGCGGATCGACTGAAATGCGTTCCAGCAACACACTTCCCGGCGTATTCCACGGCACGTACAACTCAACCGCCAGCTCCTTCACATCGACCGGAGCCTTCACATCCAGCGAATATTCCGCAAACCGGTCGGCGGGAATCCCCTCCGGCGTACTCCGGGCCGCATTGGTCCACTTGCCGGATTCCGTGCTGAACACCGCGTTGAAGCCGGCTTTGGCGGGAGCCGTCCCCGCGCTCTTCAGCCGCACCGTAATCCGGTAAGGCTGTCCGGGACGCGCTCCGAAGCGCCGTGAAATCCCGACCGCGTTGCGGCCGCGCAGGCCGGAGCTGTCGATCCGAACTGCCCGCCCTTCCCCTTCGCACACGACCGAAACCGTGCCGTTTCCATCCGGCTTCTGGTAGAAGGACCAGCCCGGAGGACGGCGATTTTCCCCCAGCTCCGCTGTATCGAACTTCTCAACGCGCGCCATGCCGGTGGCGCACTCGAATGCGGCGACAGGCCACAGAACCGCCATCGCCCCGACCACGGCGAAAAACCGCCCGAACTGTTGTATCATCTGATTCATAACTTATTTATCCGGATAGAGGTAATATTGACTGGTCGTATAATCGCTGCCCGGCATCTTCTGCTTCCAGCCGTTGAAGCTGATCACGCCGACGCTGCCGTCGAGAAAGCTCGAATTGATCCGCATCGCAGTTGAAAAGTGGCGGATCCAGGCTATGCTGTTGCTCTTCCAGTTGGCCGACTCCCAGTTCAGGATCGTATAGCGGCCGTCACAGAGTGAAACCTTGTGACTCGGATTCCTGACCCGGCCCGATTTCAGCGGCGCGGCTCGGTAGCCGGAATAAGTGTTGTCGCAGGTGCCGACCTTCAGCGAACCGTCCGCATTGACGCCGGTGACGTACCCGCCGGTGTATTGCCAGCGGGTATAGCCGCCGAACAGCTGCCGGGGATTTCCCGCATCGCTCCACATCCGGAACACCTCCCCCTGCACGTCCGGCACGCTGCCGTCCTCCCGCGCCGCTCCCGGACACATCGGGCTGGCCTCCGACCAGCTTTTCTCTTCCTGTCCCCGCGTGGAACGCCGGAACAGCTCCGGCGCATACGGCGCCATGAAGTTGAACCAGAATTTATCGTAGCTGCTGATCTTGATCCGCGTCGGCACCAGATACTCCCCGTTGTCCTGCTGGTAGCTCACCTCCGCATATCCGCCCTGCTTGAGGTTGTTCACGCAGCTGATCCGTTCGGCGGCGGCGCGCGCCTTGTTCAGCGCCGGCAGCAGCATGCTCGCCAGAATCGCGATGACCGCGATCACTACTATGACTACTTGTTAAATATACAATATGGTGTATATTAAAACAAGTAGAATGAGGAGCAAAAACAATGAAAGCACTGATTTATGCACGGCAGAGCAGCGGGAAGGATGATTTTTCGGAATCAGTAGAGGCGCAGATTGCCAACTGCAAGAAACTGGCGGCAAAAGAAAAACTTGAGGTCATTGGCATTTATAAAGACCTCAACACCAGCGGCGAGACTTATCCTGTGGGTGCGGAGGAAATTGCCCGACTTGACAAAGCATATATGAAATGGGTTCTCAACCAAAGTTCCAAGAAGGATTTCCGGTTGGGGCTATGTCAGGTTCTGCAAAAACTTTCTGAGGTTGATTTTGTGTTGGTCAATGAATTGACCCGATTGTACCGTCCGATCAACGGGAGTTTTCTGGAGGGGCATATCAATCAGCTTCTGAAAGAAAATGAGGTGAAGGTTCTGCAGGTTCAAGGCGGAACGATTGACCTGAGCAAATTTGACCAGCAGTTAATTACCTTAATCAAAAATCAGATTCTCTATGAGGATTTGCAGAAAAAGCGGCAGAACAGTATCAACGCTTTCCGGATCAAGAAAGACAGCGGCAGACTTTGCAGCGATGCCAAGATGCATGGAATTCGCTATCTTGGCAACGGAAAAATCGAGGTGATTCCCGAATGGGTTGAGATCATCCGTTTCATCTATGACAATATTTGTGCCTATCGTCCTTACCGGGCAATCATCCGTGATTGCAATGAACGCTGGGGGAAAGAGGTCTTTTTCTATGAAAGTTCCATTTATGCCATTGCAAAACAGCCGATTTATTGCGGTTATCAGTATAACAGTCAGGGCGAATTGATTAAAAACGTGCAGATTACCGGTCAGGAGTTCATCTCTTTCGAGCAGTGGCAGGAAGTGCAGAAGATCATTTCGCACAAGCGGGCCGATTATCATGTAAGAGCCAAAAAGCACTGGCTTCCATTGTCCGGTAAACTCTACTGTGGAGAATGCGGCAGCAAATTGATATGTCTATTGGAACATGGAAAAATTTACTATACCTGCAATAAACGGACGCTTGACCGTAATCATGTCAACTGCCGTAACAGCCGAATCCGTTTTGAATCGGGATTGCGTGGAGAACCCGCTCTTTATGATGCTATTTATCCCCTGTTGTCCATTGCTTTGATTGAACGGCATAGAAAAGCTGTTGAACTCTTGAACGATAAAAATGAGTTGGCAAAGTATGACGTGGAATTGAAAAATCTGGCAACCAAAGAGGAGCAGCTTCATGAAATGTTCCTGGATGGTCTTGCCACGGAGGAGCAGTTACGCAATCTGCTGACCCGAAACAAAGCAAGGCGTTGCGAATTACTGAAAAAAGTGACTCTTTTGAAAAGCAGCAACCTGAATGACGAGACTCTGCAGGATTTGGAAAAGAATGTTCTTGCAGATCAGTTCAATGATCTTGCGAACAAGAATCTCCCGCAAGGTATCTATGAAAGGTTGTTGAATGACGCTCAAATTACTGCAACGAGTTATGCTGACCGGGTGGAGTTCAATACTCTCTATGGGAATGTGACTTTACCGCGTATCCGTTCCACAAACCGCCTCTGGATGCCAAAATGGGAAATGTCTTTGCTCAATAAAGGAACGAAGAAGTGTGTCATAGATAAAAATACACAAATTACTGCGACCTATTTTACAGGAACAAAAGCGAAACTGGCGGACTTTGGTAGCTTGCGCATTGTCAGCCAATAGATATTGAAAAAAACTTTCCCGGATTAACAGACCGGGAAAGTTTTACCGATAACGTTTGAAAAATTGCGCATATTTATATGATCAGCTATTGTTCCACCCATAGTTTAAATCAAATTGAGTTTGTTCTAATCAAGAAAGTCAGACATCAATAGAATTCTCCTCGTAGTAATAGGAGTAATCAATACCTTTCATAAACATTTCACGGTCATTAATCTGGTCGGTCAGAGCCGGTTCAAGTAGTGCTTTCAGACTGGTATTGTTGACTACACTTACCCGCATAGCTTCAAGGTATGCATTTTTGTTGACGGCACTCCAATCAATGCACTTGGATAGCGCGTGCTTCAGCATCAAGTCCAACCAAATACGGGTGGATCTGCCATTCCCCTCCATAAAAGGGTGAGCAACATTCATTTCCACATACTTGTTGATAATCTCATCAAAAGTGGATTGAGGCATATTTTCAATACTTGGCAGAATCGTTGAAAAATAGAGGGCATTGGCAAAGGCGAAACCGCCTTTGCTAATGTTCTTGGTGCGGAGTTGTCCGGCAAAATCATAGAGACCGCCGAAAATATAGGCGTGTATCTGCTGTAAACACCTGACTGTACCAGGTTCCAACGTGGAAAGCAAGCCACTTTCAAAGAGAGCATACGCTTTCTTCTTGCTTTGTCCATCAATGGTATTATCACTATAAAGAAACCAATCTAGAAACTTGGTTGCCTTGTTGTTGGGGAAGTTCTTTGCTAACTCAATGACACCGTCACTGTCAAAACAGTCGGTTAGGCGTTTTTTGCTATCTGGAGCAATCAATTTCAACTGGTTAGTGACACTAACCAGTTCTGGATTATCTTTTTTCAACTTATTTTTAAGATATTTCCAATAGTTGCGGTTCTTCCTGTAATCATCCTGTTCATTCAGCACGGCCACAATATCAATGGCAGCAAAGAACCATTTGGAATTGTCCTCATCCCAAACAGCCCTGACTTCTCGGTCATTAAAAAATCGTATGGATACCTTGGGCATAGGTTATATAAGATCCTCTTTTAGCATAGTTTTCCTCCATTGTAAAATATTTATCTTATTTATTCATTGGGAAAACTCTGAAAATTCTGGTACAAAACATGTGTCTTCATCCCAAACAATTGCAACGCTATATTTTGCACGTGTAAGAGCGACATAGAATTTTGCTTTGGCTGAAAAACTTAATTTATAAGATCTATTCTTTAACCATTGTATCATTGGTGCTGTTAAGTATATCAACGTATGATCAAAGGTCATTCCTTTGGATTCACCCATATTAAAACATTGAGTCAATTCAGAACACTTGCTTCTTTTGTCCCACCTTAATTGGATCGCATTTGTTTTAAGCAGATATTTTTCAATATCACTTCGTTTTACAATAAATAAACCATTGTTTGTGCTTAACGCTCTACACTCTGGACACTTGCAGGGTACCGGAACTGGATACTGAGGATACAAAAGAGAAGAAAAATCACATTGATTCTTAAAATTGCGATGAGAAACATTTAATGTCGTTGTGTCTATTTCACAACTTATCTTCTTGCCAAGTTTTTCTTTTATAAACTTCTCAATATTTCCTTCTGCATACTGTGAATGCTTCTGTGCGTTATGTGTCGAATATGTGCATTGACGGGGATCTCCAACAAGTAGGACTTCTTCAATTTCTTTCAGAAAGGATTTTATAATCTCCAAGTCATATCCGACCATGTCTTGAATTTCATCTATGTAAATACAATCAAAAATTTTCTTTAACCGCTCAAATACGGCATTGTCAGAACGCTTATTATTCTCAAATATAAATTTAGATATTTTATCTGAATAAATTTTCATATCTTCAGAAAAATAATATTTCAAAAAATTTTCTTCACCCCAATAAACTACATTCCCTGTTTTTGTATGATATCTTTTGCCTGATTTTTCAGATACCATAAGAAAACCTATATTTGAATCGTGGAGTAATGAGTTATAACAACTTTGATATGGTCGTACACAATGGACAAGAAGAAAACTAACCCACGGAAGTATTGTAACGTTTCCCGGAACACTTCCATACAAAGCGATAAATTTATATTTTATTTCAGAGGCGTTATTGTCAGTAAAAGTTGTTATTAAAATATTCTTATCTTTCCTCCGATGAGCTTCTTGAACTAAATAAGTAGTCTTGCCAGCTCCTGCAGCAGCAATTATTAGTTTATTACTCATCGCACCACCGTACTGCGTCTAGTATGTATTGAGGGAACAAAACTTTATTTGATGATTCAAATACTTTTAGTGCCCACCCTGGTTTATCATTTTTCATAAATTGAATTATTGACGATAATTCACTATGATCTTTTCTGTGTTCAATTTGCAACAAATCCTGTAGCGTTTTAATGTCGTTCTTATATAAATTGGCAAATTGAGGCTCTAATGTATATAAGGAATTGTCTGAATCTGAGAATATCTTAATATTTTGATTGCCCTCGTATTTAGAGTATTTATCTACAATATTTTTTTGATAATTGCCATCATTATCTGTTACAACAGCAACTTTGCATCCCGTACATTTGGCGATTTCAAGAAAACGCAAATGAGAAAGCCCCACAGAAATTATATCTATTCCATCTTGAATCGGCAATTTATTGTCATGAGTTTGCATATATGCTTTTTGAAAAAGCAATTCATCAGAATCGCCTTCCACAAGAACAGCTTTACAACAAAGTAGCATTCTCAAAGTGTCATATCCTGCCAGTTTTCTGAAAAAATTGAAAGTATCTTCTGACAATTCTGAAAATTTTAATGTTTTATTACCATTAAGCAAAATCAGTTTGTTAAATCCTAACTTATTGCAAACGAAACTTGAATGAGTGGATATAATAATTTGCTTCCCCAAATTTGCTTGTTCAATATAATTGATTAGTTCGTTTAGCTTAGTATGAGATAAATGATTTTCTGGTTCTTCAATTAGTATTATATTGGCTTCTTTGGCTCTTCTATGTCCCAATGCCAAATTCGTTTTTATAATGCATTGTTCTCCTTTGCCGATTTGAGAAAATGGTACATCATCCAAATAAGTCTTCAAAGCATGTTGCCATCCAGTGGCAAAATCCCAATCAATATCTATCTTTATATCTTTGGAAGATATTCTTGTTTTTTCTTGCAACCTCTTATTTATTGAATTAATAGCATCAACACCTCTAAGGGTATTGCGAGCTTGGCGATATGCCTGAATCAATTGAAAATTTTCTATTTCATCCAATTCATCTCTTAAGATTTGAGAAGCATAGTAATCTGAGCCACTTTGATATTTGGCCGCACTGGAATCAATAAATGATACTTTCAACGGTTGTTGTTGGGCGACAATACTTTCTCGTGCAAAAGACTTCCAAGTAATTTTATAAAATTCTATCGGTAATGAATTTATCAGTGATGGATCTTTCAATAATTCCGTATATGCTTCATTATATTCATCATCAAATTCCAACTTAAAGGTTATGCCACAAGCATTTTCATGATTAGAATTCCAATTACCTAAATATTTAGGATAAGATTCATTCTTGAAATATACTTCAATCACCAACGAAGGCAATGACGGTCTTTTACCATTTTTTATAGCGTTTAAATATTGGTTCACACATTCATTGTTAAAAATATATTGAGATAAGCTATACTTCAATGGGCGTCCATCAAGGGAACAAGTAAGGGCTAATAATAATGCTTGTAATACCGTTGATTTTCCTGCTTCATTATTACCAACCAAGATATTCATACCCTCATTGAAGGTAATTGTTATATCCCTAAAGCATTTAAAATTGGAAATAAATATTTTTTCTATTTTAATATTCATTGAAACCTTCTTGTATTACTATTCAAATTCACGATTTTTTTCAACAAATCACGGGACTGTTCATTGCCGACTCTGCTTAAAAATCCCGGCAAGCATTTCCCGTCCGGTCCCAAACTATCACCGGATTGCGAGGAACGGCGCAAATTAGCGGGAGACAACAATTCCAATGATTGAAGTTGGCTCAACCCTGCTTTTATTTTCTCTATCTCAGAATTTTTGAAATGAAATGCAGATAGGATTGAACCTTGAAAATTATAATTGGAATATTGATAAGACTCCTCGCCCAAAACCTTTAGTATTCCATCCTTAGCAGTCAACAGTATATCTCTTGTTTCTTTCATCCTGAACAGATTCTTCAGCTCAAAATTTGCCATAGCTTTAAAATTATTTACTGCTAAGCGTGTAATCATAGAAATACCGTCTTTCTGCAAGGTTCAGCCTGTTTCATAACAATATTCTTTTGTTCGTAAATATATATCCTATAATCATTTTTGCAAACGGCATGATGCGTATGATAAAAAAACTTTTTCCCAAATAGTTCTGCGGACGGGACTACATATCATCCCGTCCGCAAAACAAATGAGAAGCAATTTTCTTGCTGCAATTCAGAAATCCGGAAGATTCAACTTGACCTGAATGGAAATTTTCATGGTTGTTTTTTCCAGCAGCCTTTTCAGTTCCAGCAGGTCGTTTTCGTTCTCACCATCAATTTGAACGCTGGTGAGATGCTCGCGGTCAATCATGACCAGATGCCATCCCATGATATTCAGGACACCGGCAACCATTTGGCTGCCGACAACTCTGCCCGGAATCTCAATTTTCCTGTCGGTATTTTCCAGCGTATCATCATCGCGGTACGTGATGCGTTCAATGATTTTTACCATAAACACCTCCTCAATCCGATATAATGCGAATGCAGTTCGCGGGAATCTCCTGCTGCAAAACAACAGCTTCACGGGGAATTTCATTCTCCATAACGGGGGCGATATTGAGATAGCCGGTCATATTTTTACCGCTGGGATCATGGAGCAGTGCCAGATCATATGCCTGATTGAGCATAC
>ERZ1034984.515-NODE-515-length-42645-cov-24.388777_pt1 | contig 42645 bp, 34 predicted proteins | sample MGYA00520589_ERZ1034984 | MGnify/ENA primary metagenome ERZ1034984 (study PRJEB33766, sample SAMN09781790) | gut metagenome | biome: gut microbiome | host: Homo sapiens | place: Madagascar | study: EMG produced TPA metagenomics assembly of the PRJNA485056 data...
GTTCTTCAGCCCCAAGGAGTTCGAGGAGTCCAGTAAGGCCCACATGATCAGCGCCGGTTCCGACATCGGCGTGCTGATCGGCGGCTTCGTGCTGCGCCTTCTGGTGCTGCTTGCCGCGCTGCCGGTGACCATGACGGTCGCCTGGACGCTCTAGCCGCCCGCGGGGCGGGGCGCCCGGCCCCGCGCCCGCCGCGGGGAGCGGGGAGCCCTTCCCGCCCGGGTCCCATCCCCTTCGGGGGCGGGCTCCCGGGGCAGGCCCCTTCCCTTGGAGCGGCGGCGTGAAGCCGCCGCCCTCCCTTCCCCAGGCCGCCGCCCAATCCCCGGGCGGCGGCCCTTTTGCATTTGGGGGGGATGATGCCCTGGTGCGGGGCCCGCCCGGACGCTTCGGGGACGTAGCGCTAAATGTCCGACAATCGGACGCATGGCGCTGCGTCCTCGAAATGTCCGCTCGAAGTGCCCGGATGGACTTGAAAGCGCCTCGAAGTGGTCGCTTTGGGGAATCCGGATACATGGTGCTACGTCCCCGAAGCGTCTGGGGTAGTATGAAATGGTTGGGATGCTCGGTCGTCCGGCCGGGCGCGTGTCCTGAAGGAGGATGCTATGGATGCAAAGGTGTACGAGCTGATCAACGATCAGATTCGCAAGGAGTTGTATTCGGCGTACCTGTACCTGTCGTTTGCCGATTACTATGAGGAAGAGGGCCTGGAGGGTTTCGCTCATTGGTACGAGATCCAGACGCAGGAGGAGCGCGACCATGCGCTCATCTTCCGCAAGTATCTGCACGAGAACGGCTGCAAGGTGAAGCTGCAGGCCATCGACCAGCCCGACAAGACCTTCAGCAACCACCTGGAGCCGCTGGAGGCCGCGCTGGAGCATGAGAAGTACATCACCAGCACCATCAACGACATCTACACCGCCGCGCTTGAGGCGAAGGATTACCGCACCATGAAGTTCCTCGACTGGTTCATCGAGGAGCAGCAGGAGGAAGAAGACAACGCCGAGAAGCAGGTGTCGCGCATGAGGCTGTTCGGCAGCGATGCCAAGGCGCTCTACGACCTTGACCGGGAAAATGCCGCTCGCGTGTACACCGTTCCCAGCCCGCTGGCCAACGCGTAGCTTCACGGCGAAGGCGGTCTTGCCTGGCTTGCGGGCGTTCCGTTCGGCTCCGGCACATGCGAAAGCACGCCGGCATGGCGTTCCGCTCTGGCGATTCCGGATGCCTGCTGGCATTGCGTTCGAGCCCGGCACACGCGAAAGCACGCCGACAAGGTGCTCGAACCCGGCGATTCCGAATGCATGCCGACATGGCGTTTCGCTGTGGCGATTCCAAATGCAAAGCTACAATGAAAAGACGCTCCGATGCGAATCGGGGCGTCTTTTGCGTTCGGGTCGAAACAGTTGAGGGTGCGCAGGAGGCAGCATACCCCGTTTCTTGGCGGGTACGGATCTTGCCGGGTACGGATCTTGAGGTTTGGAAGGCGCCGCGCTCGCGTTTCCTGCGACGGAGCGGCGGGTATTCCTTGCTTTCGCAGCTGAACACGTTGCATCATTCACGGCGCCTATCGATTGAGCGTCCTTTTGAGTGGTTTATGCATAAATCATGAAGCATTATGCATTTCTATAAAAACTTATAATTGCCAGTATCTATGGCTATAACACCAGGTCAAACGGCGAAAAATGACTATTTCAGCCGGGTAAACAGGTGATTTGAAAGGTTGCATGAAACAATATTGCATGCAAGAATATTCATTGTCCGACAGAAGACAAATTGCAAAACTCAAACGACTATCTTCGCCAAATCGACTGTCTCGGGTTTGCAGGTTCCGTCGCCAAGCGGAACGCGGGTTGCCAAGACCCCGCACATTGCCTGTCGGGATTCCTTTCGAAAGCCGGGTCCTTCCTACCCGGCTTTATTTTTTCCTTGTGCACCTGCAAGAAATCGCTTCGCCTTGCGTCAGCGTTCGCTTCCGTCGAAAAAGGAGGGGACGATAGCGCGGCCGCGCTCGGAACATCTCATCTTCCTTTCGGTTGGTCATTCTGGAAGGCAGTTGCGTGACTCGCTCTCGTATGCCATGGTGCTGAGCGATTTGCGGCGTTGCAAAACCGCCTTTTATCGTACCGGGCATCGCGCAACTATCTATGGTGCTGGGGCGGTTATGCGACATCGCGCAGCTATCTATCGTGCTGGGCGGTTATGCGACATCGCGCAGCTATCCTTTATCGCATGAGCGCGGCAATCTTCAGCCGATAGCGCCGGGCACCGGGTTCGCGCGTTATACTGAGCGCATCGTGCTGCTTGCGGGCGAAGGTGGGCGGCGCGGCATCCCGAAACCGAGGAAGGCGGTTCCCATGGAAGACTTCGAGTTCGTTTCCCCTACGCATTTCGTGTTCGGCCACGACGCCGAAAGCAAGGTCGGTCCCATGTTGGCCGAGCGCGGCGCGCGTAAGGTGCTGCTGCACTATGGCGGGCAGAGCGCCATCAAGTCGGGCCTCATCGACCGCGTGTGCGCATCGCTCGAGCAGGCCGGCATCGAGTACGTGAAGCTGGGCGGCGTGCGCCCCAATCCCGAGATCGGCCTGGTGCGCGAGGGCGTCGCGCTGTGCAAGGAAAACGGCGTGGACTGGGTGCTGGCCGTGGGCGGCGGCTCCGTGGTCGACTCCGCGAAGGCCATCGCCAACGGCGCCTGCATCGATTACGACGTGTGGGAGCTCATCACCAAGAAATACCCGAACACCGAGGTGCTGCCCATCGCCGTGGTGCTCACCATCCCGGCAGCCGGCAGCGAGGCGTCGAAGAACACCGTCATCAGCAACGACGAGCTGGGCATGAAGACCGGCTACGCGAGCAACTACCAGCGCCCGAAGCTGGCGTTCATGAACCCCGAGCTCACGTTCACGCTGCCGCCGTTCCAGACGGCCGCCGGCATCACCGACATGTTCTGCCATCTGCTCGAGCGATTCTTCGACGACGTGGGGGCCGTGCCCGTCACCGACGGCATGAACCTGTCCGTCATGCGCACCATCCGCGCCGAGGCCCCGCGCGTGCTGGCCGAGCCCGAGAACTACGATGCCCGCGCGAACATCATGTGGGCCGGCATGCTGTGCCATCAGGGTCTTTTGGGCATGGGCCGTCACGAGGACTGGGCGACGCATGGCCTAGAACACGAGCTGTCCGCCTATGACACCACCGTTACGCACGGCGCCGGCCTGGCCTGCCTGTTCCCGGCATGGATGGAATACGTCTACGACGCCAACCCGGCGCGCTTCGCGCAGTACGGCTACGAGGTGTTCGGCTTGGCGCCCACGGGCGACATCGAATCCGACGCGCTATCTGCCATCGACGAGACGCGCATGTTCTTCGCCAGCCTGGGCATGCCCATCAGCCTGGGCGAGCTCGGCCTGGACGAGGACAACATCGAGGACGCCATCGCCGAGATGATCCCCACCCTGCGCGAGAACAAGGGCGAGCCGTTCGGCAGCTTCAAGAAGCTGACCATGGAGGATGCCGCCGAGATCTACCGCTTGGCGTTGTAAGGGAAAACGTCCGCCTGCCGAATGCCGGCAGGCGGACGTTTGCGAATAGGGAAGGGCCCTGCGGCTCCCGCTCGCTTCTCAAGCCGCATGGCGTGGCCGGAAGGCCGGCGCCGTGGTTGGAAGCAGATTCGGGAAGCTGCAGGGCCCTTCGCGGCTTTCGGCAGATTTGCGGGGGCTCAGCGGGTCTGCCGCTTTCGCGCTAGCGTATCGTGCCAGCGCGAAGGGGTGCCAACGAAGCCGCGCGGCACACTACATGAAGCAGCCGGCGATTATCACGATGGCGGTGGTGAGCAGTCCCGATACGGCGATGCTCACGCCGGACATGGCGCCTTCCAGCTCGCCCATCTCAAGGGCTTTCGTGGTGCCCACCGCATGGCTGCAGGTGCCGATGGCCACGCCCTTGGCGATGCGGTTGTTCACGCGGAAGATCTTCGACATGAGCGGCGCGAAGATGGCGCCGAGGATGCCGGTGATGATGACGGCCGCCACGGTGATGGACGTGATGCCTCCCAGCTGCTCCGACACGGCGATGGCGATGGGGGTGGTCACGGATTTGGGGATGAACGACGTGGCCATCTCGTCGCCCAGGCCGAGCAGCTCGCAGAGCGTGTATGCGCTGATCATCGACACGACCGAGCCTACCAGGCAGCCGCAGAAGATGGGGATGAAGTGCTGCTTGAGGATCTGGCGTTGGCGGTAGACCGAATACGCCAGGGCGACCGTCGCCGGCCCCAGCAGAAACGAGACGAGCTGCACGCTGGACTCGTAGGAATCCAGCGGGATGTGGAAGACGCACAGGAGCGCGATGATGACCGCCACCGTCACCAGCAGCGGGTTGAGCAGCGGGGAACGCACCTTCTTGTACAGCGCCACGGCCAGCTTGAACACGATGAAGGAGATGACGGTGCCTAAAGCCAGGGTTGCGATGAGGTTCAGCATGGTTTAGGCCTCCTTGCCGGCGACGGGGGAAATGATGCCGGTTCCCGGCGTATGCGGATGATGCTTGCCGGCGCCCTCGCCATGCGCGTTGCCGGAATCGGCGTTTTTGATATTCGCTTTCGCCGCGTTCTCCGCCTCAACAGCGGGGGCCAGCGCGGTGTCCTTGCCCAGCTTCGCCATGATCCAAGACACGAACAACACCGTATAGGACGTGGCCAAGAACACGATGACGGTAGTGGCGATGCAGACGAATGCGAACTTCGCCGCCGCCGCTTCCAGCATGGAGAAGCAGCCCATGATGGCCACGCCGGCGGGAATGAAGAACACGGACATGTTGTCGATGAGGTAGTCGCACGCCTCGCTGATGTACTTCGTCTTCAGGACGTGCGTGCCCAGCAGCACGAGCAGCAGCACCATGCCCAAGATGTTGCCGGGAAGCGTGATGGGCAACACGGATGCCAGTGCGCAACCGGCTGCGTATACGCCCATGATCAGGCATAACTGGGCCAGCAGCAGCAAACCGTGCTTGACGGAGCGCTGTAGGCGCTGTTTGGGGGTGTCGGCTCCCTGGAACATCTCGTCGTGCGTTTCCTTCAGATCGCCTTTAACAGAGACGACGAATTCCTTGAAGTGCGCCCAGATTTTGCGCGCACAACACTTGACGCTTGCGGCGTCGTTATTCGATTTCATGATTCGTGGAACAACCCCTTGGTGGTTTTTGGGAATAGATACCGTTTGTGTAGAGTTTCATACTAGGACGCTTATCCGGCATTTCAAAAGTTTGCCGGGGAATCCACGCGACCGGCACAAGCCGTGCAACGGAACCCCACAAAACCCGGGCACGCGAAAGGGGGCGACGGGAGTCGTTTCCCATCGCCCCCTTCGAGAAGTTGGCGGATCGGTTGTCGGGTTCTCGGCGGGTTGATCGGCCGTCGGGCTCTCAGCCGGAGACTCGTTTTGCGTTCTCGGCTGACTGATCAGTTGCCGGGCGATCGGCCGGTAGATCGCTCATGCGTTCTCGGCCATAAGGCTGGTTGTCGGGCGCCTGGGTCGCGGCTTGATTGGCCGGTTTCCAGGCGTTCGGCCATCAGGCTGGCGGCGTTAGCGCTCCCGAGCCTTCCATGCCAGCGCGGCTGCGGCTATGACGAGCGCCGCCACCGTTGCCACCAGGCCGATGGTGGGCGCCTTGTATCCGACCAGCATGACGGCCGTGCCGAACAGCGCCATGACCAGGCACAGGATGCTCAGCCACTTCATGTAACCCTGCGCGTCCATTTAGTAGTTCACATCCTTGTCGTCCAGGCGCCCGCGGAAGACGCGGTACGCGATCACGTGGTACGCCAGCACCAGCGGCACGCCCACGCAGGCGATGCCGGTCATCCACGCCAGCGACGTGTCGGAGGACGCCGCGCTCATCAGCGTGATGGAGGCGCCCACGCTGCCGGGGGCGGCCACCACCAGGTTGGGGAACAACGTGACCGCGGCAAGCGCCACCAGGCAAACTGCGGCCGCCGACTGCAGAAGGAACGCCATCAGGTCGTTGCCCTTGCGGCCCAGCGCGATCGACGCGACCACGCACGCAAGGAACACCAGGGCGACGACCACGCCGGCGGCGAGCATGCCCGGCGCGAACACGGGCTTCACCACGGCGAACGCCAGGACCGTCGCAACGACGAACAGCGCCAAGGCCGCAACTTGGCAGGGTACGCGCAGCTTCGCGGCACGCTCATGCACGGCGGAGCCGGCCGGCGCCTTCAGCGCCACCCAGGCCGCGCCGGCGGAAAGACACATGGCAAGGCCGAGCAGGCCTGCGACCAGGGTAAACGGCGACAGCAGGCCCAGAAGCGGCACGCCCGCGTAATCGCCGTTGGCGGCCATGGGGATGCCGGCGATCACGTTGCCCAGCGCCACGCCCAGCAGCAGCGCCGGCAGGAACGAGCCCACGGTGAAGCAGACATCCCAGGCGCGCGCCCATTGCGGGTCGTGGGCGCGGAACTCAAGCGAGACCGCGCGGACGATCAGGCCGAATAGCACCAGCATGACGGCCAGGTAGAAGCCCGAGAACGTGGTGGCGTACGCCGCGGGGAACGCCGCGAACAGCGCGCCGCCGGCGGTGAGCAGCCACACCTCGTTGCCGTCCCATACCGGGCCGATGCTGCGGCGCACGAGCGCCCGCTCGCGCTCGTCTTTGGCCAGCGCGCGGTACAGGACGCCCACGCCCAGGTCGAACCCGTCGAGCACGAAGTACCCGGCGATCAGCACGAAGATCAGAAAGAACCAAAGGACTGCAAGCGCGCTCATGGCTATTCCCCTTCCTTGACGGCGGCGGTTGCTTCGTCGGCGGAGCCGGCCGCGGGGGCGGCGTCGCCGACGGGCCCGCGCTTGATGAAGCCCGAGATCACGCGCGCCCATCCGACGAACAGGAACACGTACACGGCTGCGAACAGGGCCAGGGTCAGCAGAAGCTCAGGGGCGGAAACCGACTGCGAGATGGCGTTGTTCGTCAGCAGGCTCACGCCGTCGGGGCCGGACGTGGAAGGGTAGACGACCCAGGGTTGACGGCCGACTTCGGCGGTGATCCAGCCGACCTGGATGGCGATGAACGGGAACAGCGGGCTTACCAGCAGCAGCTTCTGCAGCCAGCGCATGGAGCGGATGCGGCCGCCGCGCAGGCTGAACACCACGGCCAGGATCGCCGTGATCATGATCAGGCCGTACATGGCAACCATAAGGTGATAGGACTGGAACACCAGGTTCACGGGCAGGTCGGCAACGTCCATGTCGCCGTACTTCTCGGTTTGCGCCAACGAGTTCAGGCCCTGGTACTGGGCGTCCCACGTGCCCGTTGCCAGGAAGCTGGTGCCGCCGGGGATGGAGAACGGGGTGACGACCTGCTGGTTCTCCTCGTCGACCCAGCCAAATGCGTACAGCGGGGGCACTTCGTCGTCGTACATTCCCTCCATCATGGCAAGCTTGGTGGGCTGCTCCTGCGACACCTCGACGGCGGAGGAGTGCGCGGTGACGATCAGGGCGCACGAGGCCACGATGCCCACGACGGCGCCCACGCGGATGGTCTTCATGGCGAAGTCGGCGTGCTTGCCGCGCAGCAGGTACCATGCGCCCACGGCTAGGGAGGCGAACGCGCCCAGGATCAGCAGCGCCACCACCACGTGGGTGTAGCGCGGCAGCGTGGACGGGTTGAACGCCGCAGCCAGGAAGTCGGTGATGACGGCCTTCGAGCCGTCGGCGGCCAGCTCGGCGCCGGCGGGCGTCTGCATCCACGAGTTCGCGATGAGGATCCACAGCGCGCTCAAGCACGAACCGGCCCACACCAGCCACGCGGACACGGTGTAGAACAGGCTGGACACCTTGTTGCGCCCGAACAGCAGCACGCCCAGGAACACCGATTCCAGGAAGAACGCGAACAGGGCCTCGGCGGCAAGCGGCGCGCCGAAGATGTCGCCCACGAAACGCGAGTAGTCGGCCCAGTTCGTGCCGAACGAGAACTCCATGGTGATGCCCGTGGCCACGCCGATGGCGAAGGTGGCGGTGAAGATGCGCACCCAGAAGCGCATGGCGTTGCCGTCGGCCTCGCTGCGGCTTCGATGGTACTTGGTGGCGAAGATGGCCAAGATCAGGCCCAGGCCGATGGATAACGGGACGAAGATGAAGTGGTACGCCACGGTCAGCGCGAATTGGATCCGCGAGAGCAGCGCGACGTCGGATAGCATATCCATGAGAACCCCCTCCTATGTTCATATGCTACTAAACTAGTAACATAATACGTCGCGAAACGAGAAAATGGAAGTCTTAATGAGATTTTGTCTCGGTTATTTTTACCCGGTTGCTTCTTTGCCTAGTTGTCCGCGACGATGGAGTTCATGATGGCGGACACGATGCTGATGACGATGGACGCGAAAAACGCGCTGCCGAAGCTGGAGATGTAGAACCCCACGTTGAACATGCCGTTGCTCAGCCAGGCGGCCAGGTACAGCATGGCGGTGTTCACCACCAGGTAGAAGATGCCGAACGTCAGGCACGTGATAGGCAGGCTGAGCAGCTGCAACAGCGGTTTGATGCTCATGTCGATGAGCGATAGCGCCAGGCCGGTGATGGCCACGGCGATCCAGCTTTCGGTGGTGCCCAGCACGGCGATGCCGGGGACCAACCATACGGCGGCTCCTACGGCGACGGCGGTGGCCAGCCAACGGATGATGAATTGCATGGCGTCTCCTTTCGATGCGGTGGGGCATAGGGTCAAGGCGGTTCGCTTCCGATTATAGCCCCGCGTTGTGCGCAGCGCGCGTAGGGCGCCGCCGGACAATGCCCGGGTCGTGCGGGGTGCCGCCGGGCAATGCCGCGTGGCGTCGCGGCATTGCTGCAGGGGTGCCGCGGCACCCCTGCGCCGCTAGCGATCGTCGCCGCGCTGCAGCTCGTCGAGGGCTTTCGCCAGGTCGGCGATCTTGAACGGCTTGCCCACGTGGGCGTTCATGCCCGAGTCCAGCGCCTTCTTCACGTCGTCTGCGTAGGCGTTGGCGGTCAGCGCCACGATGGGCGTGGTCTGCGCGTCGGGGCGCGGCAGCTTGCGGATGGCGCGCGTGGCCTCGTAGCCGTCCATCACGGGCATCATGGCGTCCATGAGCACGGCGTCGAAGTGCTGCGGCTCGCTTTCGGCGAACAGCTCCACGGCTTCCTTGCCGTTTTGCGCCTGTTCGAGGGTCGCCCCGCGCTCGGTGAGCATCTCGGCTAGGATGATGCGGTTGATCTGGTTGTCTTCGGCAACCAGGTAGCGTCGGCCCTTGAACGCCTCGGTATAGGAGGGGCGCTTCTCGTTCGCGTCGCCCTTCGCGCGTCCGCGCTCGGCATCCTTGCCCGTTCGCTTGTCCTTGCCGGGGTCGTTCTCAGCGGCCTTGCACGGACAAGGCTTCGCGCCTTCGCCCTCGCCAAGCTTGAACTTCAGCTTCACGGTGAACGTGGTGCCGCGGCCCTCCTTGCTCTCCACATCGATGGTGCCGCCCATGGCGTCTACCAGGGCCTTCGTGATGGTCATGCCTAGGCCGGTGCCCTGGATGCCCTGCATTTGCCTACCTTCGGCGCGCTCGAACGGGGCGAAGACATGGTCGATGAACTCGGGCGGCATGCCCATGCCGTTGTCGCGCACGATGAAGCTCAGGCGCACGAAATTCGGGCTGGTCTGCTCGTGCTCCTCTACGTGCAGGGCCACCATGCCGCCGTCGGGCGTGTACTTCACCGCGTTCGACAGCAGGTTCAGCAGGATTTGGCGTACGCGCAGCTGGTCGGCGGCGAAGCTGCGGTGCTGCACGTTCACCGCGTCAAGCGTGAGCAGCTGCCTCTTCGCGGCGGTTTGCGGCCGCATGATGGCGTCCACGTCGCGCAGCAGCGTGTCCAGGTCGCAGCATTCCTCCTGCAGCTCGATGGCGCCGCTTTCGATCTTGGACATGTCGAGCACGTCGTTGATAAGGCTGAGCAGGTGTTGCGACGAGGTCTGGATGGTGGCGAGGCATTCGTCGGTCTTGTCCCAGTTGCCGGCGTTGTCGCGCGCTATCTGCGTCATGCCCATGATGGCGTTGATGGGGGTGCGGATATCGTGGGACATCTTCGCCAAGAACGTGCTCTTCGACTGGTTCGACTGCTTGGCTATGGCCAGTGCTTGCTGCAGGCGTTCGCGGCTCTCGGTCTCCTTCGTACGGTCGAACAGCACGTACACCAGCTTCTCGGTGTCGCCCACCTTCGCGCGGAACAGCGTCTCGTGGTACCAGCGCAGCTCGCCGGTCTCCTGGTGGCGTCGCGTGCTGTCGCCATCGCGGTGGTCGTTGCTGGGAAGCGAGTGCATGTTGGTCTCGAGCAGGCTTACCGACCCCGGCTCCAGCGAGCGGTCGATGTTGCGCACGTCCTTGGCGATGTCGGTGGCGGGGATGCCCAGGATGCGCTGCGTGTTCGGGCTGACGTAGTCCACCGAGCCGTCGTCGGGGCTGAACATGATGAAGATGTTGTCGGTGCTGCCCGACAGCGCGCTGAACAGCTGCTCGCGGTATTTCACCTCCCGGACCTGCTGGTCGAGCACGCGGCGCCCGTGCTGCACCAGGATGACCACCACGAGCGCGGCGAGCGCGAACAGCACTACAGACACGGTGGCGATGGTGAGCAGCTGCACCTCCGACATGCTGGCGTTGACCACGTTGCTGGGGACCACGCCCACCATCACCCAGTCCTGGAACCCGACGGGCATGTAGGTGAGGTAGTACTGGTTGGTGGTGGTGGAGAACTGCGTGGTGCCGCTCTGACCTGCATTGATGTCGGATCGAATGGAATCCATGCCGTCGTCTGCGCCGAACGAGGCTATCTGGCCGAGCCAGTCGAGCAGGTTCGACGACTGCGAGTACTGGTCGGTGGCGGAGAACAGCAGGTTGCCGGCCGGCGTGATGACGAAGCAGCTGGACTGCCCGTCGAAGGCGTTCACGTCAAGGGCCGCTTCCATGTCGTGGTTGTTGTAGCTTATGGCGATGGCCGAGTATTCGAACCCGTCGAACGAGGCGGGGGCCACAGGCGTGGCGAACACCGTGAGCCCCGTGCCGCTGGTGGGGACGGTGTCCGCCACGATGCTGCTCCCGCCGTTCAGCTGATCGAGCTGTTGACCCAGGTTCAAGGTGCCGCGCTCGCCGTCGGGGGTGGCGTAGGCGCCCTGCGAGTTGATGAAGTAGAAGTCGGTGAAGCCCCATTTTGCCTGTTCGCCGTCTATGAACTCGCGCGCCTGCTCGGCGTCGTCGCCGGAAACGGAGCCGTCGGGCGAGTGGGCGGCGGATTCCTCGAACATGGTGTTCCAGGTGCTCAGGTGGTTCCAGTTGTCGGATACCAGCATGGAGAACGTGTTGTTGACCTGGGAATAGATCTCCTTCAGGTGGTCGGCGCTCTCGTCGTGCACCTTCTCTTGTATGAAGTGGACGTACAGGCCGCACACGCAGGCAAGCGTCACGATGACGATGCCGATGGCGGCGGCGAGGGATCGTCGTTGCATGGGACCTCGTTTCGGGCAAGCGCGGGCGATGCCCGCGCGGGGCGTATGGAAGGGTTTCGGCGGCCGGCGCCGGCGTATGCGCGCCGGGCCCGTCGCGCATACGAGCCTGGCGCGCATGCGTTGGGCGAGCCGTCGTCCGCACCATCATATGCGCTCCGGACGCGGCGTGCGGCGGCGCGGGCGAACGTGCGCCGAACCGTGCCGCGTCCGTTGCCGGCCCGTTACGGGCAGGCGTGGATTCTGCCTTGAGGTTGCCGGCGGCGCAGCCTCGCCGGCCGCGCATGTGCGTATACTGGGTAGTTACGGTTTTATGCAAGCGGACAAGGGGAGCTCATGAAGGAAAACGGCCAGAAGCGCGCAGGCGGGCAGGGCGGGAAGCGTCCGCGGCAGGCGGTACGGCCCCAGGCCGGTCCTCGGCGTCAGCGGGAGCGCAGGCAGGAGGGCAACGTGGCGGCAAACGGTCTGCCGCAGTGCCCGGTTGCGCGCCAGTGCGGCGCCTGCCAGCACGTCAACCAGCCCTACGATCAGCAGCTTGCGGCGAAAGACGAGCGCGTGGCCCAGTTGTTTTCCCAGGTGGCGGACCCTGAGGCGCTGCGTCCCATCCTGGGCATGCGGGACCCGTATGCCTATCGCAACAAGGTGATGTCCCCGTTCGCCCCCGGCGCGCCGCGCAAGGCCGCGCCCGGCAAGCGCGGCGGCGGCAAGCGCCCCAGCCGCCCTGCCTCCCCGCAGCGCGACATCCTGTGCGGCATGTACGCCGCCGGCACGCACCGCATCATCGACACGGGGGAATGCCTGATCGAGAACGCCCAGGCCAAGCAGGTCATCCGCGCGGTGCGCAGCCTTATGTTGAAGTTCGGCATCCCGCCCTACGACGAGGACCGCGGCACCGGCTTCATGCGCCACGCCGTGGTGCGCGTGGGCCACACCACCGGCGAGGTGCTGGTCACGCTGGTCACCAACGGCCAGCAGTTCCCCGGCGCGAAGAGCTTCTGCCGCGAGCTGGTGCGCCGCTGCCCGTTCATCACCACGGTGGTGCAGAACATCAACGAGCGCCAGACCAACGTGGTGCTCGGCCAGCGCGAGCAGGTGCTCTACGGCCCCGGCTTCATCCTGGACAAGCTGTGCGGGCTGAGCTTCCGCATCTCGTCGCAGTCGTTCTACCAGGTGAACAGCGTGCAGACCGAGGTGCTGTACCGTCAGGCCATCGAGCTGGCGGGCTTCACCGGCGCCGAGCACGCCATCGACGCGTACTGCGGCACGGGCACCATCGGCCTGGTGGCGGCCTCCATGGGCGCGGCGCAGGTCACGGGCGTGGACTGCGTGGAATCCTCCATCCGCGACGCGCGACAGAACGCGCGCCACAACGGCGTGGACAACGCGCGCTTCGCGGTGGCCGACGCTGGCGCGTTCATGCGCGACATGGCGGCGCAGGCAGCGGCGGTAGGGCGCGCGGGCACCGACGAGGAGGGCCGCCCGCTCGTGTTGCTCATGGACCCGCCGCGCGCCGGCTCCACCGAGGAGTTTCTGCGCGCCGCGGTGCAGCTGGCGCCCGAGCGCATCGCCTATATCTCGTGCAATCCGGAAACACAGGTCCGCGACCTGGGTTTTCTCAAGCAATTCGGCTACGGCGTGCGAACGGTGCAGCCCGTGGACATGTTCCCGCACACCGACCACATCGAGACCATCGCGCTCATCGAGCGCATGTAGCGGCAACCATATATATAGGTAGGGAAGGAAATGGCAGAGCAACAGCGAACGGGGAACGAGCGCGCCGCGGCAAGCGATGCCGGGCTCGGCGCCGATGCGGCCGCGCGTCCCAAGGACGTGCTCGCGGCGGCGCGGTGCTGCATCGAGCGGCGCGGGCTGGCGAACGCCGAGACGCCCGTGCTGCTCATGGTGTCGGGCGGCTCGGACTCCACGGCGCTGGCGTACGTTGCGCGGCAACTGGCCGATGAGGGGGTTATCGGGCCCATCGCCATGCTGCACGTGAATCATCGGCTGCGCCCCGGCGCCGCCGATCGGGATGAGGCGTTTACGGCGCAGTTGGCGGAGTTGCTTGGGATCCCCCTGTTCAGCTGCCAGATCGACGTCGCCGGCCAGGCGCAGCGCGAGGGCGGCAACGTGGAGGCCGTCGCCCGCCGCGAGCGCTACCTCGCCGCCAACGAGGCGCTTGCAAGCCTGTGCCGCAATGCCGCCGCGCCCCTGTCCGAGGGCCGCATCTTCACCGCCCACACCGCCGACGATCGCGTGGAGAACTTCTACATGCGCTCCATGGTGGGCACCGGGCCGGGCGGCTTCCGCGCCATGAAGTACGCCAACGGCCCCGTCGTCCGCCCGCTGCTCGACGTCGGCCGCCAGGACCTGCGCGACTACGTGCAGCAGCGCGAGTACGAAGGCCTGCCGTGCGCATGCGACGCCGAGGGCTGCCTGTGGCGCGAGGACGCCACCAACGAGCACACCGACCGCTTCCGCGCCTACGTGCGCCACAAGGTCATCCCGCACGTGAAGGAGCGCAGCCCGCAGCTGCTTGAGGTGCTCGGGCGCACCATGAACCTGATCGCCGACGAGGACGACATGCTTGAGGAAATGGCATCCGACCTGGTGAAACACAACATGGCGTGGACCGAGGCCCTGCTCGACCGACCGCCGGCGTATGAGGAGGGCGGCGTGCTCGCCCCCGAGCTGGGCACCCAACCCGTGCCGTTGCAGCGTCGCGCGGCGATGCAGGTGCTGCAGGCCATGCTGGGCCCCGACGCGCGCGTGGAGACGGCGTCGATCGATGCGGTGCTGGCGGCGTGGGACGAGCCCGGCACCCCGCAGGCCGCCCCGCACGGCGGGTATGTGGCCAACATCCAGGGCAACCTGGCAATCAGCGCGAACAAGCGCGGCGTGAGGCTCGAGCCCATGGCCGCATTCAGAGCAAGGAGAAGGAAATGAGCGAACAGCCCATGCCGCAAGATGCGGCGCAGGAGAACGAGCAGGCCGCAGCCGAGCAGGCGCAGGCCGCTGAGCAACCTATGACCGTCGATGTGATCCTTGCCAGCGGCAGCCCGCGTCGCAAGGAGCTTCTGGAGCGCGAGGGCGTGAGCTTCACCATCCGCGTATCCGAGGTGGACGAGTCGTTGGAGCCCGACCTTGAGGCCAACCCGCCCGAGGCGGTGAAGAAACTGGCCGAGCGCAAGGCCGGCGCCGTGGTGCAGGAGGTGCTCGGCGAGGGCTACACGGGCATGGCGGCCATCATCGGCGCCGACACCATGGTGGTGTGCGACGGCGAGATCTTCGGCAAACCGGCCAGCATCTCCGACGCCAAGCGCATGCTGCGCCGCCTGCAGGGCAACACGCACGAGGTGCTCACCGGTGTGTCGGTGTGGCTGGTGTCCGCACCCAACGCCGAGGACGTGTCGCTGGGCTTCCGCACGTTCGTGGACCGCGCTGCCGTCACGTTCCATCCGCAGACCGACGAGCAGCTGACAGAGTACCTGAAGTGCGGCGAATCGTTCGACAAGGCGGGCGCATATGCCGCCCAGGGCAACGGCGCCAAGCTCATCAAGCACATTGAGGGCGACCTGGATACCGTCATCGGCCTTCCGGTGACGCGCCTGCTCAAGGAGTTTCCCGACCTGAAGTAACCGGCTCTGCCGTTTTCGCAAGCAGCGGGCCATCGGCATCCCGGGGCGCTGCGGCGCCCCGGTTCGCGTTTCGGGCCGCCGGCGCCTGCGCGGCATCATTCGCCGCCCCGTGCGGCGGGTTTGCGCCGCGCGTCCGCTTCCGTGGTTTCGGCAGGTCCACGGGCGCTCGTATTTATGTGGCGTTACGGTATTGTCATGTGCCCGGTCGGGCCGAATGGTACACTTGTGCTCGTTCATATAAGGGCGCTCAGGGCGCTCTTCAGGCGAAATGCATCGAAGAGGTAATCATCGTGCACGAAAACATCGATCGCATCCTGTTCACCGAGGATGAAATCAAGCAGCGCGTCGCCGAGATCGGCGCGGGCATCACGCAGGACTATAAGGACGACCCCGACGGCGTTATCCTCATCTCCGTCCTGCGCGGCGCGGCCATCTTCATGGCCGACCTGGCACGTCAGATCCAGCTGCCGTGCGAGATGGACTACATGGCCGTCTCGTCCTACGGCAACGGCGTGAAAAGCTCCGGCGTGGTCCGCATCCTGAAGGACCTGTCCTCCCAGATCGAGGGCCGCAACGTGGTCATCGCCGAGGACGTCCTGGACTCTGGCCTCACGCTCACCTACCTGCTGAAAACGCTGAAGGCGCGCAACCCGAAGTCCATCGAGGTCGCCACGCTGCTGCGTAAGAAAACCCGCGCGCAGGCCAAGATCGACTGCGCATACGTGGGCTTCGAGTGCCCCGACGAGTTCATCGTGGGCTACGGCCTGGACTACGCCGAGCGCTACCGCAACCTGCCGTACATCGGCGTTCTGAAGCCCGAGCTCTACAACTAGGAAAGCAAGGCCTATGCCGCAAAACAACAAACCCCAGATCCAACAGCCCAACCCCCGGACAACCATCATCTCGGTTGTCCTTTTCCTGCTGGTGGCCTTCTTCGTGGGCCAGCAGTTCATGAGCATGTCGGAGTCTTCGCAGGGCACCACCGATAAGCTGGTGGCGTCCGAGTTCCTGCAGGCGGTCGACCAGAACCGCGTCACGGAGGTCACGTACAGCGCCGGTGACTATACCGTGTCCGGCACGTATTATCCCGCCGTCACGGCCGGCGATTCCGCCGCCGACGCGTTCAACAGCGCCATCGACGCCATGAACGCAGGCATGGCAACGCTGAAGGACCCGAACACGGGCAAGTCGCTCTCGGGCGTGGGCACGCAAGACATCGAGTCGCAAACGCTCGGCCAGGAGCACAAGTTCACGTGCACCTGGGCCGGCAGCTCGCTGTCCGACCTGATGGCCCAGCACCCCGAGATCAAGTACGAGGTGAAGACCCCCAGCCCGTGGGGCGACATCCTCACCACGCTGCTGCCCATCATCCTCATCGGCGCCATGCTGTTCTTCCTGTTCAATCAAATGGCGAAGGCGAATAACTCGCAGATGAACTTCGGCAAGGCCAAGGCCAAGCAGAGCATCGAGGAGCGCCCCGACGTGCGCTTCGCCGACGTCGCCGGCGTGGACGAGGCCGTCGAGGAGATGCAGGAGATCAAGGACTTCCTGGCCAACCCGGCCAAGTACCAGTCCATGGGCGCGAAGATCCCGCGCGGCTGCTTGCTGGTGGGCCCTCCGGGCACCGGCAAGACGCTGCTTGCCCGCGCCGTGGCCGGCGAGGCCGGCGTGCCGTTCTTCAGCATCTCCGGCTCCGACTTCGTCGAAATGTTCGTGGGCGTGGGTGCCTCCCGCGTGCGCGACCTGTTCAAGCAGGCTAAAGAGGCAAGCCCCTCCATCGTCTTCATCGACGAGATCGACGCCGTCGGCCGTCAGCGCGGCACCGGCTTGGGCGGCGGCCACGACGAGCGCGAGCAGACGCTCAACCAGCTGCTCGTCGAGATGGACGGCTTCGAGGCCAACGACTCCGTGGTGCTCATCGCCGCCACGAACCGCGCCGACGTGCTCGACCCCGCGTTGCTGCGCCCCGGCCGCTTCGACCGCCAGATCGTGGTGGACGTGCCCGACGTGAAGGGCCGCGAGCGCATCCTGAACGTGCATGCGAAGAACAAGCCGCTCGGCAGCGACGTGGACCTGTCCTCCGTGGCAAAGCTTACGCCGGGCTTCTCCGGTGCCGACCTGGCCAACCTGCTCAACGAGGCTGCGCTTCTGACCGCTCGCCGCAACAAGAAGATCATCACGCAGCAAGAGGTCAGCGAGTCCATGGAGCGCGTCATCGCCGGTCCCGAGCGCAAAGGCCGCGTGATGGACGACCAGACCAAGCACACCATCGCGTACCACGAAAGCGGCCACGCCCTGGTGGGCCACCTGCTGCCGAAGGCCGATCCGGTGCACAAGATCAGCATCATCAGCCGCGGCCGCGCGCTGGGCTACACCCTGTCCATCCCCAAGGAGGACAAGGTCCTCAACACGGTGGGCGAGATGCGCGACGAGCTGGCGGTGTTCATGGGCGGCCGCGTCGCCGAGGAGATCTTCTGCGACGATGTGACCACCGGCGCCAGCAACGACCTGGAGCGCGCCACCAAGATGGCCCGCGCCATGGTCACGCAGTACGGCATGTCCGCCGAGCTTGGCACGCAGGTGTTCGGCCAGCCCAATCATGAGGTGTTCCTGGGCCGCGACATGGGCAACACGCAGGACTACTCCGAGGAAACGGCTCGCCGCATCGACGACGAGGTCGCGCGCATCATGAAGGAAGCGCACGACCGCGCCTACGAGATCCTCAGCACGCACCGCGAGCAGATGGACCTCATGGCAAGTGTGCTGCTTGAGCGCGAAACCGTCGAGGGCGAGGCCTGCAAGGCGCTGCTGGACAACACTTGGAACGACTATCTCCAGCGTGAAGGCGATATCATCGCCGCGAAGGAGGCCGAGGAGGCGGCGGCGCGTGCTCGCGACGAGCAGCTTGCCGACCCGAACTGGAACGGCCAGCAGGGCGGTCAGGTGCCGCCGGCGCAGCCGGGTTCTCCCGTGCAGCCGTCCGGCGTGCAGCAGCCGCAGGCTCCTGCAAACGGCGGTCAGCCGCCGGTTCCCCCCACGGGCGGTCAGCAGCCCCCGTACCCGCCGGCAGAGTAAGCCGGCGTGGTGCCGCGCCGCACCTTCGCGGTGGGCGGCGGGATCGTTTGCGCACGATGCGCCGGGCTTTTCGGCCTGGTGCGGCGGGCGCGATATGAAAACGTCAAGGTATAGCAAGAAGGCGGGCCGTCAGGCTCGCCTTCTTTTGAAAGAAAGGCATTCAGCATGATGTGGAAATGCGGCTCGTTCGAGTTCGATACGCGCAAACCGGTGATCATGGGCATCCTCAACGTCACGCCCGACAGCTTCAGCGACGGCGGCACGCACAACACGCCCGACGCGGCGCTGTCCTGGGCGCAGCAGATGATCGACGAGGGTGCGCACATGATCGACGTGGGCGGCGAGTCCACGCGTCCGGGATCTGCCGAGGTGAGCGTCGAGGAGGAGACGGCACGCGTGCTTCCCGTGGTGCGTGCCCTTGCCGAGCAGGGCGTTTGCGTGAGCGTGGATACCCGTCATGCCGCCGTGGCGAAGGCGTGCGTGGAAGCCGGCGCCGCTGTCATCAACGACGTGTCGGGCTTCCGCGACCCGGCTATGGTGCGGGTTGCCGCCGAAAGCGATTGCGGCGTGGTGGTCATGCACATGAAGGGCGAGCCGGGCACCATGCAGCAGAACCCGCAGTACGACGACGTGGTTGCCGAGGTGCGTGACTACCTGCGCGACCAGGCGGCCATGCTCGAGGCCGCCGGCGTGGCGCCCGAGCGCATCTGCGTCGACCCGGGCCCGGGCTTCGGCAAGACGGCTTCGCAGACCCTCGAGCTCGTGCGCAACTTCCAGGAGTTTGCGCGCCTGGGCTACCCGGTCATGGTTGCCGTTTCCCGCAAAAGCTATCTGGGCTTCGCCTACGGCATCGACGACCCGGTCGAGCGCGACCATGTGAGCGCCGCCGAGGCGCTTATGGCGTGCGAGCTGGGTGCGGGCGTTGTGCGTGCGCACAACGTGGCCGAAACCGTGAAGGCGCTGTCCGACATGCGCCCGTACGCGTTCTTGGGCCTGGGTTGCAACGTGCCGTTGGTGGCAGAGCCCGGCGAGGAGCTTGAGGGCAAGATCGCCATGCTCAACCAGGCCATCACCGAGCTGTGCAGCCTTCCCGATTCGCAGATCATCGACATCTCCAGCTTCTACGAAAGCGAGCCGGCGTACTACGAGGACCAGGACACGTTCGTCAACGCCGTGGTGCTGCTGCGCACGGGCATCGCGCCGAAGGAGCTGCTGGGATATCTGCACGCCATCGAGAACAGCCTGGGCCGCGTCCGCGAGATCGAGAACGGCCCGCGCACGTGCGACCTGGACATCCTGGACTATCAGCTCTACGTCACGGACAACGACATGCTCACGTTGCCGCATCCGCGCATCCTCGAGCGCGACTTCGTGCTGAAGCCGCTGCTGGAGCTGCGCCCGAACCACGTGCTGGCCGACGACGTGCGCGTCGCGCAGGCGGCCAAGCCGGAATCCGAGCGCTACGGGAAAGCCGAGCGCATCAGCCGTTAAGCCGGGGAAAGCGGCGGCTTGCGGATGGTCGGATGGGTTCCGGGGCGCAGGCTCTGAAATCGGGCTTGCGTCGGGTTTGCAGGGTCCGGGGCCGGGTTGTCGGCTTGGGCGATGGGTTGCGGTTCGCAGTGTCGCGGCGCTGGCTCAACGCGACTTTCCGTTGCTTTGCAACGGCTTTGCGCCGCGCCGTCATATGAGAAGGGAAAGGTGCTGGGATGCAGTTTCGCGTGGAATCGTTTGAGACCGTAACGTCCACGAACGACCTGATCAAACGTGCTATCGAGGAAGGCCAGCCCGAGGGGTTGGCCGTGCGCGGCCTGCGGCAGACCGCCGGCTACGGCAGGCAAGGACGCGCATGGGAAAGCCCGATCGGCGGCATGTACCAGTCGTTCTTGCTGCGCCCCGAAGTCCCGCCGGCGCAGCTCCCTACGCTCAGCTTGCTGGTGGGCCTGGCCGTTCGCCGCGCGATCGTGAGTCTCGTCCCCGAGCTCGAGGGTCGCGTGCAGGTGAAGTGGCCGAACGACATCGTGGTGGCCGAAGCGGGCGATTCCCTGCGCGGTGCTGCTTTCAGTGGCGCAATCGGCGAAGGTAGCGCATTGGGCGGTGCAGCCTCTGACGGCGACCGTCAACCCAAGCGTCCCTTCCATAAGCTGTGCGGCATCTCGACGGAGATGCATGCGCGGGCGCTTTGCGTGGGCGTGGGCGTCAACGTGGCCCGCCCGGCCGATACCGCATCCGCGCCGGCGGGAAAGAACATCCCGGTATACCTGGATGAACTGGGATTTTGCGAAGGCCCCGTGGAAGACCGCATCCATGCCGTGGCCGATGCGCTGTGCGACCAGCTTGCCATCGTGTACCCGCTGTGGTGCGAGCAGGGCTTTGAGCCCTTCCAAGCCGAGTTCGACGCGTGCTCCGCGCTGTCCGGGCGCTTTGTGCGCATGGAGGACCTTTCGGGCAACGTGCTGGCGGCGGGCACGGTGACGCGCGTGGCTTCGGACGGACGGCTGGTGCTGCGCACGCCGGAAGGCGCGGAGGCGTTCGCAAGCTCAGGCGAGGCCCATATCCGCTAGGCGGTATCCTTTCGCTCCTTAACTCGATATGCATGAACGATGGAATCCCGGCATGGGGTTCTTCTGCGTGTGCTCTCTACGGGTCGCCGGTCATACAATAGAGTGCTGACAAAATTTAGGTAGTTAAAGGTTTCGAAAGGCAGCATGCAAGCATGACGCAAGAGCAAGAAGCAAAGGGCACGTCCGCGGCGCCGTCTCATCCGGCGGATGCCCAGGGCAAGCCCGCAGCGCCTGGCCGCCAAGGCAAGCCCAGGCAACACGACAAGGTAACGCGCATGGGCACGGAGTCCATCCCGCGGCTGATCACCGAGTTCGCCGTTCCCTCCATCTTGGGCATGCTGGTCAACGGCGCGTACAACGTCATCGACTCCATCTTCCTGGGCCAGGCCATGGGCGAGATCGGCTTGTCCACCGCCACGGTGGCCATGCCCATCATGACGGTGTTCATGGCAATTGCCATGCTGGTGGGCAACGGCGGCAACGCCCTTGCCGCGTTGCGCATGGGCGAGGGCAAGCCCGAGGAGGCCGAGCGCAGCCTGGGCAACACGGTCACGCTCTCCCTTATCGCCTCGGTGGTGGTTGCCATCGTCATGTTCGTCCCAGCTTGCATCGATGGGCTGCTCAGCGTGTCCGGCGCCACTCCCGAGGACTGGGACTATGCCATGCAGTTCATCCGCATCATCAGCCTGGGCTTCATCTTCCAGTGCATCGGCATGGGCGTGAACAACTTCATCCGCACCGCCGGCGCCCCGAACCGTGCGCTGGGCACCATGATCATCGGCGCCGTTGCGTGCACCGTGTTCAACGCGCTGTTTGTGCTGATCATGGGCATGGGCGTCGTGGGCAGCGCACTTGCCACCGTGTGCGGCCAGGCCATCTCGTGCGCCACGGTGCTGTGGTACTTCTGCCTGACGAAGGGCGTTCCCATGCGCCTGCGTCTGCGCATGATGCCGCTGCACGGTGAAACGGTTCGACTGATCCTGTCGCTGGGCCTGGCGAGCTTTGCCGTGCAGGCAGGCATGGCCGCGGTGAACTTCGTGCTGAACAACCTGCTGAACATGTACGGCGCGCAAAGCCCCATCGGCGCGGAGGGCGCGCTGGCATCCATCGGCGTGGTGCAGCGCGTTGCCTCGTTCGTGGTGCTGCCGCTTATCGGCATGTCGATCGCCATCCAGCCGCTGCTCGGCTTCAACTACGGCGCGCACCTGTTCAAGCGCGTGAAGATGACGCTGGCCTGGGGCATCGCGGGCAACACGGTCATCGCCGTGGTGCTGTGGGCGCTCGTGCACCTGTTCCCCGTCCAGATCGTCGGCTTCTTCGGCATCACCGACCCGAACCTGCTGTCGTTTACGGTGTTCGCGCTGCAGGTGCAGCTGTTCCTTATCCCGTTCGTGGGCTTCCAGATCGTGGGCTCGAACTACTTCCAGGCAACGGGTCAGCCGGCGAAATCGGTGTTTTTGTCCCTCACGCGCCAGATCCTGTTCCTGATCCCGCTCTACATCGGCCTGCCCATGGTCATGCCCGTATGGTTCCCGGGTTATACGGGCCTGGATGCGCTGTACTTCGCGTGTCCCGTGGCGGACTTCCTGGCCATCTTCACCACCGGCGTGTTCGTCCTGCTTGAGCTCAAGCGTCTGCGCAAATTGGAGAATGGCCAGCTGCAGGCCAAGTTCTAGCGGTTTGTTTCAGCCTTGCAACGTTTTTTGCGCTGCAAGGCTTTTTTGCTGCCGAAACCACCGAGGGAAATTGCGCTCGTGCTACAATTCCCCTGTGATTTGTAGGAAATAGGATTGCTGCGTTCGGCGCAGCGATCGCCGCGAAGGTATCGCGGATGGGTCCCCCCGATCGGGTCGGAGGGGCAAGGAAGGGGAAGTTGTGGAACAGGTTCAGAAGAAGACGGCCGCCGGGTCGCGCACGCGTTCGATCGCGTTCGTCGCATTGACGGTCGCCATCACGGCGGTGTCGGCGTGGGTGACGGTGCCCCTGGGTCCCGTGCCGTTCACGTTGCAGATCTTCGCCGTGGCGTTCATGGTGCTGGTGCTGCAGCCGAAAGAGGCGATTGCGGCCATCACCGCGTACCTGGTTCTGGGCGCCGTGGGTGTGCCCGTGTTCAGCGGCATGCGCGGCGGCATCGGCGTTCTGGCCGGTGCGACCGGCGGCTTTTTGTGGGGCTACCTGCTGGGCGTGGGCCTGGCCGTGGCCGTGCGCTTCGGCCTGAAGGCCGTGCTGGCTCGCGATGGCCAGGCGAAGGGCGTCCGCGCGTTCGCGATCGATTTCCTGACCGGCTTGGTGTTCCTTGCCGTCGCCTATGTGTGCGGCTGGGCTCAGCTGATGGCCGTGGCTTCCATGACCCCCGCCGCCGCCTTTGCGGCCGGCGTTGCGCCGTTCATCCTGGTCGACCTGGCGAAGCTGGTCGCAGCCGTTATCTGCGCCCGCGCCGTCAACGCTGCCGTGGGACATCGCGCATAAGCGATTCCCGTATAACCCAAGCGTAATGAAGAGGCCCGCTTATGCGGGCCTCTTCGCGTTTCGTCGTAGTTTATGGGCAGTCAGCGCGGAGCTGTTCAATGGGTTTCAGCGGTATACGTGTGGTTACGCCTCGTACAGGACGGCGCCGCTGGTGAAGCCGCCGCCGAAGCCCACGAGCACCACCTTGTCGCCGGGATGGATGTTGCCGCTTTCGTACGCGTCGCACAGCGTCATGGGGATGCACGCCGACGACGAGTTGCCGCGATGCGCGATGGATACCTGGAAGCGTTCGAGCGGCAGGCCCATGCGCTTGGCGGCGTACTTGATGATGCGCAGGTTCGCCTGATGTGGGACGATGAACTGCACGTCGTCGATGGTCAGGTTCGCGCGGCGCAGCACCTCCTCGATGGCGGCGGGCATGACGCTGGTGGCGAACTTGAACACCTTCTGGCCGTTCATGTACAAGGCCTGGCGCGGCGCCCCTGCGGCTACACGTTCCGCGACGTCGAGCTCGGCGTCGATGGGGGCGGTGCCGGGGTCGGCCTGCTGCAACGCATCCGCATCGATGCCCTCGGCCGTGAAGGGCTGGGGCGCGTCGTAGGCGGAAGGGCAGGTGAGGGCGTTGGAATCGTCGTCATCGTTTTTGATGTACCACGACAGGATGCCGGGCTTGCGCTCGTCCCATTCCACCACGGCGGCGCCGGCGCCGTCGCCGAACAGCACGCACGTATTGCGGTCGTTCCAATCGACGATGCGGGTCAGGCGTTCGCCGCCCACCACGAGCGCGCGTCGGATGGGGTTGCGGCCCGCCGCGCCCGCAGCGCCCGGGGCGCTGGCGGCCATCATGGTCTCGGCGATGGTCAAGCCGTAGATGAAGCCCGAGCATGCGGCGTTCATGTCGAATGCCGCGGCGTTGACCAGGCCCAAGCGTCGGCGCAGCATGGCGGCGCAGGTGGGGACCACCTCGTCGGGCGTGATGGTGGAGTAGATGATGAGGTCGATGTCCTCGGGAGCGATCTTGCGCTCGGAATAGCCGCCGTCTGCCCAGCCGAGCGCCTGGCGCGCAGCGCCTTCGGCCAGATCGACGTTGCCCTCGCTGACGCACACGCGGCGCGAGAGGATGCCCGTGCGCGTGGAAATCCATTCGTCGCTGGTGTCGACCAGCTTGGTCAGCTCTTCATTGGGCACGTCAAGTGCCGGCAGCTGCTTGCCGCAGCCGATGATGGTGCAACCCATGATGCTCCTTCGATGTACGGGGCGATGCGCCCCGGAGATGATGCGTGTCGATTGCATTCGAGTATAGCATCGCGCGTTGCGACGCCTGCGAATCCCCACGTCCTGGCCCCTGCTCGCACCGGAATCGATGCGCGGGTGAAGTAAACGCTTGGCGTCTGCGCAGCAACCATCAGCCCGGTTGCGCCAGCCTCCCCCTTAGGCGTTCTTCGTTTTCCCGTGGGGCTTCTTCACCGAGATGTCGGCGGGGATGGAGGGGATGGCGATCATGAAGCACGCCCCGCCCTCGGGGAGGTTGACGGCCTCGACGGTGCCGTCGTGCGCCTCGGCGATGGATTTCACGATGGCAAGGCCCAAGCCCGTGCCGCCCGTGCCGCGCGTGCGGCTGGCATCGGTGCGATAGAAGCGGTCGAAGAGCAGCTTGGGGTCCACGTCGCCGAAGCCGCAGCCGTCGTCTTTCACGGCGATGATGGAGTTGCCGTTCATGCCGAACAGCTCCACATTGATGTGCCCGCCGGGCTTGATGAAGCGGCTGGCGTTCTCGACCAGGTTGGTGACGGCCTGGCGCAGGCTGTCGGGGTTGCCCAGCACGTCGGGGGCCTCGCCCGAGACGCTCGTGTTCGCCTGGCGGTCGTGCAGGATGGGGGACAGCGCGTCGACCACGCTGTTCGCCAGATCGTGCAGGTTCACGCGCTGCATGGTCTCGGGGATGGGGGAGCTTTCTATGCGCTGTAGGGTCAGCAGGTCATGCGTCAGGCGGCTGAGGCGCTCGCTTTCGTTCACGATGATGCCGCAGAACTTCTCATGCAGCGAGGGCGGCAGGTCGGGGTCGGCGAGCATCTCGGCGTTGCCGCGGATGGCCGTCAGCGGCGTGCGCAGCTCATGCGCGACGTCGCTGATGAACTCGTTTTGGCGGCGCTCCTTGATGGCAAGGTCGTGCTGTTGCTGGGTGGTGGTTTGCACGAGGCGCTTGAAGTCGCTGGTCAGCAGATCGGCCTCATACATGCGGCCGTCGGGCTCGAACGTGACGGGCGCGCCGCTGCGGAACGCCGCCATCTTCTTCGCCAGGTCGCTCAGCGGCTCGGATAGGAAATGGCCGATAAGCAGGCTGATGCAGAAGATGATTATGCTGATGGGGATGAGGGCCAGCAGGACCGCGATGGAGGCGTCGTACACGAGCATGCACACGACGGCCGTGACCACTGCAGCGAGCAGGCTGAGCAGCGTGGCCAAGAGCGCGAAATATGTCTGCAGTCGTTTTATAGCTTGAACCTATATCCGTAACCGCGAACCGTTTCCACAAGGCCGGGATCGTAACCGGCTTGCTCGATCTTATCACGCAGGCGCTTGATGTGGGTGTCCACGGTCTTGGTTTCCGTGAGGTATTCCCAGCCCCAGGCGTCGCGCAGCAGCTCCTCGCGCGAGACCACCTTGCCGGCGTTCTTCATGAGGCACGCCATCAGCTCGAACTCGCGGGGCGTCAGGTCGATGTCGCCGGCCGGGCCGGTGGCGGTGTGCGCATCTTCGTCGAGCGTGATGCCGCTGGCGGTGATGGCGTGGCTGTTCGGCGTGAGCTCGTTGCCCTGGCTGCGGCGCAGCAGCGCGCGGACGCGGGCGATGAGCTCGCGCACGCCGAAGGGCTTTGCCAGGTAGTCGTCGCCGCCGATCTCGAGCCCGACCACCTTGTCAAGCTCGGTGTCGCGCGCCGAGAGGAACAGCACGGGCGCCGACGTCTTGGTGCGCAGGCGGCGGCACAGCTCGTAGCCGTCCATGCCGGGCAGCATGATATCCAGGACGAACAGGTCGTAGTCGTTTTCCTGGGCCATTGCCAGCGCGTCCTCGCCGTTGTCCACGACGTCGGGCTGGAAGCCCTCTTTCTTCAGGGCGTATCCGACGAACTCCGTGATGGAGGGCTCGTCGTCCACGACCAGGATGCGTGAAGGCGTTTCGTTCATGATGGGCCTCTTCTTTCCATTGCGAAAGCTGCTTGCGCGGCGTGCCGGGCCGCGCCGTTGTCGGGCGCCGGGCGCCGCAAGGAAGCAGCTGTTCCACGTTCTTGCGACAACTATACGCGCATCGGCCCGGCAGGTGGGCTTCCCGTCAAAAACACGTTACCTCCCCGGGGCAAAACCGCCTGGCATTTCCCCAATCCGCCCGTTCGGACACTTGGGGACGGAGGCTTATCTGCCAGGTTCCGCTCCGCCCTGCGCTAGGGTCCACCCCGCCCCGCGCCGGTGCGTCTCCACCCGAACCCCGCGCGAACCGTCAGGCGCGGACGCTTGGCGGGCGTATTCGGGCGCTTCCCGTATGCTTGCCGGTCGTCTGGCGGCCTGCTGCTATACTGATGCGCGGAAAAATCGGCCCCATCGCGATCGGCCGCGACGGGGGACATGAGAACGAGGGGAGCGGCGCCATGCTGCTGGCAATAGACGTGGGAAACACCCAGACCGTTTTGGGCGTGTACGAGAACAAGAAGCTGCGCTTCCGCTGGCGCGTGGCCACCAACAAGCTGCACACGTGCGACGAGCTGCGCGTGAAGCTCATCCCGCTGCTCAGCTCCGAGGGCGTCTCGTTCGACGATATCAGCGGCGTGGCGCTGGCGTCGGTGGTCCCGGCGCTCACCGAGGCGTGGTGCCAGGCGACCAAGCAGATGATCGGCGTGCGCGCGGTGGTGTGCACCGCCGAGAACGCCGCCGGGCTGTTCGACGCCGGCGACTACCCCAACCCGCGCGAGATCGGCGCCGACCGCATCGCCGACTGCGTGGCAGCGCGTATGCTGTACGGCTCGCCCGTGGTGGTGGTCGATTTCGGCACCGCCACTAATATGGAAGTGATCGACGGCAACGGCACGTTCGCCGGCGGCGTCATCGCGCCCGGCGTGGACACCAGCGCCCGCGCGCTGTTCAGCCACGCCACCAAGCTGGGCGCCATCGAGTTGGTCAACCCGCATACCTCCATCGGCCGCAACACCGCCCAGGCCATGCAGGTGGGCATCGTCTACGGCGAGGCGGATCGCGTGGACGGCCTGGTCAACCGCATCTTCGAGCAGCTCGGCTACAAGGCGGCCGTCGTGGCCACCGGCGGCCTGGCGCGCCGCGTGGCGCCGCTTTCGCGCACCATCACGCACGTGAACCAGGACCTGACCCTCGAGGGCCTTCGCCTGGTGTACGACAACTTCATGGACAACGACGTCACCGGCCTGTACGGCCGCCCCGACGAGGTATTGGAGTAGGGGAGCTCGCGCTCGGCGGCACGGCTCCGTCCGTCGTCGCGGCGCGCCCTCGCGTCCGGCGCCCCTGGCTTCGCCTTTAGCGCCTTGGGAAGCCGCCGGCAAGGCGGTTCCGTCGCCCGCTTCTCCACAATTGCAACAAATTTGGCCGCATTTTCGCCGTTGCCTTGAAATCTAGGTTTCTTAACAGGCGCCTGTCCCATGGCCGACACGGTGCGCCGCTACAATGACACCTACGTTCATGCGCCTCGCCAAAGGACGGGGCGCGTCCGCATCCAGACGAGAGAGAGGCCCCGACGTGTTGACCGACATCGAAATCGCCCAGGCAGCGACTCCGCAACCCATCAGCGCCATCGCGCAGAAGGCGGGTGTGCCCGAGCAGTACCTGGAGCAGTACGGAACCACGAAGGCTAAGGTGGACTACAACCTGCTGCGCGATGAGCAGCACACGCCGGGCAAACTGGTGCTCGTGACGGCCATCAACCCCACGCCGGCCGGCGAGGGCAAGACCACCACCACGGTGGGCCTGGCCGACGCGCTGCAGAAGCGCGGCAAGAACCCCGTCGTTGCGCTGCGCGAGCCCAGCCTGGGTCCCGTGTTCGGCATCAAGGGCGGTGCCGCGGGCGGCGGATACGCCCAGGTCATCCCCATGGAGGACATCAACCTGCACTTTACCGGCGACTTCCATGCCATCGGTGCGGCTAACAACCTGCTCGCCGCGCTGCTCGACGCCCACATCCACAACGGCAACGAGCTGGGCATCGATGTCCGTAAGATCACGTGGAAGCGCGTGGTGGACATGAACGACCGTCAGCTGCGCAACATCGTGTGCGGCCTGGGCGGCAGGGCCAACGGCGTGCCGCGCGAGGACGGCTTCGACATCACCGTGGCCAGCGAGATCATGGCCATCTTCTGCCTGGCCACCAGCATCACCGACCTGAAGGAGCGCCTCGGCCGCATCGTGGTCGGCTACACCTTCGACGACCAGCCCGTCACCGCGCACGACCTGCACGCCGAGGGCGCCATGGCCGCGCTGCTCAAGGACGCGCTCAAGCCCAACCTCGTGCAGACGCTCGAGGGCACGCCGGCGTTCGTGCACGGCGGCCCCTTCGCCAACATCGCTCACGGCTGCAACTCCATCATGGCCACGCAGATGGCCCGCGCGCTGGGCGACTACGCCATCACCGAGGCCGGCTTCGGTGCCGACCTGGGTGCGGAGAAGTTCCTGGACATCAAGTGCCGCCTGACCGGCTTGAAGCCCGACGCCGTCGTCGTGGTTGCCACGGTCCGTGCGCTCAAGAACCACGGCGGTGTGGCCAAGGACGCGCTTCACGATGAGAACCTGCAGGCGCTCGAGGCTGGCCTGCCCAACCTGCTGCAACACGTGGAGAACATCACGAACGTGTACAACCTGCCGTGCGTGGTTGCCATCAACCGCTTCCCCACCGATACTGAGGCCGAGCTGAAGCTCGTCGAGGACAAGTGCCGCGAGCTGGGCGTGAACGTGGCCCTGTCCGAGGTGTGGGCCAAGGGCGGCGAGGGCGGCCTGGCGCTGGCCGACGAGGTCGTGCGCCTGTGCGAGAACGGCGACGAGGCCGGCCGCAGCGCCGACACGTTCCAGTTCTCCTACGGCGACGACCTGAGCCTGCGCGAGAAGATCGAGGCCGTCGCGAAGAACGTCTACCGTGCCGACGGCGTCGACTTCGAGGCCAAGGCGGCCAAGGAGCTGGCGAAGCTGGAGAAGCTCGGCTTCGGCGACATGCCCGTGTGCATGGCCAAGACCCAGTACAGCTTCAGCGACGATCAGACGAAGCTGGGCGCGCCGCGCGGTTTCCGCATCACCGTGCGCGACGCCAAGGTCAGCGCCGGCGCCGGCTTCGTGGTGGCGCTCACCGGCAACATCATGACCATGCCGGGCCTGGGGAAGAACCCCGCGGCCTTCAAGATCGACGTCGACGAGACCGGTAAGATCACGGGGCTGTTCTAGTCCCGGACGCTGAGCGACTGGGTGGTGTCCAGTCGCTCAGACAGTCCTGCTTTGGCAAAAGCCCCACTGGGGCTTTTGCGTCGTGCGGAACTCGCTTTGTGGACACCACCCAGCCACTCAGCTGGGTAAACTGCTCGTAGGGTTGCCGGCTCCCAGCGTCGAGCTTGCAGACCGCTTGTGCGGTTAGCGATGGAAAGGAAGCGTATGGATACTTCGTTCGTCGAGGAGCTTGCCTCGGCGGCCCCCACGCCGGGCGGCGGCGGGGCCTCGGCGTATTGCGGCGCGCTGGCCTGCGCGCTGGCGTCCATGGTGGGCAACCTGACCGTGGGTAAGAAGACGTATGCCCAGGTCGAGCCCGAAGTGTACATGCGCTTGGAGAAACTGGCGGACCTGCGCGGGCGTCTGCTTTCCCTGGTGGGCGCCGACGCTGAGGCGTTCGGCCCGCTGGCGGCGGCTTACCGCATGCCCAAGGACACCCCCGAGCAGCTTGCGGCCAAGCAGGTGGCGATTCAGGACGCTCTCGTCGACGCCACCGAGGTGCCGCTGGACATCATGCGCACGGCGGCCGCGTGCGTGGAGCACGCCGATTTCCTGGCGCGCAACGGCAGCCGCATGGCGCGCAGCGATGCGGGCGTTTCCGTGGCGTTCGCCCGAGCCGCCGTGGACGGCGCCAGTTTGAACGTGTACATTAACGCGGCGTCCTTCGACGACGCCGAACGTGCCGCGCGCTACCGCGACGAGGCGAATCGGCTTGTCGCGCAGACGCGCGAGCACTGCGACGAGGTGTTCGCGTTCGTGAAGGATGCGGTCTCGTAAGCGGCCGGCAGGCCGATAGGTGAAGGTGGAGAAAACGTGGCAGAGTTGTTGAAGGGCAAGCCGGTCGTCGACCGCATGGCAGAGGATATGCGGGGGCGCATCGCCGCGCTCGAAGAGCAGGGCGTGAAACCCACGCTGGCGCTGGTGCGCCTGGGGCAGCGCCCCGACGACCTCTCATATGAGCGCACGGCGGTCAAACGCGCCGCCGGCCTGGGTATCCACACCAAGCCCTATGTGCTCGACGAGTTCGCGCCCGAAGCTGCGCTCAAGGCCACGCTGCAGTCCATCAACTACGACAAGACGGTGCACGGCTGCCTGATGTTCCGCCCGCTGCCCACCTTCATGGACGAGAAGGCCATGTGCAACACGCTGACCGCGGCCAAGGACGTCGACGGCATCTCGCTGGCGTCGCTTGCGGCGGTGTTCACCGATGCGCCGGACGGCTTCCCCCCTTGCACCGCGGCGGCGTGCGTGGCCATCTTGGAGCACTACAAGGTGCCCATCGTCGGCAAGCATGTGGTGGTCATCGGCCGCAGCCTGGTGGTGGGCAAGCCTGTCTCCATGATGCTGCTGCGCCGCAACGCCAGTGTCACCATCTGCCATAGCCGCACCGAGAACCTGCAGGAGATCAGCCGCTCGGCCGATATCGTCATCTGCGCCACGGGCCGCGCCCGCGCGTACGGCCGCGAGTACTTCCGCCCGGGCCAGACGGTGCTCGACGTGGGGATCAACTTCGACGTGCACGGCAAGCTGTGCGGCGACGTGGACTTCGACGAGGTGGAGCCCATCGTTGACGCCATCACGCCGGTACCCGGCGGCGTGGGCACCGTGACCACCAGCATGACCATGCAGCACACCGTGGCCGCCGCTGAGGCCCAGCTGAAGGAAAGCCTGAAAGGCTAGCCGAACGCCCGCCCTTGTGAAGCCGTTTTCCCCTGCTTATCCGCCGTTTTCGTGGGTGGGGTGCATGTTTGCGCGCATTGGCGTATGATGTGCTGCATTATGGCTAACGGACTGACATACGCACGTAAAACCGCGTCCACGGAGGCGACGAAGCAGCTGGCCGAAACGCTGGCTCCGTACCTGCATCCGGGCGACGTGGTGGTGCTTTCGGGCGATTTGGGCGCCGGCAAAACCCAATTTGTGCAAGGCGTGGCCGCGGGCCTGGGCATTTCCGCCCAGGTCACCAGCCCCACGTTCAACATCCTGCTGGAGTACCACCAGGGGCGCATCCCGCTGTACCACTTCGACCTGTATCGCCTGGACGAGCAGGACGAGCTGGAGGACACGGGCTATTACGACACCATCGACGCCGATGGCGTGTCGTTTATCGAGTGGGGCGAGAAGTTCCCCGGCGCGCTGCCGTACGGCTACCTGGAGATCCGCATTCTGGTGACCGAGGACGGCGGCCGCCGCGTGCTCGCGCACGCGTTGGGAAACCGCGCCCGCCAGCTGCTCACCGTGTGGGCCAACGACTCGAAGGCGCGTCTGTCGAAGACCACGGCCAGCGCCGGCGGCTTCATCGTGCCAGGGGGCGCCCCCATGAACACGGGCTCCATCCCCCCGGTCAAGGTCGCGGAGGCCAAACCCGCCGATTCGCCTGCGGAAACGCTTTAAACGCCCGCTGTCGCGCCCGATGCGGCCCGGATGGGCGCCGCGCGGCAAGCGGTGCCTCGCAGCGAAACCGGCCATGTAGGAACCATATTCGAAAGCAAGGGGAGCACTGTGCCTGAAACCGCATATGCGTTGGCGTTCGATACGGCGAACGAGGTGATTTCCATCGGGCTGGGCCGTTTGAACGCCGCGGCATGCGCGGTGGAGCCGGTGGCTGCGGTGGAGGTGGCGGCGCACCGCGCGTCGAACACGCAGCTGCTCGTGCGGGTGGACGCCCTGCTGCGCGAAGCCGGCGTGGGGCGCGGCCAGCTGGCGTGTGTGTGCGTCGGCCGCGGCCCGGGATCGTTCACGGGCGTGCGCATCGCCATGGCCACTGCCAAGGGCGCGGCGCAGGCGCTCGGCGCCGCGCTGGTGGGCGTGTCGTCGCTCGACGTGGTGGCCTGGCATGCGTGGGCCTCGGGCGTGCGCGGTCGGCTGGCCGTGGTCGCCGACGCCATGCGCAAGGAGGTTTACCCGGTCCGTTACGCGCTCGATGAAGCGGGCGTGCATCGCCTTGAGGCCGACCGCGTGGTGAAAGCACAGGTGGCAGCCCAAGAATTGGTCGACGAAGCATCTTCCGGCGCTGCGGCGGACGCGTTGCAGCTGACGGGCGATGGGCTTGCGAAGTACGCGGAGCTGTTCGCCCCTGCGGGCATGCTGCTGCCCGAGGAGCTGTGGGCGCCCACGGGCCGTGGGCTTTTGCTGGCGCTACAGGACGCATGGCGCACGGGCGCTGCCGACCCGCTGGACGCGCAGCGCCACAACCCGGCGTTCTTGCTGCCGGTGTACACGCGCCTGTCCGATGCCGAGGAGAACGAGCGCATCCGCCTGGCGAAGAACGATCCGAAAAACCTTGCCACCGGCGTGCAGGACGCCGCGCCGCGCCGCGATCAGCGCGCCACCATGCATGACACGGCGGTGCTCAACGCGCGCCCCGACGAGCACGGCATCACGTACAAGCCGCTCGACGCCGCGCACGCCGAGGACGTTGCCGCCATGGAATCCCAGGTCATGGGCTCGGACGCGTGGAACGCCGCGCTGGTGGCCGATGAGCTTCCGCGCGCGGACCGCACCTGGTGGGCGGCATATGCAAGCGGGGAAGGCCCCGAGGCGGGTTCCGCCGGCTCCGCCGCGGGCTCCGATGGCGCCTCTTCCGCACGCGGGAACGTGCTGGTCGGCTATGCCGGCGGCATGGTGATCGACGGGCAGGTGCAGATCCTCAAGATCGGCACCGATCCGGCGTGGCGCCGCCGCGGTATCGCGCGTCAGCTCATCTCGCGCGTGGCCTCCGACGCCCGCGACCTGGGCGCCACCACGTGCTCGCTCGAGGTGCGTGCTTCTAACGTTGGCGCGCAGGCGTTCTACGAATCGCTCGGCATGCATTCCATCGGCAAGCGCCCGCATTACTATTCCGACCGCGAGGACGCTGTCATCATGGAGGGCCCGCTGCAGGGCGTTATCGGATCCTCGGCCGTCGGCGGTGCCGCCGACGCGAAGGCGCTGCGCGCCGTCACCGAGGACGCTGGCGTTCAGGAATCCCCGGTCGACGTCGCCGGCATGACGCTGCGCGTGGACGAGGCGCATGATGCGCAGAAGGCAGCCCAGCCCGCCGCGCAGCTCGAGCGCCCGCTCATCCTGGCCATCGAAAGCTCCTGCGACGAGACGGCCGCGGCCATCATCGACGGCAAGGGCAACCTGCTCTCCGATGTGGTGGCAAGCCAGATCGACTTCCATTCCCGCTTCGGCGGCGTGGTCCCCGAGATTGCCAGCCGCAAGCATATCGAGGCCATTTGCGGCGTGTGCGACGAATGCCTGGACGTTGCGGCGCAGCGCTTGGGTATGGAGCGTCTGACCTGGGCCGACCTTGACGGCGTGGGCGTCACGTATGCGCCGGGCCTGGTGGGCGCGCTGGTGGTGGGCGTGGCGTTCGCCAAGGGCGCGGCTTGGGCCGCCGACAAGCCGCTGGTGGGCGTGAACCACCTGGAAGGCCACATGTACGCCAACAAGATCGGCGCGCCCGATTTCGCCCCTCCAGCGGTGGTTTCCCTGGTCAGCGGCGGAAACACCATGCTCGTGCATATGCGCGGCTGGGGCGATTACCGCGTGCTGGGCGCCACCATCGACGACGCGGTGGGCGAGGCGTTCGACAAGGTTGCCAAGGCGCTCGGCCTGGGTTACCCGGGCGGCCCCGTGGTGTCGGCGCAGGGCGCCAAGGGCAATCCGAAGGCCATCGAGTTTCCCCGCGCCATGATGCATTCGGGCGACATGCGCTTCAGCCTTTCGGGTCTGAAGACCGCCGTGGTCACCTACATCAACAACGAGCGCGCCGCGGGCAGCGAGCTCAACGTGCCGGACATCTGCGCCAGCTTCGAGGCCGCCGTGGTGGACGTGCAGGTGAAGAAGGCCGAGATGGCGCTGCGCGAAACGGGTGCCCTCACGTTCTGCCTGGGCGGCGGCGTGGCCGCGAACCCTGTGTTGCGCGCGGCGTACGAGAAACTGTGCAAGAAGATGCATGTGCGCCTGGTCATGCCTCCGCTTTCCGCTTGCGGCGACAATGCCGGCATGATCGCGCTGGTAGCGCTCGACCGCTTCCGTCAGGGGAAGTTCTACGGCCTTGAAACCGATGCGCAGGCGCACGCGGACCTAGAGCAGGAGTACTAGCAGCTCGCGCCCCGAGGCTTTGCGAACACGGCCCTCGTCGGCGTTTTGCCTGATGGGCGTGACTTTGCCGCTTGCGCCTTGCGCGGGTTGCGCGGCCGCGCCCCTTCGCTGACCCTCGGTCGCTGCGTCGTCGCAACCGCAGCTTGCGTGTTCGCTTCATGCCGAACGCGCGGCGCGGCTGCGCGAACGGCTATACTGAAATGCTGAACGAACGGCCCGCTCAGGGCCGGCTTGATGAACGCGCCCGGGTTCGCCGGGCGCGCACGATACGCAAGGAGCAGCACCGCATGGCCATCGATACCGCCACCGGCAAGGAAGCGCCGGCCGAGATCTCGTCCGAACGCGTGAAGGACATCTTCTCCACCATCGCGAAGAAGTACGAGCGCTTCAACGCCATCTCCAGCTTCGGCGCTTACAAGATGTGGCTGGCGGGCATGATGAAACAGGCTCCCATCAGCGTAAACGATGACGTTCTGGACATTGCGGGTGGAACGGGCGACGTCAGCTTCACCGTGGCGCGCGCCAAGCATCCGCGCCATATCCAGTGCACCGACCTGGTCAACGAGATGCTCGACGTGGCTCGCGCACACTACGCCGATGGCGCTGCCGACGGCGTGCCGGTTGATTTCGAGGTGGTGGACGCGCAGGAAATCCCGTACGCCGATGCCAGCTACGACGCCATCACCATGGCCTACGGCATCCGCAACATGCCCGACCGCCCGCGCGCGCTGTCGGAGATGTATCGCGTGCTCAAGCCCGGCGGCAGCCTGGTGTGCCTTGAGTTCAGCACCCCGCCCAATGCTGTTTGGCGCGCGCTGTACAACTTCTACCTGAAGCACCTCATCCCGTTCTGGGGTGGCCTGATCACGGGCGACCGCGACGGTTTCGTGTACCTTTCGAAGTCCATCAAGGCGTTCCCCAACCAGCAGGGCCTGGCCCGCATGATGGAGGACGCCGGCTTCACGGACGTCACCTGGAAGAACTACACCGGCGGCATCGCCGCGGTTCACGTGGCGAAAAAGCCCGAGTAGCGCCAATCACGGAAGATTCCGACTGCAACGATCGAAAGCCCGCCACCGGCGGGCTTTCGTGTTTCCGACCTCGGTTTCAGTCAACTTTAAGGGTGTCTTCGTAGTATCTAGCCTCGAAATGTTCCCCGAGCCTGGGCCTTGGGCCCTTGGGAGGAAACGATGGCTTCATTCACCGACACCTTTGAACGCAAAGAGGTCAAATACCGCTTAAACGCGAAGCAACATCGCGAAGTGCTTGACGCGCTGGCAGGGCGCATGGTCGCCGACGAGTATGGCCGCACGCGCATCACCAGCCTGTATTTCGACACGCCGACGCGCGACCTGATCGCGCGCAGTCTGGAAAAGCCCCTATACAAGGAAAAACTGCGCGTGCGCTGGTACGGGACGCCGACTTCGGGCGAGCGCGTGTACGTGGAAATCAAGAAGAAGTACGACGGCATCGTGTACAAGCGCCGCGTGGGATGTTCGCTGACGGCGGCGTACGCATACTTGATGGGGCGCGTTCCCTACGAGAACGCCTGCGTTCAGAATCCGCTGTCCGACCAGCTGCAACAGGACGAGGCGCTCACGCTGCACAGTATCCAGATCGCCCGCGAGATCGATGCGTTCACGGCGCGCTACCGTAACCTGCGACCCTCCATGTACATCGTGTGCGAGCGCACGGCGTACGCCCCGGTGCCGGGTGCCGACGCCGATGGGCTGCGCATCACGTTCGATTCGGGCGTCGCATATCGCGATGTGCTGGCGGGCGAGCGAGAGGCGGGCAGTACCTTCCATCCGCTTCTGAGCTTGGGCGAGACGATCATGGAGGTGAAGACCGCCGGCGCTTACCCGCCCTGGCTTGTCGAGGTGCTCGGCGGATGCCAGGCGTATCCGTCGTCGTTCAGCAAATACGGCGCCGCCTATCAGGAGTGCGAACGAGCCGCCGGCGTCCGTTCCGTTCGCGGTGCTTTCCCGTCCCTGACTTCCCGAAAGGATGATCGTTGTGCTTGATTCCGCCCTCTCCTCGGTTTTCGGAACGACTGATTCCCTGGTGGCGAGCGTGTCCACCGTGCAGTTCCTCATGTGCTGCGCCGCGTCCATCGTGCTCGGCGCGGCCGTGGCCTGCATTTACATGTTCCGCCACAAGTATTCGAAGAACTTCGTGGTGACCTTGGCGCTGCTGCCGCTGATCGTGCAGATGGTGATCACCCTGGTCAACGGCAACCTTGGCGCGGGCATCGCCGTCATGGGCGTGTTCAATCTGGTGCGTTTCCGAAGCATCCCGGGTAGCGCGAAGGACATCGGCAGCGTGTTTTTCGCCATGGCGATCGGCTTGGCCACCGGTATGGGATTCATCGCGCTGGCCGTGTTGTTCACGTTCATCGTGGGCGTGGTGAATGTGGTGTACGTGCTGTCGCCGTTCGGGCGGCCGCAGCAGCCGGAGAAGGTGCTCCGCGTGACGGTGCCCGAGGACCTGGAGTTCGACGGTATGTTTGACGCCGTGCTGGCGCGCTACACCGCCGAGCATGAGCTGACCGAGGTTTCCACCACGAACATGGGCAGTTTGTACTAGCTTGAGTATCAGGTGCGCCTGGCGCAGCCCGGGATCGAGAAACGCCTGATGGACGAGGTGCGCTGCTTGAACGGGAACCTGAAAGTCAGCTTGAGCAACGCGCAGGTCTCCAGGGAGGTGCTCTAAATGGGTTGGTTTGCGAACCGACGCGCCCGAGCGGCGCGCGAAGCCGGGGCCGAAGGTTCCGGGGCGTTTTGCGGAGCTGCTGGCGAAGAGGAGGGGCGGGGTCCCGACGCCGTCGCGTCCGTTGCGGGCGGTTCCTCGGCGACGGAGCGCACCGACGTGCGCGGGCTGACGCGCCTGGCGTGCGGTGCGGTTGCCCTGCTGGCTTTGAGCGGCGTGCTTGCGATGGAGGGCTGCGCGGCGGTTTCGACGGATGCGGAAAACTCGGCCGCATCCGAGCAGGCCGCTGCGGCAAGCGCTTCCGACACGGAGTACGCATCGTTCGAGGAAGTTGCGGCTGCGTTTGATGAAAGCGCCCTTGACCTGGACTATTCCAAGCGCGACCTTGATGCTTCCTATGACGCGCCGTCGGCGACCGTCATCACGCTGTCGGGCGATTCGGCCAGCGTGCAGGGGGCGGGCGCCCAGGTGTCCGCCGACGGCGTGGTCATCTCGTCGGCGGGCACGTACGTGGTGTCGGGCGAGCTGACCGACAGCCAGCTGCTGGTCGATGCCGGCGACGACGATAAGGTGCAGCTGGTGCTGGCTGGCGCGACCATCCACAACGAGGACGGCCCGGCGATTTATGTGCGTAACGCGGACAAGTGCTTCGTCACCTTGGACGCGGGGACGGAGAACAGCCTGTCCGATGGATCGTTGTATGTGCTGGAAGATGATTCCGATGAGCCATACGCCACGCTGTTCAGCCGCTGCGACCTGACATTGAACGGGTCCGGGACGCTGAACGTGACGAGCGCGTACCGTCACGCTGTGTGCTCGAAGGACGACTTGGTCGTTGTATCTGGAACGTACAACGTCAGCGCTGTGGAAGATGGCCTGCGCGGCCGCGATTGCGTGAAGATCCGCGACGGCGTCTTCGCTATCGAGGCGGGCGGCGACGGTATCAAGTCGAACAAGGACGACGATCCTGCGAAGGGCTTCGTGAGCATCGACGGCGGCACGTTCGATATTCAGGTCGGTGACGATGCGGCGCAGGGTAAGACGCTCGTTCGCCTTGCGGGCGGCTCGCTGACGGTGGCGGCCAACGATGACGCGTTCCATTCCGATTTGGAGATGCACCTGCTGGGTTCTGTGATCGAGGTGAGCGCGGGCGATGACGCGTTCCATGCGGAGACGAAGCTGACCGTGGATGACGGAACCATGAACGTGACTAGCTGCAACGAGGGCTACGAAGCGGAGAAGGTCTACGTCAACGGCGGCGATACGCATATCGTGGCAAGCGATGACGGCGTGAACGCCAGTGCTGCCGACCTGTCCGATGATGCCGATGCCGATACGGTCAGCAGCACGTTGCCCAACGGCGGCACGCCCGGCGCGCCCGGCCAGGGCGGCGGGGTCGCGGCTCCGAATGCCGGTGGTCAGGCGCCCGCGGGCATGCAGCAGGGCGGTCAGGCCGCCGATGCCGCTGGCGCCCAGCAGGGCGGGCAAGCTCCCGATTCCGCCGTCCAGCAGGATGGGCAAGCCCCGGGCGCTGCAGGTGCCCAGCAGGGCGGAACCGCGTCCGGGCTGCCGGCGGGTGGTAACGTTGCCGGCGCAGGTAATGCGGGTGGAGCGGCTGGCGGTGCCGCCGATCCCGCGGCAGGCGGCGGTATGGGCCAGGCGGATAGCAACTGCCTCGTCCAGATCAACGGCGGCTACTTGGTGGTGGATTCCGTCAGCGACGCCATCGACAGCAACGGCAACGTCGAGGTGACGGGCGGCGTGCTGCTGGTCTCCGGGCCCACAAGCGATGGCAACGGCGCGTTTGACTACGATGGCAGCGCGACCGTCAGCGGCGGCACCGTGCTCATGGTCGGCTCCACGGGCATGGCGCAAAGCTTCACCGGCGGCACGCAGGCCTTCGCCATGACCTCGGCAAGCGGCGAGGCCGGCCAGAGCGTCTGCGTGGTCGACGGCAGCGGCAACGTGGTGGCGTCGTTCACGGCGACCAAGCGCTTCGGCATGGTGCTGGCGTCCAGCCCGGCTTTTGCGGAAGGCGGCGAATATACCCTGGTCATCGGCGGTGAGATGGCGAATGCCAACGCCGACGGCTACACGGATTCCGGCACGGTGAGCGGCGGTAGCGAGACCACTATCACGGCAAGCTGCACGGCGTCCGCAGGCATGGGCGGGGCCGGCGGCATGGGCGGCGCGGGCGGCCCCGCTGCAGGCGGCGGCAAGTAAGAGGTCCGGATTCGGCAGGAGCCTCCGTCCCCATGTGACGCTTAGGGGACGGAGGCTTATCTGTCCGGTTCGCCTTCGCTCGCCCCTGCCCGCCGCTGCTTGTCCGCCCCCCTGCCTACTGCTCTCGAGGAATAGCCGGCATCTCGTTTCGCCGGTCTGGCAAGACGCCTACGTCCCCAGTGCCGGGTTCGCATGCCGTTTGCGGCGGGGGTTTGCGGAGTTCTCGAGCACTCCATCGTGATGGAGTACAATAATGGCAAAGGACCCGGTGAATCGGAAAGGCGATGCCGAATGAGCGAGCTGAGAACCCCCGAGGTGGAGGATCTGCTGACCGTTTTCTCAAAAATCCAGGACAAGGACGACATCTTCCTGCTGCTTGAAGATCTGTTCACCATCCGCGAGATCCGCGAGACCTCGCAGCGCCTGGCGGTTGCTCGCCAGCTCGACGCGGGCAACTCGTATGCTTCCATCGAGAAGGCCACGGGGGCTTCGGCAACCACCATCGCCCGCGTGTCGAAGTGCCTGAGCTACGGCGCCGGCGGCTACACCATGGCGCTCAACATCTTGGACGACGTACGCAAAGGGAAGTAGGATCTGCGCCCATCGCGAACTTATCGATACGTCTGGCTCGAGCCCGCCGTCCTCATTCGAGGGCGGCGGGTTTTCGCGTTCTGACCGTAAAGTGTGGGCTACTTCGCGTTTCGCGCGAAGATTTCCAGCACCAGCTGCAGACGAGTGCCCAGTGGCAAGGGGTTCTGCTTCAGGAACCGCGGCACCTCGCGAAGCGGCAGCGTGAACACCTCGATAAGCTCGCCATACTCGGGATGGGCCGCTTCGTCCTTCTCCACCTGGGCGAACACCGTCTGCACACTCTCGTCGCTCATGCCGGTGGACGAGTGGCCGGCCTGCGGTAGCAGTTCCACGGCGCCTTCCGGAAGGTCGGTGCGCAGGCCATAGCCTGTTTCCTCGCGCAGCTCGCGGTCCACGGCCACGGTTAGGTCCTCGCCGGGCTCCACCAGGCCCGCGGGCAGGCCGACCACCCAGCTGTTCAGCGGATAGCGGAACTCGCGGATGAGCACCAGGTTGCCGTCGCGCGTGATGGGCACGATGGACACGGCGTCGGCCGTGCGCTTGCCGCTGGTGCCGGCCGCCTCTTCGGCTGCGGCAACGGCTGCGGCGCCGAAATTGTCGGCGCCTTCGTCGATGGCCGCGATGGCCGTGTTGCTGCGTTCCTCAAGGCGCGCCAGCTCGGCGCGATACGCCTCCAGGCCCTTGCGCGAGGCCGCTTCATATATATAGTCGCTGCCGTCGGGCAGCACGTACGTGAGAATGTACTTCTTGATCCAGCCGTCTGACACTTGCTCGATATGTTTCAGCTGCGGGGTTTCGCGCATGATAGGTTCCTTCCTGACGATTAACGACATGGTAGCGCAAGCGCGGCGACCTCGCGCGGCGCGCGCGGCAGGGTGGGGAAGCGCAGGGCGCGCCAAGCGGCGGGTTCGATCGCGGCGAGCCGATTTGCGCCCGCCCGTTTCCCCGCCTAAACGTAGGACCGCCGCGGTGGGAGGCCGCGGCGGTCCTCTGCGATGCGGGGAGGGAGACCCCGCGATGGGCTTCGCCGCCCCGGGATGGGAGACGAGGCGGCGAAGCGGCGCCGATGAGAAGGCGGCGCCATGGGAATCGGCGGGGCGCGGGTGGGAATCCCGCGCCCCGCGCGCCAGGCGGGAGTGGGAGAATCCGCCTGGCTGGATCGCGGATGGGAGGGCGCGATCCGTAAAGGGAAGGGATAAGGAACGGTTCATATAGTAGGCGCGTCGCCTTAAAGAAGCCTTAAAGAAGCCTTAAAGAAGCGTGAACGCCGCATGAAGATGGCGCGCGGTCCCGTCATCTGCCGCGCTGATCGCGGGTGGCTGGCCGGCTCCGGGCCTCGCCTGCTGCGCGCCCTCGGCCTCCGCCGTGCGGTTTGCGGCTCCTTCGATCCCTCAAGTTCCCGCATCGTGACGCGAAAATGACGTGAAGGTAACGCGTTAGCACTCTCGCTTGCAGAGTGCTAACGCAGGGTCTATAACGATAACTGTTCAAAGGAACGGCCCCCGGAACGGGGCCGCAACGAAAGCAACCGAAACGGCGGCGGAACAACTTGCCGGCCCGTTCGCAAGCTCGGTGGTCGTTGCGCGATGCGGCGCAACCGCCTGCCGGGCAAGCGTATCGGGCAAGGCGCTCGACCGGGGATCGGCCGGCGCCGGGCAGCGCGTTTCGCCCCAAGAAACGGAGATGACGATGATGTCCATGTTGGTACCTCGTTCTAATCGCTTCCTCAACGATCTTATGACCGACCCGTTCGACAACTTCTTCGGCACCATGGCGGCGCCGAGCGTGAAGACCACGCCGAACCTGATGCGCACCGACATCCGCGAAACCGAGACCGGTTTCGAGCTGACCATCGACCTGCCGGGCTTCGATAAGGAAGGCGTGCAGGCCGAGCTGAAGGACGGCTACCTGACCGTCACGGCCGAAACCAAGCAGGAGACCGAGAACAAGAAGGGCACCTACGTGCGCCAGGAGCGCTTCAGCGGCAAGTGCAGCCGTACCTTCTACGTCGGCGACGACATCGAGGAAGGCGACATCAAGGCCAAGTTTGACAACGGCACCCTGCAGATCGACGTGCCGAAGAAGATCGCCAAGCCTGAGCCCGAAACTTCGCGCTCCATCTCGATCGACTAGCCGGGTCGAGCAGCGATTTCGGATCGGCTCTTCCTGGTCCCTCGAACCTTTTCTCAACTCTCACCTCCTTACGAAAGCCCCGTCGCGGCATGTCCGCGGCGGGGCTTTCCGCGTTAATGACTTCAGTCTGGCGCGCGCGTAGCCGCGCCAAGTAAACCGCCCGC